>Ga0105164_10002304_pt1 | contig 11839 bp, 9 predicted proteins | sample VDWuncwatermetaG_FD_89674 | JGI IMG/M metagenome (GOLD analysis project Ga0105164, IMG submission 89674) | Wastewater microbial communities from Netherlands to study Microbial Dark Matter (Phase II) - VDW unchlorinated drinking water | ecosystem: Environmental > Aquatic > Freshwater > Drinking...
AGTCTCATGCAGATGGCCAAGACCTGCGCTGCTTTAGCTTATCAGCGTAAGGCAAAATTGCCGTATATATCCGTACTTACCAATCCTACTATGGCCGGGGTAATGGCTTCTTTTGCCGGCGTAGGGGATATAATTATCGCTGAACCCAATGCCTTAATCGGTTTTACCGGCCCGCGGGTAATTGAACAGACCATACATCAGGTTCTGCCGGAAGGATTCCAGAGCTCGGAATTTCTCCTGGAACACGGACTGCTCGATATGATTGTGCCCCGTAAAGATTTGAAGACAACCCTAAGTCAGTTGCTGGATTACCTAACTTAAGAGTAACCAGAAACCAGATAGTCCTTGTTCTGGTTTCTGTACTCTGGTTACTGGTATCTGGTATCTGGTATCTGGTATCTGGTTTCTTCCGACCGAAGGGAGGAAGAAGTGGCGCAGGTTAGCTTGAGAAACGTATCGAAGGTCTACGCTGGCGGTGTATCCGCAGTAAAAAATTTTAATCTGGGCATTGAGAGCAAGGAACTTGTAGTTATTGTCGGGCCGTCGGGATGCGGGAAATCGACTACCTTAAGGATGGTGGCGGGTCTTGAGGAGGTAACCAGCGGCGAAATTTATATCGGTAATCAAATGGTGAACGATGTCCCTCCCAAAGATAGAAATATTGCCATGGTATTTCAGAATTATGCCCTCTATCCACATATGAATGTCTATGAGAATATGGCTTTCGGACTTAAACTCAGGCGCTACACTAGGTCCCAGATAAAGGAACGCGTGGAAGAAGCGGCGCGGATATTGGGAATTAAACCGCTTCTGGAGAGAAAACCCAAGGAGCTTTCCGGAGGGGAAAAGCAGCGTGTTGCCGTGGGCCGGGCGATTGTGCGCAAACCCCTGGTATTCTTGTTTGATGAGCCCTTGAGTAATCTTGATGCCAAATTGCGGGTGCAGATGCGCGCAGAAATTAATAAACTGCATAACAGGCTTCAGACCACTATGATCTATGTTACCCACGACCAGACCGAGGCCATGACTTTGGGCAATCGTATCGTGGTGATGAAGGACGGATTTATTCAACAGATTGACGACCCCATAAAATTATATGACAACCCAACGAACAAATTTGTAGCCTCGTTTATCGGCAGTCCCCCCATGAATTTTATCGAAGGCACAGTTATCAGGCAAAACGGAAAATATTTCTTCGACGAAGGTAAATTCCGGGTAAGGATTATCGAAAAAATGGTCGAACCATTGAAAAATTACGAAGGCAAGGTTTTGATACTCGGCATTCGTCCCGAAAATATTTACGATAAACTCTTTACCACATATTCTTCGGTAGAAACGACAGTTACCGTTTTAGTCGATATAGTTGAGCCGATGGGCTCGGAGGTATATCTGTATCTAAACACCGGGAAAAATATTTTTATTGCCCGTGTAGGCGGGCATAATAAACCGCAGGTGTCTCAAAAAATAGATGTTGTCTTCGATATGGATAAGGTGCATTTCTTTGACCAGGAAACCGAGAAGACAATTGTGTGATGAGTTTGCGCCCAGCGAGATTAATTGTCGGGTTGTTGATACTGGCTGCCTGCCTTACTATCTTTGTATTAGCCAGGCATTTGTTAGAGACGGGGGCGGTAGAGAATGAAAATAAAATTACCGCCCTTTTCCTTCTGTTTAATCCTCTGCTTATTTTAATCAGCGCTACTTTTGGAATTTTTCTAAATATCCTTTTTCTCATCTCCATAGTTTTAATTACGCAGGGTTTAAGTAATACCCACCACGTTGATTATCTATTTTTTCTGTCGTTAATATCTGTCTTAACGAGCGCAATATCGGTTAGCATAGTAAGGAATTTATATTCTCGTTTAAGGTCTTGCAAAGAGGCGGTTAAAGCTGCTCAGGACAGATTAGACGGGTTAAATATGGATTTAGAAGAGAACGCGAGAATAAAAACAGCTTTGACAAGAAAGTTCGACCGGTTTTCAAAGTTGAAATTTGTCTCCGAGGAATTGAGCACAACGCTGACTTTAGAAGAAGTAACCCGCTTTGCGGTCAATAGAATTACGGAGATCATCACTAAGGCCGATACGGCTTTGGTATACCTCGTAGATGAGAAACATTTAGGATACGACGAGCCGCAACTTTTGCTGTCTTCTGTGAAAGCCAAAGATACAGCGTTATCTTGTGCGCAACTAAACGTGGATATATTTGACCGATGGATACTTAGGCATGCCGGGCTTTTAATTATTACTGACGTTAAGAAAGATTTCAGGTTTTCTCCCGAGGCAGTGGAAGATATGAGAAGAGATGTCCGCGCATTAATCGCTGCTCCATTGATATCCGAGAGCAAGATACTGGGTGTTTTACGCCTCGATTCCTTGGTGCCGGAAGTTTTTGGCCCCGATGACCTGAGAATTCTGGATATCTTCGCCGATTTATTAGCGGTAGCGCTAGATAATGCTCTATTATACAACCGGATGGAGGAATTAGCCAAAAGAGACGGTTTGACAAACCTGTTTCTCCCCCGGTACTTTCATGCGCAATTAGAAGCCATAATGGATGTCAGATTTTTAGCCGAAACTAAGACCATCTCGCTATTAATGCTTGATATCGATTATTTTAAGGGGTATAATGACCGCCACGGTCACATAGCCGGCGATATCGTGCTCAAAAAAATTGCCCATACGCTGAATTTATTCTTGAAAGGCAGTGATTTTGCGGTACGCTACGGAGGAGAGGAGTTTTTGCTTATTCTGGTTGGAGCTGACCGCAATGCGGCTGTTGAACGCGCTGAATCTATCCGAAAAGAAGTAGCCGGACAGGTTATCTTCCTGCGCCGTCAAGAGACGCGTGTAACTGTTTCTATAGGCATAGCCACATATCCTGACGACGGCAAAACAAAAGAGGAATTACTCCTCAAGGCCGATGCGTGGCTTTACTATGCTAAGGAAAAGGGGAGAAATCGCGTTGCCTACACGGGGATAAAATAAATGAAGACGCCCTTGAAAAGCTTGTCAAGGGCTGTCTGAATTTACCCAGCCCTAATTTGCTAATAGCTTATTTATATCCAAATTAGGGCTGGGTTTAATTCGCCCGCCTTCGGCGAGGCTGTCTCGCCAAGATTTTTGGCGGACGCAGACGCTTCAATATGTAATAAGACGGGCTATGATTTACATCGCCTTACAGGCGACGTAAATCATCCGCTCATTAAAAATGACTTTATCTGCTTTTTTAATACCTGCGACATTGTTACTGGGTTTCTTAACCCAAGGGAAAAAAATATTTATTTTTATCAGCTTGTCTTGTTTAAGCCTATTTCTTATTTATTTCCGGAGTAAAAGAAGTTATGAGGGTTACATCCTTTTGTTTACTCTTTTTTTAATATTATTTTCTTTGCCCCTCCTAATCGAGAAGATTAGAGAGAAGTTTTGGGTTATATCGTCCCAGACGCATAAAACCCTGGAAGACCTTAACGCAACCGGCCGCGACATTGAAGGAAAAAAAATCAGCGTTAGCAAGGTTATCGAGTCCTTAGAGAGGCAAAATGCTGCGGTATCCGATCTGTACGAGATGACTAAAGAGATGTCTTGTTTATTGCATTTTGCGGAAATATTCAAAGTTTTTCAGGGGATTTTATATAGAAATTTCTCTTTTAAAGATGGATTCCTGGTTACCTTGCGCCATAATGTTTCGGTATTGGAGATAGATAAAATTTATAAAATTTCCCAAGATTCAACTCCAGGGTTAAAGGAAACTTACCTGCCCCACGCCTCCTATTATAAAGTTCTGGAACATCTTTATCATCGCAGAGAGTCGGCCTATATTAACCGAGACAGCAGTTTGAGAAGGCAATTTGGCTTAACCGCGGATAGTGACCTTGAGTTCTCTCTGCTGAAGATTGAAAACAGGATAATCGGTGCTTTAGTTTTAGAAGGAATGCCGCAGGAAGAAATTGATAAGTTCTCGGTTTTTTCCACACAGTTTTCCCTGGAGCTTAAAAAAGTAAATCTGTATGAACAAATTGAAGAATTGGCAACGACCGATAGCCTGACTGGGCTCTATGTGCGCAGAAAGATTCTGGAGTCGACCAGGGAAGAACTGGAACGTGCGGCCCGGCATAAAATGAGCCTTGCTTTTATAATGCTGGATATAGATTATTTTAAGAACTGCAACGACAAATACGGCCATCTGGCAGGTGACTATGTTTTGAAGGAAATTGCCCGTATACTCAATACCAACTTGAGAGAAATTGATTTGGTGGGCAGGTATGGCGGAGAAGAATTTTCTATAATTTTGCCCGATACAAACTTAGATGAGGCAAGAATAGTCAGTCAGAGAATCCTGGAGGCGGTAAGGAATTATTCTTTTAAGGCTTACGGTGAAGAATTCAAAGTTACAGTGAGTAGCGGAGTGGCGGTTTTTCCTGAAGATGGCGATACGCCGCTTAAACTCATTGATAACGCCGACCGAGCGCTTTATGCGGCGAAAAACCGAGGCCGTAACCGCAGCATCTTTTATAATGAAATCGCTTCATGAAGATAATTTTTATTTCATTGATTGCAGTGATAAAAAAAGAGGATTACAGTGATAATCAGGTAATATCACTGTAATCACTATATTTATTATGAGATATTTTATCGGCGTTGATATGGGAGCAACTCAGGTAAAATTAGGACTGCTGGACAGTAATTGCCGGATTGTTAAACGCAAGAGATTAGATACGGCTGCCTTTACCGGCAAAGACTCGCTAATCGGCGCCATTGCCCAGTCCATAATTCTACTGGCTTCGGGAATTAAATATAAAATTAAGGGGATCGGAGTTGGAGCTCCCGGCTTAGTTAATCCCGAAAAAGGCCTGATTCATTATTTAGTCAATATCCCCGGCTGGGAAAATGTCCATTTAAAAAGAATCCTGGAGAGCCGTGTCGGGCTCCCGGTTTTTATAGATAACGATGTAAACGTAATGGCCTTGGCCGAACTTTACCATGGTCGGGCCAAGGGAAAAAGAAATGTGGTCTGTCTTGCCTTGGGTACTGGCGTGGGCGGCGGGTTAATATTAGAGGGCAGGCTTTATCGCGGGGCTGCGTTTTCCGCGGGAGAACTGGGACACATCCCTTTAAATGAAGAGGGACCGAGCTGTAATTGTGGCGGGAGAGCCTGCTTAGAAAGATATGTGGGCAACCGCTATATTATCGAACAGGCATTAGATAAGTTAAAAAAGGCTCCGCTTCCCACCAGGATTCCCGAGTTGGTGAAGAATGATTTATCAAAAATCAATCCCCAGATTCTTAGTATTGCCGCCAGTCGAGGAGACCTGCTGGCAAAAGAGATATGGCAGACCGTGGGAAGACACATCGGCGTCTGTCTGACAGGCGTGGTGAATCTGCTTAACCCGGAACTGGTTGTAATTGGGGGTGGAGTAGCCGAGGCAGGAGAAATATTGTTTGATACAATCCGAAAAACGGTAAATGAACGCGCGATGTCGGTTCCGGCACAGTCGGTAAAGATTGTCCCGGCCAAATTGAAAGAAAATGCCGGATTAATCGGAGCCGCGGTTTTGGCCAGAGAAGAAATCAAGAGGAGCGGATAATCAATGAAGTTGTTTATCGACTCGGCTAATATTGACGAAATTCGGGAAGCCGCCAGCTGGGGAGTTCTCGACGGCGTTACTACCAACCCGACGCTCGTGGCCCGGGAAGGCCGCGATTTCATTGAGCTCATTAAAGAAATTTGTAAGATAGTCGACGGGCCAATTTCGGCTGAAGCCGTAAGTATGGAGAAAGACTTAATTATTAAGGAGTCCCGCAGGCTATCCAAGATACATAAAAATATCGTGGTTAAAATTCCTCTGATGAAGGAAGGATTAAAGGCAGTCAAGGTGCTGGCAAGCGAAGGTATTAGGACTAACGTTACCTTGTGTTTCTCTGCTACCCAGGCCCTTTTAGCCGCTAAGGCCGGGGCCAGTTTCGTTTCTCCGTTCGTGGGAAGGTTGGATGACATCAGCCACCGGGGCATGGATTTAATTGAGGATATCCGAACAGTATTTGATAATTATAACTTTACGACAGAGATTATCGTAGCCAGTGTCCGCAATCCTCTACATGTCCTCGATGCGGCTTTGATGGGAGCCGATATTGCTACCGTTCCTTTTAAGGTCCTGGAAAATCTCCTCAAACATCCTTTAACCGATATCGGAATTAAACGCTTCTTGGACGATTGGAAGAAAGTGCCAAAGAGATGACAAGTTATAATCTGTGGGCTACAGGCTACAAGCTACAGGCTACAGGCAGGAAATTCTTTTTCTTTCTGGTGTCTGTACTCTGGTTTCTGGTTTCTTTGGGATACGCCGAACAGAAGGAGTCTCTTGTCTGTAACGGAGACCAGGTAGAATATTTCGAGCAGGAGAAAAAAATTGTCGGCGAAGGCAACGTGGTGATTACCTATAAAGGGATGAAGCTAACCTCAGACAAAATCGAAGTCTTCACGGAAACCAAAGATGCCATTGCCTCCGGGAATGTGAAGCTGTATCAGGACGGGTCGGTTCTTGGAGGAGAGAAGGTGCATTATAACTTTGAGACAGGACGGGGCGAGGTAGTCAAGGTTACCATGCAGGAAATGGGGCCCTGGCTGGGTAAAGGAGATTCTGCCCAAAAGGTTTCCGAGAAAGAATATATAATAAAAAATGGCTATATTACCACCTGCGATAAGGATAGACCGCATTATCGCATAAGATCGAAGCAAATCGAGGTTTTTCTGGATGATAAAGTGGTGGCTCACGATGTGGCATTTGTTGTGGGAAATGTCCCCGTATTTTATCTTCCCTACGTTTCCTATTCCTTAAAAGAAAGTTTTCCCCATTTTATAATTGTTCCCGGATACAACAAGAAATGGGGCTTCTACATGCTTACTTCCTGGCGATACCATCTTGGCGAGGACCTTCCGGGCAATTTACATCTCGATTACCGCCAGAAAAAGGGGTTTGCTCATGGCCTAGACCAGGATTATCGCACCCAGGACTGGGGCCGGGGCAGGTTCCGTTATTACTATATGCAAGAGCGTGACAAGACTCAACCCAAAGATCTGCGTGCTGAGACGGACCGGTACAGAGTACAGTTAAGACACAACTGGCAGGTGAGTGATAATACTTTGGCCTTGCTCGAATTCCACCGTATGAGCGACAGGAATTTTATCAAAGACTATTTTTATCGCGAAGAATATACGCAGGATAATCAGCCCAAATCATACATATCGGTTATTACGGCACATCCTGGCTATACCTTCTCAACCCTGATTCAGAAAAGAACAAACCCTTTCTTCACCGAAACAGAACGGCTTCCCGAACTGACGTTAGATATATTTAATCAAAGGCTCAAAGAATCCCGATTTTATTACAAGGGGAACTATAGTTTTTCCAATCTCACCAATAAGCATGCTAATATCAAGGACGACGATGCTGTAAGAAGAATGGATACCTACAACCAGTTTTCTTATGTAACTAAACTCGGTTTTCTCAATCTCACCCCCTACACGGGCATGCGCCAGACCTATTACTCCAAGGATAAATTCGGCGATGAAGCCAAGATGCGCGGTATATTTTATTCAGGGCTTGATGTCAGCACAAAGTTTTACAAAATCTACGATGTAGCATCCAATTTTTGGAATCTGGACATAAATCAGTTAAGGCATGTCATTACTCCGATTATAAATTATAAATATATACATCGGCCCACTATTTCGCCGGCCAAGTTGACGAGTTTTGATTCTATCGATTCCATTGTCCGGGATAATACAGTGAGCCTGGGCATAGAAAATAAATTGCAGACCAAAAGAAAAGACAAAAATGAGTTTAAAACGGTGGATTTAGGAACGTTTCTTTTTACCGGAGATTATAACTTCAAACCCGAGGCGGTAGGCAGCCAGTGGTCGAATTTCAAATTTGATTTAGAGCTTACTCCTTATAACTGGCTGAGGTTTGAATCCGATGCTACTTATGAACCGCGTTCCCGGGATTTCCGTACCGCAAACTTCGATTTAGTTGCCTCACATAAGGATATCTGGTCGTTTGGCCTGGGCAGCCGCTACGAGCAGAATTCCATTCATGAGTTGACCTCGCAGTTTACTTATAAAGTTAGTCCTAAATGGCAATTCCGCGCCTATGAGCGCTATGATTTCAAAAAGATTATTGATGCTGCAACCAAAAGGGCAAATGAGTTTGTAGAGCAGGAATATTCCCTGGTGCGTGACCTGCATTGCTGGACCGGAGAGTTTGCCTTGAATATAAAAGAGGGCTATTCTTTCTGGGTAATTTTTAAGCTTAAAGCATTTCCCGAGGTTCCTTTTAGATTCTCGACTACCTATAGCACACCCAAGACCACTTCTTATTAGTTCGTGATATGAAGATAGCCATAATCGGTTCAGGTTATGTCGGGTTAGTTACCGGGGCCTGCTTTGCCGACTTGGGCAATGCGGTCATCTGCGTTGATTACGATAAAGAGAAAATCAGCGCTCTAAAAAAAGGCATTGTCCCATTCTATGAGCCGGGTTTAGAAGAATTGGTTTCCCGGAATTTAAATGAGAAACGTCTATCTTTCTCCGCGGACCTAAAAGCGGCGGTAAAGAAATCCCTGGTCATATTTATTGCCGTGGGCACTCCATCCAAGCCCAACGGCGAAGCCGACCTTACCTATGTAGAAAATGTCGCCCGCCAGATTGCCGAGGGCATGAATTCTTATCATCTTATTGTCGAGAAGAGCACCGTTCCCGTGGAAACAGGCAGATGGGTAGAGCATACGATTAAGGTTTATAACCGGGGTAAAGTTAAATTTGACGTCGCCTCTAACCCCGAGTTTTTAAGAGAAGGCTCGGCCATACAGGATTTTCTTCATCCCGACCGCATTGTTATCGGAGTGGAATCAAAAAAGGCGCGTGATATTTTAAGCGAGTTGTATAAACCCCTCAAGGCGCCGATTGTAGTCACGGATATAAATTCAGCCGAGATTATCAAACATGCCTCCAACTCATTTTTAGCCACCAAGATTTCCTTTATCAATTCGGTGGCCAATTTGTGCGAGAAAACCGGGGCAGATATATTAAAAGTTGCTGAGGGCATGGGCCTGGATAAGCGTATCGGACGCTCCTTCCTTGATGCCGGAATAGGCTATGGCGGTTCGTGTTTTCCCAAAGACGTGGATGCCTTTATCCATATTGCCGAGAAGCTCGGTTATGATTTTGAAATTCTCAAGGCGGTCAAGCAAATAAACCAGACCCAGCGGAAAGCCTTAATTAAAAAAATTGAACAGGCGCTCTGGATTATCAAGGGTAAAAATATAGGGGTTCTGGGGCTTTCATTCAAGCCCAATACCGATGACCTGCGTAATGCCCCTTCCTTGGAGATAATCGATGTGCTCAAAAGAGAAGGGGCTCAGATTCGCTGTTTCGACCCCCAGGCGATGCATAAGGCCAGGGAATTATTGCCGGATGTCCGGTTCTGTCGAGATGCATATGAAGTAGCCCGGGGAGCGGACTGTTTAGTTATTCTTACCGAATGGAACGAGTTCAAGGAACTCGATTTTAACCGGTTGAAGAAACTTATGCGCCAGCCGATTATCGTCGACGGCAGGAATATCTATGAGCCGGGGAAATTTAAAGAATTAGGTTTTAGATACATTGGGATAGGTAGGGGGTAAATAAAATTCCTTACTTACCCTATATATAAGAGATGAAATTACCAAAGTGCGTTTGTTTAAATTGTCATAAGACCTTTGAACGATACATTTCAGAGAAACGTAAATCCGAAGGAAGAGGTAAATTTTGTTCGCGGGATTGTTTTAATCAGTTTCAGACTCATAAAATTATTTTAATCTGTAAAGTCTGTGGGCGGGAATTTAGACGTGCTGCGAGTTTAGCTAAAAGGGCTAAATATTGTTCTTTATTATGCAAGAGGAGGGGAATGTTGAAGAAAAATGCAAGATATCGAGGGCATATTAGAAGTAAGGTATTAGCTTATAATCCTAAGGCCTGTCAGATTTGTGGGTATGACAAAGTTGTTGAGGTAGTCCACATAAAACCGCGTCACAAAGGTGGCAGAGATGTCCCTGATAACGTGGTTCTGTTATGTCCAAATCACCACAAGGAATACGATCGTGGAAAGATGTCTAAGAAAGAGCTATTAAAAAGAATTAAGAGATATATTGAAGGAGTAAAACTGAAGCGAACGGATGTATATTTCGATGAAAGAGGAAAATTGATTGAGATACTTCGTTGCGATGACGCCTTATTTAAAGAATTTGGACAGATTTACGTATCCACCATTGCTCACAATGCTATTAAAGCATGGCACTCTCATAAGCAGCAAACTGATAATATTTTTTGTGTGAAGGGGAATATAAAATTGGTACTCTATGACAATAGAAAATATTCGAGAAGCAAAGGTGTGATAAATGAATTATTTCTTGGTGAAAGCAATCCCTTACTGGTACAAATTCCGCCTGGAGTTTGGCATGGATGGAAAGGGATTTCTGATGAAAATCAGGAATCCACGGTAATTAATATATCTGATATACCGTATAATTATTTCCAGCCCGATGAGTTTCGTCTTGACCCTTATAACAACGAAATTCCTTATGATTGGCGAAGGAAAGATGGATAGTAGAAATCATATAAAAGGGATAGTATTGGCCGGCGGCATGGGTTCACGCCTTGAACCCCTGACCCGCATTACCAATAAGCACCTGCTTCCGGTTTATAATAAACCGATGATTTACTACCCTATCGAGACTCTGGTTCGGGCCGGGATTGATGATATTATGATTGTTACCGGAGGAAACAATGCCGGAGATTTCCTGCGGCTGTTGGGCAACGGCCAGGAATTCGGGCTTAAGCACCTGCAATACAGTTATCAGAAAGGGGAAGGCGGTATTGCCGATGCCTTACAGCTTGCCCGGCATTTTGCGGATAACGATAAAATCGTGGTCATACTGGGTGACAACCTGATTGAGAAGCCAATTAAGGATTACGTGGAAAAGTTTAAGACTCAGGAGAAAGGCGCAAAGATATTGATCAAGGAAGTAGATGAACCGCAGCGTTTCGGGGTTGTCGAACTTAAAGGCAATAGAGTTGTTTCCATCGAAGAAAAACCCCGGTTTCCCAAGTCGAATTTTGCCGTAACCGGGATTTACATGTACGATCCCCAGGTTTTCGACATTATTAAAACCCTCAAGCCTTCCGGTAGAGGCGAGCTCGAAATCACCGATGTGAACAACGCTTACTTAAAAAAAGGCGAACTCACCTTTGATATCTTGGATGGTTGGTGGACCGACTGCGGAACCTTTGATTCTCTCTTACGCGCCAATAACCTTATAGCCGAAAAATACAGATTGATTGCACAGATGGATAAATCCCAAATCCCAATACTACCCCGCCAAAGGCGAGGCTCGCCAAAGGCGGCAAATCCAAAATAAATCCAAAATCCCAAATCCAAAACTGGAGATAGAGCCTTGAGTGGGAAGATATATGACTTAAAAGAGCGGACATTTAAGTTTGCACAAAGAATACTTGACATAGCTGAACAATTGCCTAGGAAGGCTCAATGTGAAATCACCTGCAGACAATTAACAGAAGCGGGTACTTCTATAGGTGCAAATGTTGAAGAAGCCGATGGCACTATAACCAAAAAGGATTTTGTAAATAAGATGGTTATAGCCAGAAAAGAAGCAAAAGAAACAAGATATTGGTTAAGACTTATATCGGGTAGATATATTAGGGAAGAAGAAGTTGTTTCAGATATAAAAGAATGCCAAGAGCTTATTAATATTTTAAGCTCTATTATAAACAAGTCTCGATA
>Ga0105164_10002305_pt1 | contig 11838 bp, 10 predicted proteins | sample VDWuncwatermetaG_FD_89674 | JGI IMG/M metagenome (GOLD analysis project Ga0105164, IMG submission 89674) | Wastewater microbial communities from Netherlands to study Microbial Dark Matter (Phase II) - VDW unchlorinated drinking water | ecosystem: Environmental > Aquatic > Freshwater > Drinking...
CTTGGTTGCGGCCCGAAGCCTTGCTCGGGCGGGAAAGCAAGTTGTCCTCGTCGAAGAGGAAGCGGAGTGTGGCGGACTACTAAGATCCTTCAAGGGAGCTGATGGCTCGATCTTTGATTTTGGCAGTCATTACCTTCGTCAGACTAATGTCGCTGAACTTGATAAAATTCTTTTTGGTCGACTGGAAGAAAATCCGGAGAAATGGCAGCGTCTCCCGTTCCTCCGCAACGGCTCCTTCTTTATGAATAAGCTTTACGAGCACAGTTGCTCCGTGGATGCGAGAAGCCTGAGCCCTGAAATTTACGAACGTGGTATGGCCGAACTGATGGCTTGTCAGCCAGTCCCCGAGACTGATTGTGCCAATAACGAAGAATTTCTACTGAAGAGTTTTGGGCCTACGTTTTACGAGCATATCTTTCGCCCCGCGATCAAAAAATTTCAGGATTCCGAGCCAAGGGATCTGATTCCTATGGCCCATAATTACTTTGATATGCTTCGAATCATTGCAACCACGCCCGAGCGGACCCGAGAGCTTAAGCAATCCACGAGTTTTGATCAGCGTTTAGCGTTTCATTTCTCCCATGAGGGGCAATCCGGGACGATGAACTACTACCCGACAACGGGCGGTATTGGGCAGTGGATCGAAGAACTTGTCCGGGAATTAAAAAGCCTTAACGTCAGGGTTCTTACTGGGACGCGAGTTGAAAAGGTTGTGCATGCCAACCAAAAGGTTTCTGATGTTATTCTCAGTGACGGTGAGAAAATTGCCTGCGACTCGTTGCTATGGTCGGCAGTTCCTGTTCCTCTTCTGAAAGCATCTGGGCTTGAATTTCCGCTAAATCGCGTTCGTATCAGAATGGTAAATCTCTATTACTATGTTTTTGATCAGCCGCTTAAGACTAGCTGCGAGTACTTTGTGGTCTTGGATCCGGATTATCGAGCCTTCCGTGTGAGCTGTTACCCAAATCTTCGCAGCAACCCCAAAGACAGATCCCATTCGTCGGTGTGTGTGGAAGTGATGGGAGAAAAGCCCGATACCTCGGTTCAGGCCCTTTCGCATTTTGAGCAAGAACTCAAAAGAATGAGAATTGTCGAATCCGATACCAAGGTGATCTACCAGCAAGCCGAGGTTGCAAGGGCAGGTTTTCCCGTTCTGACACCAGGTTTTGTAGAGCAGAATGCAGCGCTACGAGATTATCTTCATGAAAACTTAAAGAACTGCTCCATTATCGGAAAGGGGAGCGGCAAGGTGTTCTTTACCGCAGAGACGCTCGCCGACACTTACCGAACTTTAAAGGAAAGATACTTATGATGGCAGAAGTCGCTGAAACCTGGGAACGAGTTTATGCGGAGTCTAAGCAGCATAGCCAGTGGCCGTGGTCGAAGCTGGTAAGCTATATCAAGCGCTATAACCCAAGAGCGAGCTTACGAAACCAACGAGTCTTAGAGTTGGGCTGCGGAGTCGGCGCTAATGTTCCTTTCTTCGAAGTTGAGAATGCTCTTTATTATGGAATTGATATTTCTGAAGTTGCCGTTGCAACCGTTAAGAAAGTATTTCCCAATGTCGCAAATCGAGTCCACCACGCGGCCCTTGACCAGCCCTTCACTTGGTCTGAGTTTGATTTGATTTTTGATCGAGCCGCGACTCCACATAATAGTTGGAGTACCGTCCAGAAAATAGTCGCCCAGGTTCGGAAACATCTAAAACCCGGTGGGATTTTTATTGGGGTGGATTGGTTTTCTTCGAAGAATGGGTACGCCTCGCTTGGTCAGGGGATTACTGGGGATACGGCAACTCGGCTTGATCTTCCACCCGGACCTTATCAAGGTTTGGAACCCATCCGCTTCTTCTCAAAGAAAGAGATCGAAGAGCTTTTTAAGGGGTTTGAATTTCTGATGCTTCTCGAGGAGACCACCGCATTTTCAATCCCTTCGAATATGCCGTCGGTAAGCTCATGGGATTTTGTGGTCCGACGATGAATATCTTTCAGCATCAACTCAGAGCGCTTGTCGTAGGGGGAGGTTCGATAGGGCTGAGGCACCTTAAAAATCTCTACCAACTTCAAGTGACCGACCTTACGGTAGTTGAGCCCAAGGAGTTTAAGGTAAGTTCATTGGGGTTTGAAGTATCGGTATTTAAAACAATACCGGACGCGCTTAGTAGCGGAAATTTTGATTTTGCGGTGATCGCATCGCCCAGCCAATTGCATCTTGAACAGGGATTATTACTTGCTAGGGAAAATATTCATCTATTTATTGAGAAGCCTTTAAGTGTTTCGTCGTCAGGGATCGCCGAACTTATCGAGGAAACTGCGAAGCATGAGCTCACAACTATCGTGGGCTGTAATATGCGTTTTCATCCGGGCCCGCTTAAAGTGAAAGAAATCTTGGAAACCAATGCGATTGGAAAAGTCCTTTCGGCGAACTTCTACTCAGGCTCCTATTTGCCCGAGTGGAGAACGACCGATTATCGAAATTCCTACAGTGCCTCTAAAACTCAGGGCGGTGGTTGCCTTCTTGACTGCATCCACGAGATAGACCTCGCGATGTGGTTACTCGGTGGCATTAAGAATATCTATGCACAGCTCAACCAACTGAGTGGCCTTGAAATCAGTGCTGAGGATGCCGTGCATCTGGTGGCTCAGCACGAATCCGAAGTCATTTCTACGATCGCACTCAACTATTTTGAGCGGACGTACCAACGCAATTTGCATCTTGTTGGGGATCAGGGAAGTCTTTTCTGGGATATTAATGGACACTCGGTGAAGCTTTACGAGGCCAGCAGCCGGTCGTGGAGAGAGTACCCTCAGCCGCAGAAATGGGATTTGAACCAAATGTATGTCGATGAGATGGCACATTTTCTATCCGCCATGCGATCGCATTCTGAGACGTGTTTTTCCGTTAAAGATGCCTATGCATTAATGAGAGTGATTGAAGCCATTCAGTCCTCTGCCCAACTTAACCAAAGAGTGGATGTCGGCAAGAATAGTCTAGGAGAGACAAATGAAAGCAACGAGCAAGCAGCGTAGCACTTCGGAAGCGGCCCATTTAACCAACCCACTCCACCATGTCGCCGTGGTCCAGGTACGGTTGGGATCGACTCGACTTCCCGGTAAGGCATTAGCGCTTATCGACGGTGAGCCCATGCTTTGGCATGTGATCCAACGTCTTAAATCGTCACAATGGATTAATGAGATTGTCGTTGCCACAACCCTTCAGGCGGAAGATGACGCGATCGAAAAGTTCTGTAGGAAGCAGAATCTCAAATGCTTTCGTGGCAGTGTGGATGATGTTCTGGACCGATTCTATCAGGCTGCCAAACAGTCTGGGGCAGATGTCATCACTCGCGTTACGGCGGATTGCCCCATGCTCGATTCCCAAGTGATTGATAAGGTCATTTCAGCGTTTCATGATAGTGATTGCGATTATGCCTCCAATGTCGATCGGTATACTTATCCGGATGGGTTAGATACGGAAGTTTTTAGCTTTAAGGCCCTAGAGCGAGCGTGGAAGGAAGCTAAGAAGCCCTCCGATCGCGAGCATGTCACGCCGTACCTACGAAACACAGGTTTATTTCGGAAAGCTTCCATTGAAAACGAGACGGACCTCTCGGTCCATCAGTACCACTGGTCCGTTGATAAGCCTCAGGATCTTGAATTCGCGCGTAAAGTGATCACAAGCTTTAAGGGAAAGGAATTTCACTTAAACGATATCTTGAGGTTGCTGGCGAAAAAGCCGGATCTGAAATTAATCAATGCAGAGCAGGTTACCAACGAGGGGTATTATCGAAGTCTGTACCAGCAGGCTAAGACAACCGGTGTGGCTAAACTAAAAATCACAAAGTCCGAGAAACTTTTAAAACGTTCAAAGGCTGTCATCCCAGGGTGTTCGCAGACTTTTTCTAAGGCGTACAATCAGTATGTAGAGGGAGCGTCCCCAATCTTTCTGGAGCGCGGAGACGGATGCCGTGTCTGGGATGTCGACGGGAACGAATACATTGATTATGTTCAGGGGCTTCTTGCAAACATTCTGGGATATAACCGCAAGGAAGTGAATGAAGCCGTGATGGCGGTTTTAAAAAACGGGCATAGCTTTTCATTGCCTCATCGGTTGGAGGTTGAGCTTGCGGAGAAACTCTGTGAACTCATTCCATGCGCTGAAATGGTACGGTTTGGAAAGAACGGTTCAGATGTTACGTCGGGAGCTGTTCGTGCCGCCCGTGCCTTCACGGGACGAGAGCGGATTGCCTGCAGTGGCTACCACGGTTGGCAGGATTGGTTTATTGGAAGTACGACTAGGAATGCTGGTGTTCCAAAATCCGTATGCCAACTCACGCACCCATTTCCCTATAATAATTTAGAGCGGCTTAAGGAATTATTTGAGATGCACCCAGGAGAGTTTGCCGCGGTGATCATGGAGCCGAGAAATTTCATTGACCCTGAACCAGGTTTCCTCGAGGGTGTTAAGAAGTTAGCCCATGCGCATGGCGCGCTTCTCATTTTCGACGAGATCTGCACTGGATTTCGATTCGGAATGGGCGGAGCCCAAGAGTTGCTGGGTGTGACGCCTGATCTTGCTTGCTTCGGCAAGGGAGTGGGGAATGGATTTCCGATCAGCTGCGTTGTCGGATCAAAGAAAATCATGCCCATTTTTGAAGAAATATTTTTCAGTTTCACTTTGGCCGGTGAAGTCTCGTCGATGGCAGCGGCACTTAAAGTCATCGAGATACTCGAAACGACCGATACGCTTGTGAAAATGGAGGCGATGGGCCGACAACTTCAGGATGGTTTTAACACCATGAGTCGAGAGGCTGGGCTTGAGAATCGATTTAAATGCATTGGCAAACCCATTTGGTCTTTACTTAAGTTTTTAGATGAAGGCGGGAAGGATAGCTTCTTAGAGCGAAGCCTATTTCAACAAGAAGCCGTGAAACGCGGTCTGCTTGTGCTGGTCACGCATAATATTTCGGGCGCGCATGACTCGATTGCTATCGAAAAGACTCTAGAAGCCTACGGCAGCATCTTTAAAACTTTAAAGGGTTGGCTTTCGGATAAGAATCCGGGAAAATACCTCGAAGGAAATATGGTGCAAGCCGTATTTAAAGTGCGCTAAATGTCCCAGAACACCATGATCATTCGTGCGGATGCTGATGCTAAAATTGGCACTGGCCATGTCATGCGAAGCCTTGCCTTGGCCCAGGCCTGGCAGTTGCAGGGTGGTGATGTGCAATGGGTCACCACTTGTGAACTTGCACCGCTTATTAAAATCATTGAAGAGAATGGGTTTAAGCTCACGCGCATTCAGGATCCTCTGGATGTCTCGTCCGTTGCGGCGATCATAAGAAAGAAACCGGATTCAGTGATCGTGATGGATGGCTACCATTTGAATAGTGAGTATCAGAAGCAAATGTGCGCCTTTGAAGTTCCGGTTCTTGTGATCGACGATGCGGCACTTGAACCCTTCTACTACGCCGATTTTATTTTAAATCCCGTTTTTCAGGCGGATACTTATCCCTACCAATGTGCCGAAAGCACTTTGAAGCTCTTTGGCCCGCGTTATGCGCTCTTACGTCGTGAATTTGAGGGCCTTCCGACGGCCTCAAGATTTCCCGAACAGGCCACTGATATTCTCATCACCATGGGCGGGGCGGATGCTCCCAACTTTAGTTCTCGGATTCTTGATGTCTTTAATACGATTGAGAGCGTCGACTTAAATATTCGTCTTATTATCGGAGCTGCGAATCCCCATGAGGCAAAATTAAAACTCAAGGCAAAAGAGAATCGCCACAAGGTCAAACTCATTGGGCAGGTTCCAAACTTATCGGAGGAGATCTTAGCCGCCGACGTCGTTGTCTCGGCTGCCGGAGTCACTGCGTGGGAACTAGCCTTTCTTGGAGTCCCCGCGGCGCTCGTTGCCATCGTCGACAACCAGAAAGATATCGCCAAGGGAATGGCACAGAGTTACGCCGCTGTCTCATTGGGAAGCTGGGACCTTTGGGATCCCGAACGCGCGGCCGATAAACTGACATCCTTAATTACCGATGTCGGACAGCGCAAATCCCTATCTCAGTACGCCAAACAACTCGTCGACGGCCAGGGCTGCCACCGAGTCATCGGTCTGCTAAACGCCTCGATCTTTTAACCCTTCTGTATTCACGATGAATGCATTTCTGTGTCCCAAAAGCTCAAGACCGTCCGAGATTTTGCATTTAGGTATGATTTAGCTGGGGAATTGGGCTTGGGTTTTCAAAGTTTTCCGATGAAAATAATATTTTCAGGTTTTTATTTGGTAGCGTACGTTTCTATTGGGCAACAATTAAATTCCACGGAACTCGTAGGCATTTGGTCGCCGATAGTTATGTACAGTTTGCTCCCCTTTGTCACAATCATGCAATGGCGTCACGGTTATGGGGAGAATGGAGAAGCGTTGCTTGATTCTCCAGAGTTTTCCCATTTGAGAGAGGCTGCGGAATCAGCGGGCGATCGGTTTGAGGGAGTTCGGTGCCGAGCCTCGTTTGCAGCCCTTTTAAATCCGTTCACGCGTGCCCGTGCGATCACCCGTATATTGCCTATTTTGGTTGGTGTCGGAACAAGCGCCTATTGGTTTGAAGACTCGTTTCTCCACCGCATCGTCCGAAACTACTTCAAAAAGTAAAATTTAGGTAGCTATCGAGGTGTCTTTTAACAGCGACGACCCTGCTCTTGTTATTGCTCTCTATAGAGTGTGGAACGAAGGGGTTTGGGGCAGACTGAGCGCGCCTTGCCTGACAAAGGTTAGTGACAGAGTTTTGGGTAGCCGTAGACGCTTTGTAGAGCCTCATGAAGCTTTCTAAAATCAGAGACGCTCTTTGCTTTTCTTAAACTCGATTTGTCAAAAGCTTCAATTTCCTTATCCATTACAGAATACCGAATGGTTGTCACATCGATTCCCATGGCCTGGATGATTTCATAGACTCGAGACGTGTGTTTTTCTTTATTATCCACAAAAACGATTGCCTTGGGTTTAGATGAGGCTTGCGATATCAGTTCCTTGAGCATTGCTCCCTTATGCATTCCCTCGGTGAAGTAGACGCCCCCTTGATAGGCGGCTTGATTAAATAGTTTGTATTTTGCTCGCTCCTCGTCGGTAACATTTGGCGGATGAGGCCATGAGATGGTATCCGAAAAGTCCGGTGCCTTATCTTCAAGGTGAATATGATTACGATTTAACTCTCGGTGCGTGTAGGTGGCGTCGTCAAATCCTCGCGATGTGAGAGCGATGATAGGAAACTGATGGCGTTTAAGCTCTGTGATCACAGAGTCAACGGTTTCCTCGGTAATGGACATTCGGCTAAGGCCTAGAGCTAGTCGTTCTAGCTTCAGTAATTCGTCGAAATCGCAGGCCAGGCGCAATCGATTCTTGTTTGGGGCTTTCCCCTTTTCTGGCAGCAATGATGCCTGCCAATCAAAGAAAGGTTCTCCACCGAGATCTTGGTTTGTTTTAAGTAAAGTATTATCAATATCAAAAACAATCAGAACCTTTGAAGGTTCATATTTCCTGCCTAAGGCGACTGCCTTATTTAAGACATGCGCAAACTGTGCCGTCTCAATGGCTTCAGATCCGTAGTTGGGTAAGGCGTAAAAGGAAAATAGAAGGGCTAGGTAAATTCTTTTCATGCCTTCTAATAGGTCGGATCAGACCCCAATTTCAAGTCATTTCCCCATACGGTATCCGTTACCTAATGGTCCCTGGCACATCAATTGCTAGTAGCAATTGATGTGCCAGGGACCATTAGGTAACGGATACCGTATGGGGCTAGGGGTGGATGAGTTCGAGTAGGACGTCGTCGACGAATTGGCCATCGAGGTTGAAGTGGTCGTGGCGGCGGCCAATTTCTTTAAAGCCAACAGCTTCAAACGATTTACCAGACCCGTGGTTTGGGGAATAGTAGCCGGCTGTGAGTTTATGAAGGTTGAGTTCGTCGAAGGCATACTCACTGATGAGCTTGATGGCCTCTTTCGCGTACCCTCTGCCCCACGCCGTCTTTTCTCCAATGACGATACCGATATCTGCGTGCCGGTGGACAGGGTGGATTGGCCCCAGTTTAATATTGCCAATATGTTTCTGGGTGTTGTTTTCGATGATTGCTAGAAATACCAGAGCGGGATCGTCGGTTTTTTCTCGGATGAATGCTTTGAGTGATTCGATGGTGTGGCGTTGGAATCGGCTTTCAAGGTATCGATTGATTTCTGGGTTTGTCATCCAGTTTAGGTAATTGGAGTTCGCATCGTTTTCAGTCAGCGGCCGGAGGGTGACGTGTTGTCCCTTTAATGTGATTTGACTTGGCATGGATTCACCTCATGTCACAATGCGGATATTGATCCCATGATTCTTAATCTGAGATCTTGTCTGCATGGGGTTTTCGTCTTTAAAGCAAAAGTAGGTTCCGGCAGAAACTGCACTGACGTTTGTTTTCTGAAAGGCGGCTATAAAATCCTGTGTCTTGCCCGCGCCACCTGAAATAATGACGGGGATTGAGACGAGTTCAGAGATCTTTCTTGCTAAGTCGCAATCCAATCCCTCACGCCCACCGTCTCGGTCGATCGATGTGATGAGTAATTCTCCACAGCCAAGGGCCTCGGCTTCTTGGGCCCAAGCTGCGACCGATTTCTGGGTTGCGGTTCTGCCGTTATGAATATGAACACGGGCCTCTCCGTCGGCATCGTAGCGATAGTCGATGCTCAAAACGACACATTGGCTGCCAAAGGCATTCGCGGCCTCTGAAATCAAAGTTGGGTTACGAAAGGCGTGACTATTGACGGAGACTTTATCTGCCCCGTGCCGAAGTAGCCTTCTGAAATCTTCCACCGACCTGACACCGCCTCCGACGGTGAATGGCATGAAGATCTCTTCAGCGGCCCTTTCAATGATTTCAATCCGGGGAGCGCGATTCTGATCGCTGGCATCAAGATCTAGAAATAGCAGTTCATCCGCGGCTTGTGATTGGTAGATCTTAGCCTGAGAGACCGGGTCTCCCACTTCGATGGAGTCTTGAAAGCCCACGGTCGTTACAAGAACCATGCGGCTAGGGTTTTTGATTGAGGCTCGCATCTGGAGTTTGGGGATCAGGCGTTTCTTAGCCATGGTAGTTGCCATCCCATTTTAGAAAATTTTCTAAGAGCTTAAGGCCATTATCCTGACTCTTCTCAGGATGAAATTGAACGGCAAAAACGGAATTCATCGCGACGGCACAGGGGATTTCAGATCCGTAGAGGCAGATGGCGGAAATATCAGATGGGTTCGTGCATTGCATGTAGTACGAGTGGACAAAATAGAAGTCAGTTTGGGGAGCGATTCCCTGAAGCACAGGATGGTTTTGTTTGATTTTGATTTCAGACCAGCCCACCTGAGGGACACTCAGAGTTCTATCGCTTGGGTTGAGCCGTATGACATCAGCGTCAAACCAACCGAGTCCTTTCACGTCACCCCCTTCATGCCCCTGGGTTGCCATCACTTGCATCCCCATGCAGATACCTAGAATGGGGATATTTCTTTGGCGAGCGTCATTGAGTGCGGAGTCTAGTTTTCGATTTCGAATCGCCCTAATGCAATCATGAAAGGATCCGACACCTGGAATAATAATCTGGCTTGAGGTGGCGACAGATTCAGGGGAATCGCATACCACCGGACTGGCGCCTAAGAACTCAAGGGCATTTTTGACGGAGAGCAAATTTCCCGAACCATAATCCAGAATTCCAACGCTCATTTCATGCGACCTTTTTCGGGGATTTACGGACTCGATTAAGTTGTTCGTCAGTTTGTCTTCGTGGCATAGCCCCTACCGTCGACCACTGATCAAAGTCATGAGTTTTTTTGCCCGGTTGAGTGAGCTTAGGGTCATGCTGATACGGTGACACGCCGTGGTTCATGGCTATCTCCATGAACTCGGCTTCAGTGAGTCCTACAAAATTTAAAAACAGATCTAAGCTGGGCGGTCGCCGACCCTCATAGTCTTTCATGATTTTGAGCGCTTCATCTCGAGTGATGCGGTGGTTGCGGACGTCGATTGAGGCAAGGTGAGTGGGGCGGGTGTAGCCGCGCTTGATGTACTTGATATAATCGCGGACACCCTGCATGTAGCATTCGATTTTTTCATAATCATATTGTTTAGGGACATTCTCAACTTCATCTCCTGACCAACCTAATTCCTTTTTGATGATCGCAGATTGTTTCTGCGTATCCCAAGGGATATACGAGCCTAGGCAAACGGATCGGTAGCCAATTGTTCTAAGATCCTTGAGTGCGGGGTACTTAAAAGGTTGAAGGTCACGTTCTGTGACCAGACCGTCTAGCCGGACGAACATGTCCTCAGCATTGATTCCAAGGTTGACGAATCGGTTGAACCTTTTCTCGTCGACTTCCTCGGGCTGATCGTAGGAATAATAGGCAGTGTATTCCGCTGATGGCTCTCCCCAGAAAACTAAGGGAATATTAAATTTGAGTGCGATCTGCATGGGGTAGGCAAAGATTCCTGTGTGGCAATGCCAGCAGAAATCGCCTTTTTCTAGGAAACTTTGGAGCATCAAGGTCTGGACAACTTTCCAGTTTGGCGTGAAGTGCAGAAAATCAACTCCCAGGGTGCGGAGCGCACGCTTGGTATTCTCCTCAACATTGGGTCTGAGAAAACCATGGTCAAAACGGACAACGAGTGGTTTGAGTCCGTATTCTTTAACAAGATAATAAAGTGTCCATGTGGAATCCTTCCCACCACTGAAGGGTATCAGACAATCATAATCCTGTTTGTTTCGATACTGGGCGACCAGAGCATCGAGTTCGGGCTTCTTGGAAGCCCAATTCATTTGCGTTTGTTTCAAAGTCTGCGAATGGCAAATATTACAGGCCCCCTTATCATCAAAAAGAATGGTTTCATGGGTTTCTGGCGTGATGCATTGCGTGCAACGCTTGAGATCATTCATGAGAGTTGCCTTTGGTTGGGTTTGACAAGGGGCGCCAAAACTAACTGTGCCGAGCTCTAATTTGGCCTGCTATAATGGAACAGTACTGTTTCATTATAGCAGGCCGCATTTCAAGCCACAATTTTCGCCTAAATCTCCTACTTGATCGAAGAGGTCATTCCCCATGGATTCTGCCATCCAGGTTGAACATCTTTCTAAACGCTATGAAATTGGGCAAGCACAAATGGGTCGGTACCAGACTCTGAGAGATGTGCTTGCGCATGGAGTTTCCGCAGCAGCTCGTCGATTAAAAAATACTTTGGCAAAGCCCCAGGCAAATAACCCGGTTAAAAACAAATCCATTTGGGCCCTGAAAGACGTATCTTTCAGTGTGGCTCCGGGAGAAGTTGTCGGCGTGATTGGACGTAATGGCGCCGGTAAGTCGACGCTACTCAAAATCTTAAGCCGAATCACTGAGCCAACTGAAGGTCGCGTGTCGGTTAGGGGTCGGCTAGCGAGTCTACTCGAAGTCGGGACAGGGTTTCATCCAGAGCTAACGGGACGAGAAAATATTTTTCTCAACGGGGCTATTTTGGGGATGTCTCGTTCAGAAATTCATCGCAAGTTTTCGGCCATTGTTGAATTCTCTGAAATTGGCCAATTCATTGATACCCCGGTTAAACGCTACTCTAGTGGGATGTATGTCAGACTTGCGTTTGCGGTTGCCGCTCATCTTGAGCCCGATATTCTTGTTGTGGACGAGGTGCTATCTGTCGGTGACGCCGGATTTCAGAGAAAGTGCACTGGCGCCATGAAGGATGCTTCTCAAGGGAACCGCAGTGTGATTTTTGTCACTCATAATCTTCAGTTGGTGAGATCTCTCTGCACGCGGGCGATTCTTATC
>Ga0105164_10002308_pt1 | contig 11827 bp, 10 predicted proteins | sample VDWuncwatermetaG_FD_89674 | JGI IMG/M metagenome (GOLD analysis project Ga0105164, IMG submission 89674) | Wastewater microbial communities from Netherlands to study Microbial Dark Matter (Phase II) - VDW unchlorinated drinking water | ecosystem: Environmental > Aquatic > Freshwater > Drinking...
AAACGGGAATTGATCAAATGATGCACGGTCAAATTCTCAAAAGAACTCATCACCACCAACCGTTCTTTGATGGAGCGTTCCAGGCGCGCCAAACCGATGCGCACCTGGTTCTGGACCAATTCACCGACGGATTTGATACGGCGGTTACCCAAGTGATCGATATCATCACATTCCCCGGTGCCTTCACGCAGGGCGATCAAATATTTGATCACCGAGACCACGGTCTCAATGTCCAAAACACGGTTGTCCATCGACACATTGGTATTTAACTTGCGGTTGATAATGTGACGGCCGACCTTGGAGAGATCGTAGCGCTTGGGATCAAAGAACAAACGGAAAAATAATGTTTCAGCCACTTCCATGGTCGCGGGCTCGGTGGGGCGCATTTTTCTGTAGAAATCCAAAAGAGCTTCTTCCTTGGTGGTGGTGTGGTCCTTCTCAAGGGTATTTTTTAATTTATCAAAACGGTCCCCTAACATTTTTTGCATATCAGCGGAGGATGAAAGGCCCATGATGCGTAAAATTTGTGATGCCGGGAAATTACGGCGGCGGTCCACATAAGCAATCAACACATCATTGAGATCATATTTGATCTCAAACCAGGCCCCGCGGGACGGGATGACACGGCCGTAATAAATGCTTTTACCGGTCGGATGTGTTTCCTCTTCAAAAGAAACACCCGGCGGACGCTGGATTTGAGAGACAACCACGCGCTCATCACCGTTGATAATAAAGGTGCCGGTGTCGGTCATGAGAGGGAAATCACCGAAATACACTTCCTGCTCTTTGATGTCCACCGGAGTGATCAGGCGTAACTTGACTTTCAAGGGGGCGGCATAGGTCATACCCCGGCGCTGACACTCATAGCGGGAATATTTTTCTTTGCCGATATTATAACCGATGTATTCCAGGCGGATCTGCGCGTCATAGCTTTCCAAAGGGAAAACTTCACGGAAGACTTCCTCTAAACCCTGGTCCTTGCGCTTGTCCGCCGCCACATGCCTTTGCAGGAACTCTTCATAAGAAAGGGTTTGAATATCGAGCAGCTTGGGCAGCTCGAAGGTATCCTGGAACTTACTAAAATCTTTGATTTTTAGTTTTTCCATATGGTCCTATCAATACCCCTGCAGATTTGCTTACGCAAATCTGAGCGCAGGGGTTAGGTTAATGATAATCTGGAAATTATTTCAGTTCCACTTTCCCGCCGGCAGCTTCGATTTTCTTCTTGAGTTCTTCGGCTTCGGCTTTGGGAACAGATTCCTTGATGGTCTTGGGCGCTGATTCAACCAGGGTTTTGGCTTCAGCTAACCCCAAGTTGGTTACCGCGCGCACTTCTTTGATAACACCGATCTTTTTGGCAGGATCAACTTCCTTCAAAATGACATCAAAGGATGTTTTTTCCTCGGCAGGCGCGGCAGCGGCGGTGGTGGCTCCACCAGCGGCAACGACCATAGGGGCCGCGGCTGAAATACCAAGGCGGCTTTCCATGGCTTTGACTAATTCGGCTAATTCCAGGACAGTCAAGCCAGTGACTTCCTTGTAAATCCCCTCAAGTTTGGGGGCTAATTCTTTAACGGCTGTGTCAGACATCTTACTACCCTCCCTTTTCACTATTCTGTTTTAAAATTGAAATTAAATCACGGGTTTTGGCATTTAACGCCCCGGCAAAACGAGTTAACGGTGCAGACATGGTGCCTAAAAGTTTTGCCAAAAGCACTTCACGCGACGGCAGATCGGAAAGTGTCTCGACTTGCTCTTGTGTCAAGAAAGCCCCATCAAGCATGCCGCCACGAACGATGAAACCTTTCTGGTCTTTGGAAAATTTAACAAGGATTTTAGAAACTTCAGACGCATCGGCATTACTTAAAATCAAGGCCATCTGGCCTTCAATGCGAGCTGCCAAATCTTCACACTTGGCCTCTTTAAGGGCGATGCGCGCCACTAATGTTTTAGAAACCAAAACTTGCGCCTTTTTGCGCTTAAGGTTCTTCCTCAGTGTATTCATTTGAGCGGAAGAAATACCGTGATAAGAAACTACGAAAGTATTGGATTTCTTTGAAACGCCTTCCTTAACAGAAGTGGCCATCCGTTGACGATAAAGTGTCCCGACCTTCATCATAGCGCCACCTTCACTCCAGGTCCCATGGTCGTTGCCAGGGCCAGACTTTTAATTAGGTTACCTTTAACCGCCGAGGGTTTAGCATGATTGACAGCTTCAATGACGTACTGGGCATTTTCCACCAGCTTATTTTCCGCGAAAGAACGTTTGCCGATCCCTAAATGAATGCCTCCCTGCTTGTCAGACTTAAACTCGACACGGCCGGCTTTGACTTCCTTAATAGCGCGTTCCACATCCGCGGTGACAGTACCGGCCTTGGGTGTAGGCATAAGCCCGCGTGGGCCCAGCACCTTCCCCAGCTTACTTAAGTCACGCATCATATCAGGGCTTGCGACAACTACGTCAAAATCCATAAATCCACCAATAACTTTCTCAATGAGGTCAATGTCACCGACATAATCCGCCCCCGCGGCCTGGGCCTTGGCCACGGCATCGCCTTTACAAAAGGCGGCAACGCGCACCTTTTTACCAATGCCGTGCGGAAGAACAACTGTACCGCGAACACCCTGGTCTGAGGCTTTCAAATCCAGGTTGAGATTAAAATGCAGTTCAACGGTTTCATCAAATTTTACTTTGGGGGCACGGGCCAAACGATTAACCGCTTCCTGTAATGACACAGGATTTTCGATGGCACCAATGGCCTTATGCGCTTCTTTCATTCTTTTGCTAAGTCTCATAACTTTATCCTTTAATCTCTATACCCATGGAACGGGCTGTACCGGTGATCGTGGCAATCGCCTCATTCATGTCGATGGTATTTAAATCATCCATTTTCATTGTGGCGATTTCCTCGACCTGCTTGACTGTCAAAGAGCCGATAACTTCCTTGCCGGCGGTGCCGGAGGCTTTCGCTAATTTAGCGCTCTTTTTGATCAATGCCGAAGTCGGGGGTGTTTTGATGATAAAATCAAATGATTTATCCTTATAAACCGTAATGACAACCGGCAAAGGCAGAGGATCACGGCCCTTGGTTTTATCATTAAAGGACTTGCAAAACATCATGATGTTAACGCCATGCTGACCTAAAGCCGGGCCAACCGGAGGCGCGGGGTTTGCCTGGCCGGCAGGAACATATAATTTAATTTGCGCGACAGCTTCTTTTGCCATAATAAACCTCTTCAACCCCCGGGGTTGACAAAGTCAACCCCGGGGGTTATTTTTACTATATTTTTTCTACTTGCCAATATTCGAGCTCCACGAGGGTGGAACGCCCGAAAATTGACACGCTTACCTTTAGTTTGCCGCGATCCGGATAAACTTCCATCACCGAACCGTTGAAATTCGCGAAAGGGCCCTGCCCGATGCGGATTGCCTCGCCGACCTCGAAGACAATCTTCGGGGATGGTTTGGACTCAGTTTCCTGCGTACGCTTGAGAATATTATCCACTTCAATATCAGTCAGGGGTTGAGGCTGTCTCCCCGGCCCGATAAAGCCGGTAATTCCCGGTGTCGTTTTGACCAAATACCAGCTTTCCTTGGTCATGTTCATTTTGATCAAAAGGTAGCCCGGAAAAAATTTACGGGCGGTGATCCGCTTTTTCCCCCCGCGCACCTCGGAAACCTGCTCAGTGGGGACAACAACTTCTTCAACAAATTGCTTTAATTCTGTCGTGGCGACGCGGCTTTCGAGCCCTGCCCGCGCGCGCTCTTCAGCCCCTGTTTGCGTGTGAACAACATACCATTTCATCATTATTTGACAATTACCGCGACACCTTTAGAAAAAGCGAAGTCGATAACCCCCACAAATATACCCAATAAAAAAGAACTTAAAATAACGATCAGCGTCGAATCCACCAGCTCCCGGCGGGTGGTCCAAGAGACTTTTTTCATCTCCGCCAAAACTTCACCGATAAATTTTTTGATCTTGGTAATCATTTTAAATCCAAACTAAACAGGCCTGGCAGGATTTGAACCTGCAACGCACGGTTTTGGAGACCGTCGCTCTACCAATTGGAGCTACAGGCCTAAAAGGCCTTGTTACTTTTTTGTCTCTTTGTGTGGTGTATGTTTGCGGCAAAAAGCGCAAAATTTCTTTAATTCCAGGCGTTCTGGATTTTGTTTTTTATCTTTGGTGCTGTTGTAATTGATATGATTGCACGCAGTGCATTGAAAATGAATTGTCTCGCGCATATTTATTTCCGGTTCTTGCGCTCCTCCGCCTCATAGCGGAGTCACAGAAGATATTTGGTTTGAGAAGCCCTCGAGCGGGATTGAACCGCTGGCCTCGTCCTTACCAAGGACGTGCTCTACCGACTGAGCTACAAGGGCGAAAAGCTTGCCGCCTGCAGCAGTTTGCCCATTATTCAGGCAAAATAATGAACCTGAAGTATATCCGCAGACAAAAATGTTGTCAAGAATATTCTTTAAGTTTATATAAGTTTTAGAAAACGCCGCTTCCCGATTTTCAAAACGCCTGGGGCTAACGGCCAATTCTCGTCGTTAACCGTATTGCCTTCATGTGTCACGGCCTTTTCTTTGATCAGCCGGCGGGCCTCATTTTTGGAAGCCGCCATGTTCGTAACTACTAAAATATCAATGAGTTTATGCCCTGATGCAATTTTAATTTCGGGGATATTTTCAGGGGTTTGATGCTGACTAAATGTGTTTTCAAAATGCGCGCGTGCCTTGACGCTGACACTCGGATGATGGAACATTTCTACAATGGTCTGCGCCAACTGCAATTTAGCTTCCTTAGGGTGCATTTTTTTGACCGCGTCTAAATCAGCTTCCGTAAGGATTTCATAATAACGCAGCATCAACTCATCGCTGATGGACATAATTTTGCCAAAAATCTCATTGGGTTCATCATTAATACCAATGGCATTGCCCAAAGACTTGCTCATTTTATTGATGCCATCCGTGCCCTCCAGCAAAGGCGTCATCAAAACTACTTGAGGCTTCTGATGGTATGCCTCCTGCAGCTGACGGCCCATAAGCAAATTGAATTTTTGATCACTCCCCCCTAATTCAACGTCAGCTTTTAAACGCACAGAATCATAACCTTGCAAAAGCGGATAAATAAATTCCAGTAAGCTGATCTCTTTGCCGGATTCAAAACGTTTTTTGAAATCAGAACGGGCCAACATCTGCGCTACTGTCGTTTGAGCGGATAAGTCCAGTAAATCATGAAGTTTTAGTTCACTAAGCCATTTGCTATTAAAAACAATGTCTGTTTTCACAGGGTCTAAAATCTTATAAATCTGCGCTTGATAAGTCTCGGAATTTGCAACAATCTCAGACATGGACATTTTCTTACGTAATTCATTGCGTCCGGTTGGATCACCGATTTGAGCTGTAAAATCTCCAATCAAAAAAAAGACTTTATGACCTAAATCCTGAAACTGCCTCATTTTTCTTAACAAAACCACATGACCTAAGTGAATATCAGGGGCGGTGGGGTCAAAACCGGCTTTGATGACTAAGGGGCGGCCTTCTTTAAGTTTAGCCTCAAGATCGGCCAAGCTTATGATCTCGGTTGTACTGCGGGCAATCTTTTTGAGGATCTCTGGGGGTGTCACAATCTTGCGCTGACGCCGATCTTCATGCCTTCGACATCAACTTTAATGATTTTCACTTGAAGCTTGTCCCCGGGCTTCAGGGCACTGGCCTGGGTTTTATCAATTTCCGAAGAATAAACCAATGCTTCGATATCATCTTCCAATTTCACAAAAACCCCGAAATTGGAATTCATGATCACCGCTGAATCCACCACAGAACCAACCGGGAATTTATCGGCAATGATACTCCAGGGATTGGGCTGTAATTGTTTGAGCCCCAAGGTGATCTTGCGGGCTTCAGCTTCCACGGCCAGGACCAAGACTTGCACTTCCTGCCCCTTTTGCACAACTTCCTGAGGATGATTGATCTTTTTAGTCCAGGACATGTCAGAGACATGGATCATGCCTTCTAAACTATTTTCCAGTTCCACGAAAGCACCGTAATCGGTAAACCCGCGGACTATACCCTTGGTCTGCGCGCCAACGGTAAATTTGGCTGCGGCAGAGTTCCACGGATTTTCTTCCAATTGTTTCATGCTCAAGGAAATGCGCTTGGCATCCTTGTCCACATTGATCACCTGGACTTCGATGACATCCCCTAATTTAAACATCTCCTGGGGGTTGACCATCTTCTTCTGCCAGGTGATTTCGGAAGAATGCAAAAGCCCTTCAATGCCTTTGTCGATCTCGACAAAAACACCGTAAGGCATGATATTAACGATCTTGCCCTTGATACGGGCGCCCGAAGGGAATTTAGCCACCGACTCATCCCAGGGATTAGAGGTAATTTGTTTTAAACCTAAAGAAACTTTGGAATTGTCCTTGTCAAAATCCAGGATCAACACTTCAAGCTTCTGTCCGACGGCAACGATCTCAGAAGGATGATTAATACGGCTCCAGCTCATATCGGTGATATGCAAGAGCCCATCCACTCCTCCTAAATCAATAAAGGCGCCGAAATCGGTGATGCCTTTGACACTGCCGCGGCGCTTCTGGCCTTTTTTAAGTTCAGCCCAGAGCTTTTCGCGCACTTCTTCGCGTTCCTTCTGCACCATTTCACGACGGGAAAGGATCAGATTACGGCGCTGCTTGTTCATCTTGGCGACTACAAACTTGTAAGTGTGGGTGGTGATGTCATGGTTGGACAGGCCTTTGAAAGCGGACAACGACATCGGCAAAAACGCCTCGATGCCAAAAACATCGACGATATAACCGCCCTTGACCGCGCGCACGACACGGCCTTCAAGGATGTCACCTTCATTAATATCTTCGGAAAGCTTCTGCCATCCTTTGAGCCTCTCAGCCTTGGCAAACGAGAGGATCAATCGCCCGTGGTCATCTTCGATATTCTCGATTAAGACCTCGATCGACTGGCCGACGGCCAGATCGGCGGGGTTACGGAATTCCTCAATGGCAACGAACCCTTCAGACTTAAAGCCAATGTCAACAATCACCTCTTTGGCCGTGATCGCGGCAATGACTCCCTTAGACACTTCGCCTTCCTTAATATCCTTCAAGGTGCTGGCGTACAACTCTTCCATTAATGATTTTTCTGCATCCATGGATTTTAAACCTTCTTTCTTGACAGGAATTCTTTGTGATGACCTACGTCACAAAGTTTGGTCATTATGCCAAAAAGACCTTAAATGTCAATTAAAATTTAAACCAAGGCTTTAAATTGGTCAACGGACAATCTGGCTTGTTTAAGAATATGTGAAAAAGTAGAACGTTTAATCGGCCTATGGGCTGGAATAATAATCCGGAGGGTTTCGGTCGGTGTTTCTTTTTGAAGACGGATATGACTTCCCTTTTGGCGAACAACAACCCAGCCATCACGCTTGAAAGCCCTGATGGCTTGTTCATAATGTACAATGGGAACTTTCGTCATACAGTTAATTCAACCAATTTAGAATGAGGCGCAAAACTCAAATCGTCTTCAACAGGATCCAAGTACAGTTCAATGGCTTCTTTAATATTCTCTAACGCTTCTTTACGGGTATTACCTTCACTGATACAACCGGGTAAAGCCGGGACAAGGGCCGTATAACCACCATCTTCACTATGTTCTAAAATAATTTTCAAACGCATACTCTTAGACCTCCTTTATAACATAATTATATCATGCTATTTTGTTCTGTGTCTCTTTTTCTTTGATTCCGAGAAACTGCCGCAAATCCGTCATCGGCTGGACATTGATAATCACCGGCACAAAGCCCGGGGCGTTTTGCAATTGCGCAAGCATGGCAGGATCAAGATGGAATTTGATTCCTTGTTTGTCATCCCCGAATGTTTCTGTCGGGGATCCAGTTTTAACTTGAACATTCATATTCGCAGGAGTCAAATCAATCCCGCCAGTATTTTGCCTCTTCAGAACCGCACCACTTGCCATTGCATCATCTTGGACGTTCAACTCTTGGGATAATCTATTTAACAGTGCCCTTTCATCAACAGATTGGAATTTCTTCTCACTATGCTCCCATTCTTGTTTTGCTTTTAAAAAATGTTCTACTATTTTTTCCCTCTTATTTAAATTTCGTCTGTCTATATTCTCATTAAATATTTCCCTAATCGTATCCGGAACATCTTTTACTAATAAAACAAATACCCGATAAGGGTCTACATCTGCCACATGCTCAATCTCAACTAATCCTCCAATATCCAACAAAAGAAGATTTCCATTAATTACGCCAAAATTTTCTAATTTTAAATCCCAATTAATGACCCCCCGACTCAAAATTTCCTGATTTAAATCAAAGAATTGTCTTAATAATCTTTCGACTTCTTCAAAATTTTTTTTACGTCCTTCTTCTACTAAAATATTCCTTAAAGACATTGCCACTTCTTGGATTACCGTATCTTCATTAACCATGAAGAAATCCGCAACAATGCCGCCCAATCGTTCCTTTGTCAATAATATTGATTTTCTTAAATCAGCCCTGGTCTTGGCATCCCATTTAGATTTTATTCTCTTTACAAAAACCTTAAGCTTCTCATAATATGCAACATCAAATTGCTTGTTATCATTAAATGTAGTAAAAGGAACTTTCTGTTTTTGCATAGCGTTATAAACCTTAAGTCCCTGTCCTACCACCATCGCCCGATCAGCCAACTGGGCGCTGTCCCCTATTTTTAACGCTTCCAAAATCCTCTCTATATTGCCGTAGTCTTGATAGATGATAATACTTGCTCCTGCATTTTTAAGCTCTCGCGCATGATCTGGGTTTCTTGCAACACCAACTGCGGTAAACTCATGTTCCACCGCTGATCGAATATTATTCGCATTATCTTCAAAAATAACAATTTGCTTTTTATCAACATCAACCCCATTGGACGATTTTACTACCTCATCATAGGCGCGTTCAAGCGCTCCTAATTTCACGTCTTCTCCAGGCTCTAATTTTTTAGATTCACTCCCGTAATGTTGAGAAAAATAATTAAAATTTTCTATCATACCAAATCTAAAATCATGTACTGTTTCCAGTATATTTGTTGCTACGTCCATTCGTATTTTCCCCTTTTTTAAAATTTGTAAAAGTTTTTCAATAGAGCCAAGCAAAGGTGCTCTTTCTTGCCAATTTTCCCTTATTCCTTCATATGCATCCATAGCCATCTTTTCGAAACCGGATTTATATAAAACAAATCCATCTTTTTTTGATAGACCACGCTTCTTCCCAGGCCTCATGTGTTGAAAAACCCATTCATATTGATCCCTTGCATTGCCACTATTTGTTTTTTTATAGTCGACAACTAATTGCCTTTCATCATCTGTCGGGTGGTCACCAAACATGAATTTAATTAAGAATGGCACTTCAGCCCGTAAAATAAGATCGACTGCTTGCTGAACTACCCCATCCCAATCAAAAACAATAGCTTTAGTTTCTTTTTCAAGTGGTTTAACAACCTCAACATCTCCCGCCATCATCGCCCGATCAGCCCGGGCCAACTGAGCGCTGGCCCCTGCCGTCATTGCTGGATTTTCGTTTAATCTTTCTCTAAGTCTTTCGGTAATAAAACTATCAATGGAACCACCAAGGAATGGATAAACATAATGCTCCCCATTATTGCGCGAATTCTCAGCTACAAAGTGCCGTAATGCCTGTGCTAAAGGAATAGAAACCTCCGAGCCTCGCATATCTTTGACCCATTGTCCATGAGGAAAAAGTTTTATACCCATCCTGATGTCCAATTGCTTTTCAAAATATTCCGCGAGTTTTTGATCGATCGCATATAAAGCGTCCCTGGTATCATGCAATTTATCTATGCCGACATGAAAAGTGTCCCAATATAATAAATTTTCTCTGGACCTTCTTCTCAATGCTTTTCTCCCATCTTCTACTATCCCAAAATCAAGCAGAATCAGTTCACCCTTTTTATTGATACCTAAGCTGTCAATGTTAACCCAGTCATGATTAAAAACCCCTCTATCCAAATGTTTTCTCATGATTTGGAATAGATCATCAACAAATTTTTCACTGCGCATCCAGATATATTCATCAGTCACGGGCTTTACTCTTAAGACAGCGGCTCCGGGTTTCCCCAATATTTTACCGTTGGGATCCAGAAGAAATGAAGGGACAATTCCGCCTAATCTTTGGCGGGTAAGATCAAATGACTTGACCGTCGTTTGATCTCCCATGTCAAGAAAATCATGGAAGATAATCTTTGCGACAAACGGATAACGGTCGTCAAAATATACTTTTGACTGTGCGCCTTGGTTCATGTTTTGAGGATCATATCTAAAAGCTTTAATATCTTTGGATAATTTCCCTCTAACTATCCCATCAACCCATTCAAAAAGTTTTTTGTTAGTCTTAAAACCAAAAAGACGAAGTTCATCTGCACTTAAATTTTCTCCACTTCGAAGTTTGTTTATCAGCCCTTTAAATGTGGATTTTGACATCATGGCCTGATTTTTGGGCGCACCGCTCGGGCCTGCATTTGCTATTCCATCCACTATTGCTTTAATCCTCTCATCGACCAATTCAATGGTCCTTACAACTTGAGGATGTATAAAAATAAGTATTCCCAATTCCTGTTTTAATGCATAAATTCTTGCTCTGGCCTCCTGCCTTTGAAACTCATCGGACGTCTCAAGGTTGATGGATTCTGCAGCTATTTGTGCGTTTAATCTTTCGTTTCTTTCTTTTATCCATTCCGCTTGACCTTCTTCCGTTAGCAAATATTCCAACCTGTTTCTTAATCTATTCACATCTGAGAACCCCATTTTCCGCAATAATATCTGCCGCTGCTCTACCGGTCTTTCCCAAATTTCAAAAGACGGCTCTTCATGGCCCAGATTCATGGCCCGATCAATAACACTTGCCTGCATTTGGACTATAACTTCCGAAGAACTGGCCACAGGTAATGCTTGGGCATCAGTTACGGCTTTAAACGTATTTGTATCCATTGCCAAATCAGTACCACCTGAGAAATATTTCCTTGGTAATATTCCCTGTTCCTTGCTCGGCATCCCGGGGATAAAAATTGCTTCTTCTTTGATGTAGTTGTAAACGCCTTTTTTGAAGGCTTTTAAATATTCTTGATATAGCCCCTCAACATCATTCTTGAATTGGATTCCCGCTTTCGCGGGAATGACAGTGGAAGTATATTGAACGCCAGCTACTTTATTTTTGTCTGAATACACTTGAGCCAGGATGCTGTCTTTAATTTTCTTTTTGTACCAGGTGGCTAAGATGAGGCTGTTGTAGACCTGGCGGAGCTGGGCGAAGTTTTTGTCTTCGTTGACTTCCTTTGTGAGCTCGGGGATTATTATTTGACGGACAATACTGCTGCCTAAGGCGTTAACGGCGTTACTCTGGGTCGCTTTCACACTCAACCCTTCATTTGCTTGGCAACCTGCTAAATAATCCTGCTCGAGCATGACTTTTAATTTACTTTCTACCACATACGCCGTTCCTGCCTTGACATTTTCATAAACAACTGCCTTCTCAGGGACTATCCAGACTTTATTAAATGTGTTTACGGGGATATTCGTCGTACCAAATTTCTTCGCGGCTTCTTCGTAGATTCGTTTCCAAAACTTCTTACCGATTTCATCTTCAGGATATATCAAGCTGGCGGTGATTTGTTTGAGCATATAATCTTCTGCAAGTAAATCACGGCCCATTTCGGTCAAGCCAAAACTGTTAGGAATAATGCGATCTTTTTCGTAGGGTGAGAGATTAACCCATAGGTCTTTTTCGGGGATGGT
>Ga0105164_10002309_pt1 | contig 11822 bp, 10 predicted proteins | sample VDWuncwatermetaG_FD_89674 | JGI IMG/M metagenome (GOLD analysis project Ga0105164, IMG submission 89674) | Wastewater microbial communities from Netherlands to study Microbial Dark Matter (Phase II) - VDW unchlorinated drinking water | ecosystem: Environmental > Aquatic > Freshwater > Drinking...
ATATATAACGCCAGCGGCAAGGTCGAAGACATCGATGGCCTGAATGATGGCGAGGTCTATAACCTGGCGCAGAACCTGACGGCGGGCGTGCCTTTTGCGACGCCGGTGTTTGACGGCGCCAACGAGGAAGAAATCAAACACATGCTGGAACTGGCAGGCTTGCCGCGCTCCGGACAGGTGACGTTGCATGACGGTCGTACCGGCGAAGCGTTTGAGCGCCCGGTCACCGTCGGCTACATGCATGTGCTCAAGCTGCATCACCTGGTCGACGACAAGATGCACGCGCGTTCCACCGGCCCGTATTCGCTGGTGACGCAGCAGCCGCTGGGCGGCAAGGCGCAGTTCGGCGGTCAGCGCTTCGGCGAGATGGAAGTATGGGCGCTCGAAGCGTATGGCGCGGCCTACACCTTGCAGGAGATGCTGACCGTCAAGTCGGACGATACCGCGGGACGCACCAAGGTCTACGAAAACATCGTCAAGGGCGAACACAAGATCGACGCCGGCATGCCGGAGTCGTTCAACGTGCTGGTCAAGGAGATACGTTCGCTGGCGATCGATATTGATCTTGAACGATTCTGAGTGCCCGCACTGACGAGGCAGGTTATTAATACGGACTTTTTTGATTTTGAAGTTTCACCCCTGACAGGAGTGACAAATGAAAGCTTTACTCGATCTCTTTAAACAGGTCACGCAGGAAGAGGAATTCGACGCCATTACCATTGGCCTCGCCTCGCCGGAGAAAATCCGTTCGTGGTCTTATGGCGAAGTCAAAAAGCCGGAGACCATCAACTATCGCACCTTCAAGCCAGAACGCGATGGCTTGTTTTGCGCCAAGATTTTCGGTCCGGTCAAGGACTACGAATGTTTGTGCGGCAAATACAAACGCCTCAAGCATCGTGGTGTGATCTGCGAAAAATGTGGCGTCGAAGTGACGCTGTCCCGCGTGCGTCGTGAGCGCATGGGACATATCGAGCTGGCCTCACCCGTGGCGCACATTTGGTTCCTCAAATCACTGCCGTCGCGTCTGGGCATGGTGCTCGACATGACGTTGCGCGACATCGAGCGCGTGCTCTATTTCGAAGGCTATGTGGTGGTCGAACCAGGCATGACGCCGCTGAATCGCGGCCAGTTGCTGACCGAGGACGATTATCTGGCCAAGGTCGAGGAACACGGCGACGACTTCACCGCCGTCATGGGCGCCGAGGGCATCCGCGAGTTGCTGCGCACGCTCGACACCGTGCGCGAGATCGAGCAATTGCACAAAGACCTTGCCACCACCGGCTCCGAAGCCAAGATCAAGAAAATCGCCAAGCGCCTCAAGGTGCTGGAGGGCTTTCAGCATTCGGGCATCAGACCGGAATGGATGATTCTGGAAGTCTTGCCGGTGTTGCCGCCTGATCTGCGACCGCTGGTGCCGCTGGATGGCGGCCGTTTCGCCACTTCGGATTTGAACGATCTGTATCGCCGCGTCATCAACCGCAATAACCGCCTCAAGCGTCTGCTCGAACTGAAAGCGCCGGAAATCATCGTGCGCAACGAGAAGCGCATGTTGCAGGAGGCGGTCGATTCACTGCTCGACAACGGCCGCCGCGGCAAAGCCATGACCGGCGCCAACAAGCGTCCGCTCAAATCACTCGCCGACATGATCAAGGGCAAGGGCGGCCGTTTCCGCCAGAATCTGCTGGGCAAGCGCGTCGATTATTCCGGCCGTTCGGTAATCGTGGTCGGCCCGCAGCTCAAGCTGCATCAATGCGGCCTGCCGAAGAAAATGGCGCTTGAATTATTCAAGCCGTTCATTTTCAACAAACTGGAATTGCTTGGACTCGCCACCACCATTAAGGCGGCGAAGAAACTGGTCGAGCAGGAAGTGCCGGAAGTGTGGGACATTCTTGAAGAGGTGATCCGCGAACATCCGGTGTTGCTCAATCGCGCGCCGACCTTGCACCGCCTCGGCATTCAGGCTTTTGAGCCGATTCTGATCGAAGGCAAGGCGATCCAACTACATCCGCTGGTTTGCGTGGCATTCAACGCCGACTTCGACGGCGACCAGATGGCGGTGCACGTACCGCTCTCGCTCGAAGCGCAGATGGAAGCACGCACCCTGATGCTGGCTTCGAACAACGTCTTGTCTCCCGCTAACGGCGAACCGGTGATCGTGCCGAGCCAGGATATCGTGCTGGGACTGTACTACGCCACGCGCGAGCGCATCAACGCGCGCGGCGAGGGTATCACCTTTGCCGATGTCGGCGAAGTGAAGCGCGCTTTTGATTCCGGCAAAGCCGAGCTGCATGCGGTCATCACGGCTCGCATCAAAGAGGTTACATTGGGCGAGAACGGCGCGCACCACGAGCAAATCACGCGCTTCCAAACCACGGTCGGACGCGCTTTGCTGTCGGAAATTCTACCTGCCGGCCTGCCTTTCAGCTTCATCAACAAACCGCTGAAGAAAAAAGAAATATCCAAGCTCATCAACGCCTGCTTCCGCCGTTGCGGTCTGAAGGAAACCGTGGTGTTTGCCGACAAGCTGATGCAAGCCGGTTTCAGTCTGGCGACGCGCGCCGGCATTTCCATCTGCGTCGATGACATGCTGGTGCCGCAACAAAAGCACGACCTCATCAGCGCTGCCGAGAAGGAAGTGAAAGAGATCGAAGCGCAATATACCTCCGGTCTGGTGACCCAGGGCGAGCGCTATAACAAAGTGGTGGATATCTGGGGCCGCGCCGGTGATCAGGTGGCCAAGGCCATGATGGATCAGCTCGGCGTGGAAAAAGTGATCAATGGCGCGGGCAAGGAAGTCAATCAGGAATCGCTCAACTCGATTTACATGATGGCCGATTCAGGCGCGCGCGGTTCGGCGGCGCAGATTCGTCAGTTGGCAGGGATGCGCGGCCTGATGGCCAAGCCGGATGGCTCGATCATCGAAACCCCGATCACCTCGAATTTCCGCGAGGGGCTGAACGTGTTGCAGTACTTTATTTCCACTCACGGTGCGCGTAAAGGTCTGGCCGATACGGCGTTGAAGACCGCCAATTCCGGCTATCTGACGCGCCGTCTGGTGGACGTGACGCAGGATTTGGTTGTCACCGAAGAAGATTGCGGCACCTCGCAGGGCTTCGCCATGCGTGCCCTGGTTGAAGGTGGCGAAGTGGTCGAAGCGTTGCGTGAGCGCATCCTGGGCCGCGTCATCATTGCTGATGTCGTCAATCCGGAAACCCAGGAAACCCTGTTCGAAGTCGGTACGTTGCTCAACGAGGACGAGGTTGATCTGATCGAATCGCTCAGCATTGATGAGGTGCGCGTGCGCACCCCGCTCAATTGCGAGACGCGTTTCGGTCTGTGCGCCCAGTGTTATGGCCGCGATTTGGGCCGCGGCACGCCGGTGAACGTAGGTGAGGCGGTCGGGGTGATCGCCGCGCAGTCGATCGGCGAGCCGGGCACCCAGCTCACCATGCGGACTTTCCACATCGGCGGCGCCGCCTCGCGTGCGGCACTGGCGAGCCAGATTGAAGCCAAGTCGGCCGGCATACTGCGGTATCTGCCGTCGATACGCTTCGTCACCAACCCCAAGGGCGAGAAAGTGGTGATCGCGCGCAGCGCCGAAATCATGATCGTGGATGACAACCACCGCGAACGCGAGCGCCACAAGGTGCCATACGGTGCGACGTTGCTGGTGGATGACGGCAAGACCATCAAGGCGGGCGCACAATTGGCGAGCTGGGATCCGCATACGCGCCCCATCGTCACCGAGTACGCGGGCACGGTGAAATTCGAGAACGTCGAAGAAGGCGTGACGGCGGCCAAACAGATCGACGAAGTGACGGGATTGTCCACCCTCGTCGTTATCGATCCGAAGCGGCGCGGCAGCAGCCAAAGCAAGGGTCTGCGACCGCAGGTCAAGCTGTTGGATGCCTCCGGCGAGGAAGTGAAGATTGCCGCCACCGACCATTCGGTGACGATCACCTTCCAGGTCGGTTCGTTGATCACGGTGAAAAATGGTCAGCAAGTCAGCGTCGGCGAGATTCTGGCGCGGATTCCGCAGGAGTCATCGAAGACCCGCGATATCACCGGCGGTCTGCCGCGGGTGGCCGAGTTGTTCGAGGCGCGCGCGCCGAAAGATGCCGGCTTGCTGGCGGAAGTCACTGGCACCGTTTCGTTTGGCAAGGACACCAAGGGCAAACAGCGTCTGGTGATTACCGAGCCGGATGGCACGCCTCACGAATATCTGATTCCGAAAGAGAAGCATGTCACGGCCCACGACGGTCAAGTGGTGAATCGCGGCGAGGTCATCGTCGACGGTCCGGCGGATCCGCACGATATTCTGCGACTGCTTGGAGTCGAAGCGCTGGCACATTACATCATCGACGAAGTGCAGGATGTGTATCGCCTGCAAGGCGTTAAGATCAACGATAAGCACATCGAAGTGATCGTGCGGCAGATGCTGCGCCGCGTGATTGTTATTGATCCGGGTGATACGCGCTTCCTGCGCGAGGAGCAGGTCGAGCGTGCAGACGTGCTGGGCGAGAATGACAAGGCAATTGCGGCGGGCAAGCAGCCGGCGCAGTATGACTTCCTGCTGCTCGGCATCACCAAGGCCTCGCTGTCTACCGATTCGTTTATCTCGGCGGCCTCCTTCCAGGAGACCACTCGTGTCCTCACCGAAGCGGCGATCATGGGCAAGCGCGACGAACTGCGCGGTCTCAAGGAAAACGTCATTGTTGGCCGGCTGATTCCGGCGGGTACGGGCATGGCCTTCCACCGCGCGCGGCGGCAACAGATGCTGGGCGAAGACCAAGGCGCGAGTCACCAGATGGAAGATGCCGGTGCAGGCGAGGAGACTGCGGAAAATGCGCAGGTAAATTGACGCAATAACTTGACTCAACTAAGGATCATTACTATAATCCCGCCTCTTTGCCTGCGCCGTAGCTTGGTAATAAGGTGATTGTGCAATATATGAGATTCATTCCGAGGCGGCGCGATCCAAGAAAGCGCCGTCTCGGTTTTTTGGAAATTTGAAACTGAGTTGAAATTATGCCAACAGTCAGTCAATTGATTCGCAAACCGCGCCAGGCGCCGGAAGCCAAGAGCAAGGTTCCGGCCTTGGCAAGTTGTCCGCAGAAGCGCGGCGTTTGCACCCGCGTCTACACAACAACGCCGAAAAAGCCTAACTCCGCGCTACGTAAAGTGGCCAAAGTGCGCCTGACCAACGGTTTCGAGGTCATCAGTTACATCGGCGGCGAAGGGCACAACCTGCAGGAGCACTCGGTAGTGTTGATTCGCGGCGGCCGGGTCAAGGACTTGCCCGGCGTGCGCTACCACATCGTGCGCGGCAGCCTGGATACCCAAGGCGTCAAGGATCGCAAACAAAGTCGTTCCAAATACGGCGCCAAGCGCCCCAAAGCGGCATAACTGCCCGGTTAGAGGATACATTCCATGCCAAGACGTAGAGAAGTTCCCAAACGCGACATCCTGCCAGACCCGAAGTACGGCAGTCAGGATGTATCCAAGTTCGTCAATGTCTTGATGACCAGCGGCAAGAAGTCGGTTGCCGAACGCATCATTTACGGCGCTTTCACGCACATTGCGACCAAGAGCGGCAAAGACCCGCTGGAAGTCTTCCTACTGGCGGTCAACAACGTCAAACCGGCGGTCGAAGTCAAGAGCCGTCGCGTCGGCGGCGCCAACTATCAGGTGCCGGTGGAAGTCAGACCGATCCGTCGCGCTGCACTGGCAATGCGCTGGCTACGCGAATCCGCGCGCAAGCGTTCCGAGAAATCCATGGGCGTGCGATTGGCGGGTGAATTGCTCGAAGCCGCTGAGGGCCGCGGCGGCGCAGTGAAGAAACGTGAGGAAGTCCATCGTATGGCCGACGCCAACAAGGCCTTCTCGCATTACCGGTTCTAGGAACCCAAGTAAGCACAGAACACACTTACATTCATTCAAGACAACGGCTGGACGCCATGTGCACCAAGGGCGTCCAGTCAGTTTATAGATAAGCAGGTATATAGAAGTGGCACGCAAAACTCCCATCGAGCGCTACCGTAACATCGGCATCAGCGCACATATCGACGCCGGCAAGACGACGACGACCGAACGCATCCTGTTTTACACCGGGGTGTCGCACAAGATCGGCGAAGTCCATGACGGCGCCGCTATCATGGACTGGATGGAGCAGGAGCAGGAGCGTGGCATCACCATCACTTCAGCCGCCACCACCTGTTTCTGGAAGGGCATGGACGGCAAACACGCGGAACATCACATCAACATCATCGACACGCCGGGGCACGTCGATTTCACCATCGAAGTCGAACGCTCGTTGCGCGTGCTCGACGGCGCGTGCATGGTCTATTGCGCGGTCGGCGGCGTGCAGCCGCAGTCGGAAACGGTGTGGCGCCAGGCGAATAAATACGGTGTGCCACGACTTGCTTTCGTGAACAAGATGGATCGCCAGGGCGCGGACTTCTTCAAGGTCTATGAGCAGATGCGTTCGCGTCTCAAGGCCAATCCGGTGCCGACCCAGATACCTATCGGCGCTGAGGAGAAATTTGAAGGGGTGGTCGACCTGTTACGCATGAAGGCGATTTATTGGGACGAAGCCAGTCAGGGCATGAAGTTTGAGCTGCGTGAGATTCCGGCTGCATTGTTGGAGAAGGCCAAGGAGTGGCGCGAAAAGATGGTCGAAGCCGCAGCCGAAGCTTCTGAAGAGTTGATGAACAAATACATCGAGAGCGGTGATCTGTCTGAAGCTGAAATCAGACTGGGTCTGCGCACGCGCACCATCGCCAGCGAAATCGTGCCCATGATGTGCGGTTCCGCTTTCAAGAATAAAGGCGTGCAGGCGATGCTCGATGGCGTGATTGACTACATGCCCTCGCCGCTCGATATTCCGCCGGTGACGGGACATCTGGAAAACGAGACAGAAGGGCAACGCAGTGCCAGCGACGAAGAACCGTTTGCCGGACTGGCGTTCAAGATCATGACCGATCCGTTTGTCGGCCAACTGATTTTCTTCCGCGTTTATTCGGGCGTTGTGGCTACGGGCGACACCATTTATAACCCGATCAAGGGACGTAAAGAGCGCGTCGGCCGCCTGTTGCAAATGCACGCCAATCAGCGCGCGGAAATCAAGGAAGTGCGCGCAGGCGACATCGCCGCTGCCGTCGGCCTGTAAGAAGCCACGACCGGCGACACCCTGTGCGACCCGGCTAAAGTGATTACGCTGGAGCGCATGATCTTCCCGGAACCGGTGATCCACGTCGCCGTCGAGCCGAAGACCAAGGTCGACCAGGAAAAAATGGGCATCGCGCTGAATCGCCTGGCGCAGGAAGACCCATCGTTCCGCGTGCGTACCGACGAAGAATCCGGCCAGACCATCATCTCCGGCATGGGTGAGCTGCATCTGGAGATCATCGTTGACCGTATGCGGCGCGAATTCGGGGTCGAGGCCAACGTCGGAGCGCCACAAGTCGCGTATCGTGAAGCGATCAAGAAATCGGTCGAGGTCGAAGGCAAGTTCATCAAGCAATCCGGCGGTCGCGGCCAGTACGGCCATGTGTGGCTGCGGATGGAGCCGAACGAAACCGGCAAGGGTTATCAGTTTGTCGACGCCATCAAGGGCGGCTCGGTGCCGCGCGAATACATACCGGCGGTAGACAAGGGCTTGCAGGAAACGCTGCCCAATGGCGTGCTCGCCGGCTTCCCGGTGGTGGACGTCAAGGTAACGTTGTTCGACGGTTCGTACCACGACGTGGACTCGAACGAAAATGCATTCAAGATGGCCGCCTCAATGGCATTCAAGGACGGTATGCGTAAAGCCTCTCCGGTCCTGCTGGAGCCGATGATGGCGGTCGAAGTCGAAACCCCCGCCGATTTCATGGGCAACGTGGTGGGCGATCTGTCCTCGCGCCGCGGCATGATTCAAGGCATGGACGATCAGCCGGGCGGCATCAAGCTGGTACGCGCAGAAGTGCCGCTGGCCGAGATGTTCGGTTACTCGACTACGCTGCGTTCAGCGACGCAGGGACGTGCCACCTATACGATGGAATTCAAGCATTACACCGAGGCGCCGAAAAACGTCGCCGAGGCGATCATCAATAAAAAATAACCCAAGCAGATAATCAAGGAGTCGACATGGCAAAGGGAAAGTTTGAGCGCACCAAGCCGCACGTGAACGTGGGGACGATTGGGCACGTAGATCACGGCAAGACGACGCTGACGGCGGCGATCACCACGGTACTGTCGAAGAAATTTGGCGGTGAGGCCAAGGCCTACGACCAGATTGACGCTGCGCCGGAAGAAAAGGCACGCGGCATCACGATTAATACCGCCCACGTCGAATACGAGACGGCCAACCGCCACTACGCCCACGTCGACTGTCCCGGCCACGCCGACTACATCAAGAACATGATCACCGGCGCCGCGCAAATGGACGGCGCCATCCTCGTCGTCTCCGCCGCCGACGGCCCCATGCCGCAGACCCGCGAACACATCCTCTTGGCACGTCAAGTCGGCGTCCCCTACATCATCGTCTTCATGAACAAGGCCGACATGGTGGACGACAAAGAACTGCTCGAACTGGTCGAAATGGAAGTGCGCGAACTCCTCGACAAATACGAATTCCCCGGCGACAAGACCCCCATCATCATCGGCTCCGCCCTCAAGGCGCTCGAAGGCGACAAAGGCGAGCTGGGCGAAGGCGCCATCATGAAACTGGCCGACGCCCTCGACACCTACATCCCCCAGCCCGAGCGCGCCATCGACGGCGCCTTCCTCATGCCGGTCGAAGACGTCTTCTCCATCTCCGGCCGCGGCACCGTAGTGACGGGGCGCATCGAACGCGGCGTCATCAAGGTCGGCGAAGAGATCGAAATCGTCGGACTCAAGCCCACCCTCAAGACCATCTGCACCGGGGTTGAGATGTTCCGCAAACTGCTCGACCAGGGTCAGGCCGGCGACAACGTCGGCGTGCTGCTCAGGGGCACCAAACGTGAAGAAGTCGAACGCGGCCAAGTGCTGGCCAAGCCCGGCTCGATCAACCCCCACACCCACTTCACCGCCGAGATCTACGTGCTGGGCAAAGACGAAGGCGGGCGCCACACTCCGTTCTTCAATGGCTACCGGCCGCAGTTCTACTTCCGCACCACCGACGTCACCGGCGCGGTCGAACTGCCGGCCGGCACCGAAATGGTGATGCCGGGTGACAACGTCACGATCACGGTCAAGCTGATCGCCCCGATCGCCATGGAAGAGGGCCTGCGCTTCGCCATCCGCGAGGGCGGCCGTACCGTCGGCGCCGGCGTCGTGGCAAAGGTTATTGAATAAGTAGCGAATCGCTGACAAGCGTTCCACCAGGAAAAAATCATGCAAAGCCAGAAAATTCGCATCCGCCTCAAAGCCTTCGACTATCGTCTGATCGATCAGTCGGCGCTGGAGATTGTCGACACCGCGAAGCGCACCGGCGCAGTGGTACGCGGCCCCGTGCCATTGCCGACCCGCATCGAGCGCTTCGACGTGTTGCGTTCGCCGCACGTGAACAAGACGTCGCGTGACCAGTTCGAAATTCGTACTCACTTGCGTTTGATGGACATCATCGATCCGACCGACAAGACGGTGGATGCGTTGATGAAACTCGATCTGCCTGCGGGTGTTGATGTGGAAATCAAGTTGCAGTAATGACTACACGCCCGTGCCGGAGCGTAATCCGGCGCATGCAGTAATTAGAAGCTATTGAAGCCGGTCAATCGTAACCGGCATTAGGAGAATAAAATGACTTTAGGCCTTATTGGGCGCAAGGTCGGCATGACGCGCATCTTTACTGATGACGGTGAAACCGTCCCGGTGACGGTGATCGACGTGTCGAACAACCGCGTGACCCAGATCAAAACGCCAGACACTGACGGCTATGCCGCCGTGCAGGTGACGTTCGGCAAACGCCGCGCCAGCCGCGTGACCAAGGCTGCGGCGGGGCACCTCGCCAAAGCAGGCGTCGAAGCCGGACCCTTCCTCAGCGAGTTTCCCGTGACTGCCGAACAATTGGCCTCGCTCAAACCGGGCGACAGCGTCAGCGTCACCCTGTTTGCCGCCGGCCAGATGGTCGATGTGACCGGAACGACGCAGGGCAAGGGCTTTGCCGGTGTCATCAAGCGCCACCACTTTTCCTCAAACCGTGCCAGCCACGGTAACTCCAGATCGCACAACGTTCCCGGCTCCATCGGCATGGCGCAGGACCCTGGCCGGGTTTTCCCCGGCAAGCGCATGTCCGGCCATCTGGGCGATGTGACGCGCACCACGCAGAACCTCGAAGTCATGCGTGTCGATGAAGCGCGTCAACTATTGCTGGTCAAGGGTGCTGTGCCCGGCTCCAAGGGCGGCGATCTGATCGTCCGTCCCGCCGTTAAAGGAGGAGCGTGATGGAACTCAATCTGATCAATGATAACGGCCAGCCGAGCGCAACCTTGCAGGCTTCCGATGCGCTGTTCGGCCGCGATTACAACGAAGCGCTGATCCACCAAGTGGTTGTCGCCTACCAGGCCAACGCCCGTTCCGGTGATCGTGCGCAATTGAATCGCCGTGATGTGAAGCATTCGACGAAGAAACCGTGGCGGCAAAAAGGCACAGGCCGCGCACGTTCGGGTATGACCTCCAGCCCGTTGTGGCGTGGTGGTGGCCGTACTTTCCCGAACAGCCCGGATGAAAACTTCAGCCACAAGGTCAATCGCAAGATGTATCGCGCGGGCATTGCCTCGATCCTGTCGCAACTGGCACGCGAGGATCGCCTGGCGGTGGTCGAAAACTTCAGCGTCGAAGCGCCGAAAACCAAACTGCTGATGCAAAAACTCAAGAGCATGGGACTTGATTCGGTGCTGGTGATTACTGACGAGCTGGATGAGAACCTGTATTTGTCCTCGCGCAACCTGCCCAATGTGCTGGTGTTGCAGGCGAATGAGGCCGATCCGCTGTCGCTGCTGCGCTTCGCAAAAGTGCTGTTGACGCGCAATGCCGTTGCCAAGATGGAGGAGATGCTGGCATGAAAACCTATTCGCAAGAACGTTTAATGCAGGTTTTGCTTGCGCCGCAGATTTCCGAGAAAGCGACCTATATCGCCGAAAAACGCGAGCAGGTGGTTTTCATCGTTGCCACCGATGCCACCAAGCCCGAGGTGAAAGCCGCCGTCGAGTTGATGTTCAAAGTGGACGTGGAAGCGGTGCAGATCCTTAACGTCAAAGGCAAGGAAAAGCGTCATGGCCGTTCCGTCGGCCGGCGCAAAGGCTGGAAGAAGGCTTTCGTGTCCCTCAAACCGGGACAGGAAATCAGCTTTGAGGCGGGAGCATAAAATGGCATTGATTAAAGTTAAACCAACTTCTCCCGGTCGGCGCGCCGTCATCAAGGTCGTCAATCCGGATCTGCACAAAGGGGCGCCGGTCGCCGCGCTGGTCGAGAAACAGAATCGTAAAGCCGGGCGCAACAACCATGGCCGCATCACGATTCGTCATCAGGGCGGTGGACACAAGCAGCATTACCGCATGGTTGATTTTCGCCGCGATAAAGATGGCATTCCGGCCAAGGTCGAACGCCTGGAATACGATCCCAACCGCAGCGCGAATCTCGCCCTGCTGTGCTACGCCGACGGCGAACGCCGTTACATCATTGCGCCTAAAGGCATGACGGTGGGCACGCAGTTGCTGAGCGGCGCTGAAGCGCCGATCAAACCGGGCAATGCCCTGCCACTGCGGAGTATCCCGGTGGGCACCACGATACATTGCATCGAAATGTCACCCGGCAAAGGCGCGCAACTGGCGCGGGCTGCGGGGACTTCGGTGCAACTG
>Ga0105164_10002310_pt1 | contig 11821 bp, 8 predicted proteins | sample VDWuncwatermetaG_FD_89674 | JGI IMG/M metagenome (GOLD analysis project Ga0105164, IMG submission 89674) | Wastewater microbial communities from Netherlands to study Microbial Dark Matter (Phase II) - VDW unchlorinated drinking water | ecosystem: Environmental > Aquatic > Freshwater > Drinking...
ATTAAAATAGGGTTTTGACTAGAACAGAGGCATAAAATATGCTCTGAAGCTAGTCAGGACAATGAAAAACAGATAGGTAAATCGTTCAAAAATTTCTGAAGCCAAATTTAGGCAATTAACAAAGCATTTTGTCCTTGATCTGGATGCTCAACAAATCTCCTTGTTATGCAATTTAAACCGAAACACCGTTAACCGATACCTGACGATGATCAGAACCAAAATAGCCGAGTTTTCTGAACAAGAATCTCCCCTGAAGGGAGAAATAGAAATTGACGAATCATATTTTGGCGCTCGACGCAAACGAGGCAAGCGAGGACGAGGAGCTTATGGCAAAACCCCTGTTTTCGGTATCCTTCAGCGTCAAGGTAAAGTCTATACCGAGATTGTTCCCGATTGTGCCAAAGCCACGCTGCAAGCCATTATTCGAGGTAAAGTTTCTCTCAAAAGCGTCATCCATTCTGACCAGTGGAGAGGATATAATGGCTTGGTAGACCTCGGTTATAAAAAGCATTATCGAGTTCAACATGGCAATGATGAGTTTGTCAATGCGAAAAGCCATATCAACGGTATTGAATCCTTTTGGTCGTATGCTAAAAGACGGTTGATGAAGTTTCATGGCATTCCTCAAAGTACTTTCTCCTTGCATCTCAAGGAATGTGAGTTCAGATTTAATTATCGCAATCAAAACTTGTATGCTCTATTGTTAAAAATGATTAGACAGAACCCTCTAGTCAAGACCCTTAATATTTACTCTACGAATGGTTAAACTGCAGAAAAGAACGAAAAGAGGATGTCGGTGTATTTCTAAATGCCCCCAAACAGCGTATAACACGTTGCAAAAGACTAACGTGAAAACCCTTCGGGCTTCTTTTGTAACGTAAACGTTATACAACAGGTGCAAAATAGTCGATTGAAAAAAATACGAACAAATAAACAAAACGTTGTTATGTCTGTTAGAGACGATATAATTCTTCAAGAAGTTTTTTCACTGAAATAGAAAAAGGAGAAAACCACTATGAGACAATACAAAATTATTGTAGAAAAATATCCAGATGATCCGCGAGGCGAAAGCTGTTTGGTATTGGGCTATACACCTGAAGGGAAAGCCGTCCATGTTGTTTGCGAAAAGAATCGTAACGGACATCTAATTCTTATTACAGTCTATATTCCATCAATGCCAAAATGGAAAGACCCACTTACAAGAAATCGATAAAGGAGGTATTAAACCGTGACAAGAAAGTATAGTGACTGAGTGGGCTCAAGTTGCTAGTGCAACACTTAACTCTGATATAATATATCAGAAGAAAGGAGTTGCACATGTCCTATAGACGTCTGCAACCAGTGTGGTGAGAAATTCCTTACACCGAACGTGGCAAAGGATATTGACCGAATTCTCGAAGAAAAAGAAGAGCCAACAAAAACCATCCAAGTTCCTGTTTATCACCACGAACACCACATTGCCTAATAAGGAAAACTTCTCTTTGGAAATGTCTGCAACAGGCAGCTAACAGCGGCACAAACGGCAACCACCAAACTTTTGGCTTCGTCTGTACCTGAACGTTAGGAAATTTTACCCACCTTTTAAAAAAAACAGAATGTATACTCCCCCCAGCCTAAAGGCTGGGTATTCTGGTTTCGTCTATAGGCTTGAAAGCCCAAGATTTTCTGGCCGATTTTATAAAAACCTTTATCAATCATAGATTATTTTCTTGAAACAAATGACTCGACAAAAAGGATGCAGAGGGTGAGAAATAAAAGGGTTCCCCAAAGTGTCTTTCTGGCTTCTCCCAAAAGCCCTTCGCGCCCTTCGCCAACGGGAGAGGTTGTAATGGTGAGATTTATACCGCCCATAAGGGCTGTAAGTTCTTTTTGATCTATCTTGTCCACATGAGACTCGGCAGTGTCCACATTTACCGGGAAATAAGAGGAAAATTGCTGATGCGGCTTACCGTCCACGGTAACAGCATAAATCCCGGGGATGGTGGTATCGTTGTATAAAAAAGCCTTTTCGTTATTGATGAGTTGTGGTTGTAAGGTGGTTTTCGTGCCCTCTGGATTGGTTATTTCAATGACATTAACATCATAAGGACACGGGGATTGCCAACCCTGTCCCACCAGGATATCACTCTGTGTTTCTTCTGAAATATTTCCTGATAAATATCTGCACAGTTGCTGCATCAGCGGCAAAAAGAAGGATTTTATCGGCATATCCGTCCAGTCTCTGTCGATCGATGATGTAAAAAGCACACACCTTCCCCGTTCGATTTGTCTTTCAATGAGGGCAGGGGTGTCATCGGAAAAGGAGAGTATGGCTTTACAATTTCCCTGCGGCGTTGGATCGACATAAAAAATTCTATAGAATTTTGCAGTGGATAATGTACTCATATCGGTTTCGGAAAGGATACGCAGGATAGGATGCAGGGTCTCCGATGCCTTCAGGCGAAGGGGTTGCTCTTCTGAGAGGGGGCTATCACCGGAAAAAGTCCTTATAGTATGAAGCCGATGGGGCAGCAGCGAACCAAAAGAATTGTTATAGTACTCGGCATCCACCCTGTTGCCGAGTGAAAAAATAACCGTCCCCCCTTCTTTTACAAACTTTTCAAGCTCCCGGATCTTTTCAGTCGGCAAGGTTTCGACATTACACAAAAAGACAATATTGTAATTGGCAAAACTGAAGTTGTTAACTTCATGGATAGAACATATCGTTGGTTTAATAGAGGACGCATGTTCACGTCCGGGGTTCAATGCCTTCTCCACATAGAATGTTTCACTCTCGTAGATGTTCGTTTTGGGGTCGCCGTCAATCAGTAATGCGTCCAGTTTTTGTGTTGCGTTTATCGTGAAATAGCGTTTATTATCTACGGTTAAATTATCCCCGGGAATTTCAACCCAACCTGCGTGGTCTTTCCCTTTTTCAACGACAAAGTAAAATTCCTTTGTTTCTGAGGAATTGGCATCAATATTGGAAAACCCCTGAGTTACCTTTTTCTGATCGATAAAGACCTGTGCCAGGAGGTCTTTTACCCGCGAAGGAGAAAAATTAGAAACGGTTACTTTGATATGGTATTCCCCATTTCTTCTCGATATGTCAAGTCCTGGTTCAATATGGGTAATGGCTATATTTTTCAACGCCCCTCCCTCCGACAGGTCTATTATTTGGATATTAGTCACATGACTCCGCAATCTTTGGTTTCCGCTCTTGAACCAATCGAGATCCCAGCCATTTCGCGTCAGGTCTGTAAGCAGGAATATCCGTTTAACAGGCGCTTTGGCGGTGGTTAATATTTCCACTGCTTTATCCAGCGCAGACGCAATATGAGTAGTCGAGCAAGTGTGTTGTGATTGTTCTATGAAGTTTAAAAGATTTTTTTTATCGTAGTCGAGTTCGGGGGGGACTTGTGATTCCAAGCTAGAGCAGGAAATTACAGCGGCATCGTCGTTCTTTGTTAAACTATTAATAATCTCCTTTGCAACGGCATTGGCGGATATAAAAAACGATTCGCGGCGCTCTGAATACTGCATACTGTATGAATCGTCCAATATAATAACGTTACTTGTCGGCGTGTCTTTTTCTGAAGACACACTACCATAATTTTTTAGAAATGGCTTGGCAAGAGCCATGGCAAGGAAAATGAACAGAGAAGCTCTGAGGATTAAAAGGATCAGTTGTCGAAGTTTGAATTTTACATAAACACGCTTGTTGGTCTGTAATATAAAATCAATGGCAGCAAATTTGTGCGATACGGCTTTTTTCTTATTGATAAGGTGGATGATGACGGGGATGCTGGCGCCTAAAATACCAAATAACAAAATGGGATTAAGAAAAGAAATCATACGTGTAGAACTCAAAAATCAAAGGTATATATCAAAACTGAACTATTTTACTAAAAACCAAAAATGCAGCAGTTGATAGTAGCGGCTATTACAGGTATTTGATATCAAGGTTTGTGAAGTGGGCGCAGGGTGCTTTCTCTTCTTGCCAGAAACTTGATTAATGCCTGATCCAGCGGCATCGAAGAATCAATGAGCCAATAATCTATTTGATTTTCAAGGCAGATCTGCTTGAATTGCTCAGTAAAGCGATTAATCTCAGAAAGATATCGATCTTTAATAGCCTTTGGATCTGCCAGGATGCGCCTGTCGTCTTCCATTGATTCAAAAAAAGTAATGGTTTCGAAAGGAAACGTTAATTCGTAAGGATCGAGTATTTGAAATAGAATAATTTCGTTTTTCTTAACTTGAAAGTATTTTAATTGACGGATTATTTTATCCGTATCATCAAAAAAATCAGATATGATAATGATTAAGGAACGGCGACCTATCTTTTCGACAAACTCGTTGAGTATACCACCGGTATTTGACTTACCTGCCGTCTTCATTTCTGTCAAGGCGTTAAGCAGGACATGCAAGTGAGCGAGTCGGGACCTTGGAGGTATGTATTGCTGTACCCTGTCACTGAAGCTGATAAGCCCAACAAAGTCAGATTGATTTAATAATAAATATGCCAATGATGCCGCAAGGGTAGTGGCATACTCAAACTTACTGACACCTGTCGATTTATATCCCATCGATCCGCTGGTATCGAGGAATATATAGCACTTGAGATTCGTTTCCTCCTCAAATTCCTTGACGTAATACTTATCCGTCCTTGCCAGCGCCTTCCAATCAATGTGTTTTATCTCATTTCCGGGGGAATATTCTTTGTGTTCAAGGAATTCGACGCTCGACCCTTTATACGGGCTTTTGTGAATGCCAGACAATACCCCGTCGACTACAAGCCTTGCACGTAATTCCATATTGGTAATTTTTGATAACGTTACAGGATCAAAAGGATTTCCCGTCATAAAACTAATCCTAGAGAGTTTTTGGGTTCTGGTTTAGAGTTTCAGCTTTAAAACTTTAAACTCCAAATTGCAAAAGGAACTGAATTGTTTTCAATCACCTTTGTTTTCTAGAGGTGAACAATCCACGTTACGTATGTTCTTTTATGGTGTCGAGTAATTGATCAATGATATGCAAAGACGTTTTCCCTTCGGCCTCAGCATGGAAGTTGGTGATGATACGATGTTGTAAGATAGACCTGGCGATTGCCTTGACATCGTTGCAGGCGGCTGCATACCTGCCGTTGAGGATAGCGCGTGCCTTGCTTCCAAGGATAAAATATTGAGAAGCGCGAGGTCCAGCCCCCCAACTGACCCATCTTTTTATAAAATCAGGTGCAGCGGGGTCTGCAGGTCTTGATGCACGGACTAATCGTATGGCATATTCAAGCACATAATCGGCAACAGGAACCCTTGTAACCAAGTCCTGGAGACTCGTTATTTCCTCAGGACTAAATATTCGGTTCACCGTTGGTTTAAAGGCAGATGTGGTTGTTCGCACTATTTCAATTTCTTCTTCCCTCGATGGATATTGAACATTAACCTGGAACATAAATCGATCCAGTTGTGCCTCTGGTAAAGGATAGGTACCCTCCTGTTCGATAGGATTCTGAGTGGCAAAAACAATGAAAGGAAGGTCGAGGTTGTAAGTAGTTCCGCTTGCCGTAACCTTGTATTCCTGCATTGACTGGAGTAACGCAGCCTGTGTTTTTGGCGGCGTCCGGTTAATTTCGTCAGCAAGGAGAATATTGGAGAAGATCGGGCCTTTGATAAATTTGAAGAATCTCTTCCCAGAGGCGTGATCTTGTTCTAATATATCCGTACCCGTAATATCGGCAGGCATGAGATCGGGGGTGAATTGTATGCGATTAAATTTTAGGTTCAAGACGTCGGCAAGGGTGCTAACAAGGAGTGTCTTCGCAAGTCCAGGCACTCCCACAAAAAGGCAATGACCTTTGCAAAAGAGGGCTATAAGAAGCTCATCAATTACCACTTCTTGCCCCACAATAACTTTCGCAATTTCTTTCTTTATTTGAATACTTCCCTTGACTATCTTATCGATAGCCTGAAGGTCTGCCTTTTCTACCCCAGCCTCTGTCATAAAATTAATCCCATAAAAACAAAAAGCGTCGGTGTCGAAGCTGCTCAGATAAGCCCAAAACTGAGCATGTCTCTACCAAGGCTTTTCCCCGACACCAACGCTTTACTACTTCTACCAAAAATCTGGCTATTTGTGAACGAAAATTTAAAAATTATGGATTTTTTGGATTTACCGCTGAGATAAAGGTTTCATCTGTTATCTTTGCATCGTCTAAAAAATTTTGAGTATCGGAAGGTATACCAATATCTCTTTCTTTTGAGCTAGCATTGTTCTCATTGATGTTTGATCCGCGCGGATTTGTTACTACAATATACCCCTGCCTTACAACAGTTAAAGTACTATCAGGTCTCCTTACGATAAGACGAATATCATAATTCCCTGGTTTCACATATCGATGAATAGGCTGTTGTCCTGTACTTGCCGGCGACCCATCTCCAAAATCCCACAATTTATTGATAACTTTACCCGAAGAGCTATCTGAAAATCTTACGGTTAATGGTGATGCTCCACTGCACACTGAAGCTTCAAAAGAAGTGCTGGCAGGTGTATCAGTCTCTTCGGGAGACGCTTGTATTGCTCCTGTTTTTTCTTCTGGTTCTGAAGGCATTTCTTGGACACCCTGTAGTCGCAACTCATCTTTTTCTTTTGATTGATACGAAGACTTTGGTCTAATAGGTAGTTCAATTTCTTTGGGAGATACCTGTATTTCTTCTGTTTTGTCTTTGTGTTCTGAGGTCACTCCTTGAGTATTCTGCTTTTGTAACTCATCTTTTTCTTTTAATTGATACGAAACCTCTGGTCTGACGATGTCAACTGTTTCAGATACCGCGGCAACCTGGTTGACATTTCTCCCATATATTTCACGCTTCCATCGTAGTGATCCCTCAGAATTTATCGCATAAAACATACTATCTCGCGCTGCAATATAAATAGTACCATCATGCGCTACAGATGGTTGCGTGGAAATATTATTTATATGGACTTGCCAGCACAAACTACCGTCTTTTCTAATCGCATATAAAAAGTTGTCTTTTTTAGTTACAATATAAGTATTTCCTTGGTTATCTAAAACAACTGGAAAGGCAATCATATTATCAGCATTAAATGTCCACTTGAGTATGCCACTCGAACTGATAGTATAAAGGGTTTTTCCTGAACTAAAATATAGAGTATCGTCCGGACCAATCGCAAAACCCGCATTAATCTTGTCTCCCATGTGGATATTCCATTTTGTATTCCCATCGGGATCGATTGCTGTAAGCGTACCATCAGGAAAAGCAAGATAGATATTGCCGCTTTTATCTAATACGGAAGTATAGGGTGTTCTTCTATAAAAATTCCTTTTTACCTTTCCTTGAGAAGGGAGTGGATGATTTGTTTGCTGCTCGCTACGATAAGGAGAAGATACATCCTTTTGTTGTGTATTGACAGAGGGAATGTCCGTTACTTCCTTTGTTTCTTGACTATGGCTTATTCGGATAGAGGGTGAAAAGAAAAGTGCAAGGAATAAAACGTATACTATTAAATAGTCATGAACCAGTTTTCGCGGGGCATCTTTAAAAAAACCTTTTATGCTCATTTTTCCTTTAAATTGAGTCTGGTAAATGGCGAGAGGTATAATCCTAAAAATACTATAAATAGTCTCTTAGATAAATGCAAGCAATTTTTTATACCGATAAATGCATACCGTCTTGCAATATTTTCCTTTTCAATAACATGGCCATAGCCCTTGCACTCCGTTCAGGAGATGGATAGACAGGGAAATTACGATCTTCAAATAATTGCTTAATCTTCGTAGTAAAAGCCCCGCCTACGGTACAGATAACAGCCGGCTTCCCTGACACCTTCATCGTATTTGTAATAAGATCTACCACCTTCTCTGTCATTCCCTGGGGGGCCATAAGCGGTATGATAATAGCAGCGTCATATTCGTCACTTTCAATCATGCAGGCATGTAAGGCCACGTGATAGTCCTCATCACATGCACTCCCCGTTAAATCGACAGGATTGTTAACAACGTAGAATCTTGAAAACTTACTCCTTAGCTTTTCTTTCAACTGAGATGACGGTGGCGGAACTTCTAATCCATTCTCTGAACAGTAGTCGGTTACAATAACGCCGAAACCGCCTCCGTTTGTGACAATGAGGATTCGATTCCCCAGAGGTGGATTTTGCATCGAAAGGGCTTTAACTCCATCAATAAATTCCTCCAAGCCATTTGCCTCGATAATGCCCGATTTTAAAAATGCCGCTTTATATATTTCGTATTTCCCTGCAATAGCGCCCGTATGAGATTTAGCAGCAGCAATACCAGCCGCACCCTTCCCAACCTTTAGCGCTACAATAGGCTTCTTCCTTGAACAGGTCTTAGCTACCTCGATAAACTCTCGTCCATGATCAACTGACTCCATATATATAGCAATTACCTTCGTATTCATGTCATCTGCTAAAAATGGCAAAAGGGAAGATTCTCCCACATCAATTCTATTTCCATAGTTTACCATTTTGGCTATGCCTAATCCTTCCTGTGCCGCTAAGTCCAATAAAGCAATAGCAAAGGCGCCACTTTGAGAGAGGATTGACAGTGAACCTTTTTTAGGTTTGCTCACCCTTTCCCACGGCAAAAATGAAGTAGTGAAATTTGTATAATTATCCAGAACACCCAGACAATTAGGACCAATAATTCGGATACTATTCTCAATGGCTATTTGTCTAATTTTCTCTTCCATTTCAATACCTTCCACACCCATTTCCCGGAAGCCGGCGCTGATAATTATCGAATAATGAATGTGTTTCAGAGCCTGTTGCTTCAACACATCCAGCACCAATGGAGCGGGTATTGCAATTACGGTTAATACGACTTCATCTTGAATATCAAGTACTGACGGGAAACACTCTAAACCAAATACATTTTTATATTTTGGATTTACGGGATATATCTTACCGCTGAATCTCATATCGAGGAGATTTTTTAGAATGATGCCTGGTAGGCTGCCCGGTTTCTCTGTAGCGCCTACGATGGCAACAGATGAAGGATTAAAAAAGTTTTCATATGAGTTTGTCATTCTGGTAATGGAATCACTTTAAAGCATAGGACGGAATTTAACAATTTTTTTGTTCGTCTTCATCCCCACTTGCAAGAACACGAACATAAGCTGAAAATACAAAAATCTTTCCGTGATAGCAATAAGAAAACACGTAAATGGCACAAGTGTTTTATAAAAATGAAGAATTCTTATATATTCATGGCTATCGAGACGAAATCTTTACCAGTAAGTCTTTTACCTCTTGATCATTGGAATCTAATGCAAGGGATTGATGTAACATCTTTGCCGCAAGTTCACATTTATGCATATTGTAATAAGCGATACCAAGCATCTTATAAGCTGCAGCCGATTTCCCATCCATTTTAATCGTCTGTTCACACTCGAAAGCAACCTTTTCCCAATCAGCATTTTTTGTATAGAGATTGGCGAGAAGCAGATGAATGTCCCTATTGTTGTGATTCGGATAGGTATTATTAAACGCTTGCAGCGCCTGTTTTGCCTCGGAATACCTACCTTGATCAATCAATGTATCAACCAAATTAACTGTATAAATTGAGTTACCTGGTTCTAGTGTTAAAGCATTCCGAAACGATTGAATGGCATTTTCCAGATGTTTTTTCCTTTTATAAGCAACACCAAGATTATTGTGGTAATCTGCCACATAAGGGTTAATGGTTGTTAATTTTTTGTAATAGGATATTAATTCATCATATTTTTCTAATACCAGATACAGTTTGGTTAAATTATCAAGATAAACCGGTTCTTGGGGTTTTATCTTTAATGCTTTTATGAATGAATTAATCGCTTCTTCATACATCCCCTTTTTGCTAAGTACTGTCCCAAGATTGTTATAATTACTAGGGTCTGCGGGATTAAGTTCAATGGCCTTCCTTGAGAAAAAGATAGCCTTCTCCAAATCGCCCTTTTGCAAATAGGCATTAGCCAAACGACCTACATGATTTAAGTCATTGGGTTGAATCAGATATGCCTGGTAAAGTTCTTCGATTGCTTGACCCCAATTCCCTTTATTGATATATAAAGAAGCAAGATTGTTATGAAAAGGGGCCTGGAACGGATCCGCCTCAATTGCTTTTTTATAATAGGCAATAGCATCATCTCTCGTGTCCCTGTTGAAATGCTCGGCTAGCATTTGATAAATCATACCCAGATTAAAAAATCCCATGAAGTGTTGGGGAATCAGTTTTAAAGAATTATCAGCCTCAATGTATGCCTTTTGTAACCATGATTCATTTTTTGTCCTAAAAACCATTTGGATGTACGTTCTACAAAGCTCATCATGATAGAAGGTCTCGCATGGATTAAGGAGCACAGCGTGTTCAATGAAATACAAACCTTTTTCGGTAGTAGTGTTTAAATTTTCCCTGTTGTACAGTAAAATCCTTCTCCCATGTTCAAAATAGACATCTGCCTTATAAAACCTTAAAATAAAGAGAGTAACAAACCCCACTGTTACTATTACTATTCCACAACTCAGCCATCTATAGAAAATGCGAAGGTAAGAAGGTGAAAAAGCGCGAAGCTGAGAATATTCAAACTTTCCAATTCCCAAACTCCCCAACTCCCGATCCTCACAGCCGCTCGCAATTCCAGATACATTCTCCTTCGCTCTAAACACTTCTTCTCTTTTGCCTATTTTTATTATAGATACACAAAGCCCCATCATCACCCAGAAAAGCATCACAATCGGCGTATTCCCAAAACTGAATTCATTTTGGATAAGATAACACGTTATTCCAGCTATAAGACCTAATATGAGTAATTTGTTTTGATTACTCAACTGCTTATAATTTTTAGTGACATACACCCCAAAAGCGGTCAGCAGCCAAACGTACGTGCCGAGACCAAAAATACCGCGAGTAACCATCGTATCCAGTATATCATTATGAATTCTATCTTGTCGTGGAAATGGAAAACCTCTATCACTTTCTATCAATGAGAATACCTTCGCCAAATACTTCTGATAAACAATACCTATCGTATCGGGGCCGATACCAAAAATTGGATGGTCTTTAATAATCTCTATAGCAGCCAAATACTGAAAAATACGAGAAAAAGATGAACCCGTAACGGATAACTTATTAGCAATCCAAGGCCTTTGCTGAATTCCTGTTTTCTCAAAAACCGGCAACCCACTCTCTCTCTTATTTAAAGGAGTGGCAGAAAGAATACCAGACGTTTTTGCATCAGCGGCAAAATGCCTGATAACTGATGTTTCATGTCTCACATTGAAAAATATCCCAATGAGAATGAAAGAGACGACTAACACGAAAAATTTATATCTTTCCGTTGTGTGTTTTTTGGAAATGGAAAAGAGAAGTGGAGCTATACCTCCAAGGAGCGCCACAAAACATGCACGCGTATTGGTAAGCCAAAAAGCATTATAAATGACCATGTATACTATAAAAAAAATCCATAAGCTACGCTGACTTTTTGGAAGAGGTGTTTCTTTTTGTGGAGAATACTTACTTAAGAACAAGACAACGGCTAATGGCAAGGTCATGATCAGGTAGGCAGAAAAGAATACTGGATTTCCAAAGGTAGAAAACACCCGTCTCGCCTCAAAACTACTCCATTTGAAGATGTCAAATCCAAGATGTTGTGCAATCCCATAAAACGATGCGAGTGTAGACGCTGCAATAATTGAGATTAAAAATACATAAAGCCTTTTTTGAGTAGTTACAAAATTGACTGTGCTATAGAAAAGGAGTATATAGCATAAAGTGGCCGTTAAACCCTCAAAGCGTTTATAAGTTCCAAGAAGGCTCATAAGC
>Ga0105164_10002311_pt1 | contig 11811 bp, 12 predicted proteins | sample VDWuncwatermetaG_FD_89674 | JGI IMG/M metagenome (GOLD analysis project Ga0105164, IMG submission 89674) | Wastewater microbial communities from Netherlands to study Microbial Dark Matter (Phase II) - VDW unchlorinated drinking water | ecosystem: Environmental > Aquatic > Freshwater > Drinking...
AGGATGCCGATGATCGCAATGACGACGAGGAGCTCGATGAGCGTAAACCCCGCCCTGTCTCGATGGGGCGGGGTGAACCCGCGTCGTGCGTGTGGAGCCCCACGGGCAGAGCCCGTGGCACCCCAGATGACGCCCCGCGTGGGGCGACATCCCGCCCACCCGCTCGATGGAGCGCACCCGAGGGGCCCACGGCCAGAGGCCGTGGCCCCATGGCGGGGCTGGAGGAGGGTGGTGCGCGCGTGCGTCATCGTCTGTCTGGGTGATGCGTCGTGCCCTCGTTGACCGTACCAAAGCGATTCGACTTTGTCAAGGAGCGCCCCCGCGACCGTCCGCTTCGAGACGACGCCAAGCGCGACCGGCTCGCCGTCGCGCGACAGCAGCCACGCGCGCACCGGCCGCCGCCCAAACGGCAAGCCGTGCCCGTTCATCGCTTGCGCGAGGAGGACGTCCAGCCGTTTCGCGCGCAGCTTCTCACGCGCGCGCTCGAGCACGCGACCCGTCTCGAGGGCAAACCCCGCGACGACCTGCCCGCTGCGGCGAGGCAGCCCTCCAATGATGTCCGGAGTCGCCTCCAGCTCAAGGCGCCATCGCCTGACGCGCCGGATCTTCTCCGCGCGGGGACGAGCGGGACGAAAATCTGCGACCGCCGACGCCATGATGATCGCGTCCGCATGTTTCGCCTGCCGTCGGAGCACGCGCTGCATCTCGTCGGTCCGCTCCACGCGAATGACCCGTGCCCCGTCGGGGAGCGGCTCGCTCATCGGACCGCTCACCACCGTCACCCGATGGCCACGCGCGAGCGCCTCGGTCGCCACTTGGGCTCCCATGTATCCGGTCGAGTAGTTCGAGATGAATCGAACCGGATCGATCGGCTCCCGCGTCGGCCCTGCGCTGATGAGGATGCGCAGCGACGGTGGTCGCGCGGTCATCGTTTCCGACGCGGAGGGCGTCTGGCGGGTCGTGGTTTGCTCCTCGGTTTGGGGCGCGCCGATACTGACGACGGGGCAGCCGTCGGCCCCCCGACGACGGGGACAAGCTGCCTCGCCGCCCGGACGACCTCGTCGATCTCGACCAGATGCCCGATCGCTTCGTACCCGCATGCGAGCTTGCCGACGTCCGGCCCCACGAAGCGCACGCCGAGCCGCTTGAGCGTCGTCACGTTGCGCTGCACCGTCGGATGCTGCCACATGTTGACGTTCATGGCCGGCGCGAAGAGGAGCTTCGCCCGCGTGGCCAAGAGGAGGCAGGAGAGCAGATCATCGGCAAGGCCGTTGGCGAATTTCCCGATGATGTTCGCGGTCGCCGGGGCCACGATGACGAGGCGCGCCCGATCGGCCAGCGTCGTGTGGATGATCTGCGGGCTGTCCAGATCGAACATCTCGGTGTAGGCCTTGCGCTCCGAGAGCGCCTGGAGCGTCATGGGCGCGATGAACTGGGTCGCCCGATGGGTCAAGACGCAGGTCACGGCATACCCCGCATCTCGAAGCTGGCGGACAAGGTCTCCGGTCTTGTAGGCGCCGATGGACCCGGTGATGCCCAGCACGAGTTCCGGTGCGGTGGTCATTTACGCCCTCTTCTTCTCTTTGACTTTCGCTCCACGACCCCTCCTCCCAGCCCCCGCCTCTGCCTCCTGCGGCTTGTAGAGCACTTTCCCCTGCAAGATCTCCTCCAGGGCGACGGAGGTGACTTTTCGATGCGGCGTCTCGACAAGCGGTGGAGCGCCCTCCGCGATCTCTTTCGCCCGCTTCGACGCGAGGATCACCAACCGGTAGACACTTCCGCACCGCTTCAGCAGTTCTTCGATCGCCACTTGTGCCATGCGTCACGACCCCCCTAGGGTTCCTCTGGCCCGTCTCGGGACCATCCCGCTCCGGGCCCGCACGATCGCTTCCACTTGCGCTACCGCGTCCTCGAGCCGATCGTTGACGACGGTGTAGTCATACCACCTCGCGCAGGCGAGTTCGCGCGTCGCCGCCGCGAGCCGATGACGAATCACGTCTGGCGCGTCTGTCTTGCGCCCCACGAGCCGCCGCTGCAGCTCCCGCATCGATGGCGGGCGCAGGAAGATCAGCGCCGCGCGCCGGCCCAGGGCGCGGCGGATCTGCCGTGCCCCCTGCACGTCGATGCTGAGGATGACGCAGTCCCCCTTCGCGAGCGCCTCCAGGGTCGCTCGTTTGGGGGTCCCGTAGTACGCCCCGTGGACGTTCGCCCACTCGAGAAGCTGCCCTGAGCGCCGCAGCCGCTGAAAGGTGGCAAGCGAGACGAAGTGGTAGTCTCGCCCCTGCCGCTCACCCCGTCGCCTCGGCCGCGTCGTCACTGACACCGAACGCACCGCGCGCGGGACCGTCTGCAAGAGGCGCTGCACGACGGTCGTCTTCCCGCCGCCGGACGGGCTCGAGATCACGAACACGCGGCCCAGACCAGCGTGCGAAATCGCTACGTCTCCTTCAGCTCCATCAATCGCTGCGCGACCGTTTCCGGCTGCAGGCTCGAGAGCACCACGTGATCGGAGTCCGTGATGATCACGGTCCGGGTGCGCCGGCCGTTGGTCGCATCGACCAGCTTCTGGTGCCGATCCGCAGCCTCGCGCAGCCGCTTGATGGGGGACGGCTCGGCCGAGACGATCGCGACAATCCGCTCGGCCGCCACCGCGTTGTCAAACCCCACATTCAACAGCGTCACCCCCATGGCCTTATGCGGTGTCTCATTCCAGGTTCTGCACCTGCTCGCGGATCTTCTCGATGCAGCCCTTGATGTCCACGACGTGCTGCACCGCGCGCGGGTCGTTCACCTTCGCCCCGAGGGTGTTCGCTTCTCGGATCAGCTCCTGCGCGATGAAGTCGAGGCGCTTGCCCACCAACTGCTGGCTCGACAGCGTCGAGCGCATGTAGGCGAGGTGGCTCTCCAGCCGCACGAGCTCCTCGTGCACTCGGCGTCCTTGATCAGCGCGGCGGCCTGTTCGAGTTGGGAAGCGGAGCCGGACGAGCCGGGCCCGAGCAGCTCGCTGAGTCGCTTGCGAAGCCGCCGTCGCTGCTCCTTGAGCGCCTGCGGAAGCCGGCGCTTGACCGCCTGCACGTGGCGCTCAATCGCGACCAGCTGCCGACGCAGATCAGTCGTCAGCGTCGCCCCCTCGCGCGTGCGCGATCGAACGAGCTCCCGCACCGCGTCCTGCACGACCTGCCGGATCGCGCTCCACACGTCGTCCGTGGGAAGCCGCTCCTCCGCGATCGTCAGCGCCTGCGGGAGGCTCAAGAGGTGGTCTAACGTCACCGGGCCTCTCAACCCGAACCGCCCCTTCAGCTCGACCAGCGCCCGGTGGTAGCCCTCCAGGAGCGTCTTGTCAAACGCAATGCGCCGCAGGTTTGTGTGATCGAACTGGACGGTGAGAAACGTTTCGATTCGTCCGCGTCGGATCGCCGTTCGAATCGTCTCGGCGAGTTGCCCCTCCAAGACGGTCAGACCATTCGGCAGGTGGGCGGCAATCTCGAGGTAGCGGTGGTTCGTGCTGCGCAGCTCCACGGTCACGGTCCCGATCGACGTCCGTTTCGCCGCCCGCCCATAGCCGGTCATGCTGTGGATGCCAACTCCGGGCACCCTCGCAGCCTGATTCGTGCGACGCGGCGCGGCTCGCATTACTACCGACTCCCTTTGCCGGCGCGCGCGCCGCTCTCGCCTCCCAACGGACGCAACAGCTCGTGCGGCTTGAACCAGAGGGGGATCTCTCGCTGGGCCTCGCGCGAATCCGAGGAGGCGTGCACGAGATTTTCCATGACCCCGGCGGTCGTCATCCGCCCAAACGCGCCTCGAATGGACGACGGGTCCGCCTGCTCTGGATGCGTCGCCCCCACGACGTCTCGCACTCGCGCGATGGCCCGCTCTCCCCACAAGACGAAGGCCAAGACGTACGACGTCCCGTGGAGCTTCCCTTGCAGGTAGTCCACCAGCTCGCCGAAGAACGGTTTCTCTCTCAAGTGACTGTAGTGGATTTCCGCCAGCTCTTTGCTGACCGGCACCGCCTTCGCGCCCACGACCTCCAACCGCAGCGTCTCGAGTCTGGACCACACCGCCCCAACCAGGCCGCGCTGGATGGCGTCCGGCTTAATGATGATGAGCGTCGCTTCGTCCGCCATCGCTCCCGACCCCCAACAGATGCAGAATCCTCGTCAGGTCCTCCTGCGAGAAATAGTCGATGAAAATCCGTCCGCCTTTCTTGCGCGTCACGAGGCTCACCTTGGTCCCGAGCACGCGACGCAACGCATCCTCCAACCCCACGAGCTGCGGATCAACCCGACGAGCCCGTCGTCTGGCCGGAGCCGACACGCCGGCGAGTGACTCGGTGTGGTGAACCGAAAGCCCCTCGCGGGCGATGCGGTGGTACAGCGCCAGTTGCCTCGACCGGTCGATCAGCCCCAGCAGCGCTTTCGCGTGTCCCCTCGTGATCGTCCCCGCTCGGAGCCCGTCCTTGACCTCCTGAGGCAGCGTCAAGAGGCGCACCGCGTTGGCGATCGTCGCGCGATCCTTGCCGACGGCCGACGCGAGCTCCTCCTGCGTGTAGCCAAACTCATTGATGAGCTTGTCGTAGCCGCTCGCTTCCTCGATCGGGTTCAGGCTCTCCCGCTGGATGTTCTCCACGAGGGAGAGCTCCAACGCCTCGCGATCGGACAACGTCTTGACAACCGCCGGGATCTCCTGAATCCCAAGCTCCTGTGTGGCGCGCAACCGCCGCTCCCCAGCCACTAGCTCATATCCCCCTTGGGCGGCGGGGCGAACCACGATGGGTTCAATCACGCCGGATCGCTTGATCGAAGCCTTCAGCTCCTCGAGCCCGGCCTCAGCGATTTCCATCCTCGGTTGGAAGCGCCCCGCCTTGATCTGATCAGGACGCAGCAGAAGGAAGTTTGAGCTCGATTGTGGCGTGGTGTCGATCAGATCCGCCAGCCCTCTTCCCAATCGTCTCGTCATCGCAATGGCTCCAAGGTTTCTTTTATCATAACCTCTTGTGTAAGAAGCTGATACGCTAATGCTCCTGTTGAATGAGGATCATAAAGACAGATCGGTTTTCCATGACTCGGGGACTCGGCTAACCGGATGTTACGAGGGATAGCCGTCGTGTAGACTTCCTCCTTAAAAAAACTCCTGACCTCATCCGCCACTTCTCTTGCCAGCGTGGCTCGAAAGTCTGCCATCGTCAACACGATGCCGCCAATCCGTAATCCCGGGTTGAGCCGCTGCTTAATGAGGGAGGCCGCGTGCACGAGCGAGTTCAGTCCCTCGAGCGCGAGATACTCGCACTGCAGCGGGATGATTGTGCTGTCTGCGGCGACCAGCGCATTGACCGTAATCAGGCCAAGCGAAGGTGGGCAGTCGAGCAGGATGAACTCATAGGAAGCGTTCAGCGGCTCGCAGGCGCGCTTCAGGACCGTCTCACGACCCTCGGTGTTCGAGAGGAACGTCTCGGCGCCAGCCAGATCAAGGCTCGCCGGAATGAGGTCGAGGAGCTCGATCTGTGTTTTCCTAATGGCATCGACTGCTGGGATCGTTCCCACGACTACGTCGTACGTGTCGTTCGTGAGCCCCTTGCGCTGGATACCGCACGACGTCGTGGCGTTTCCCTGCGAGTCAAGGTCAATCAGGAGCGTGCGCTTGCCGCTGAGCGCAAGATACGAGCCGACATTCACGGCGGTGGTGGACTTCCCAACCCCGCCTTTCTGGTTGCAGACGGCGATGATTCTGGCCATACACCAGGTTCGGTGTCAGGCACCTATAAAACAGGTGCCAGACACCGTCATTGTTCCACGTGGAACATTATGGTGCGGATCGCCAGGTAAATGCAAGAGGAATCACTAGAATCACGTTTTTGAATCACCGTAATCATCTTCTAGGCATTACTTAGTCAGCCGATACAACACAAGAGACCCGACGGTGTTGCTCAGCCAGTACAGCACCAGCCCTGACGGAAAGCTGTAGAACATGAAACAGAACATGAGCGGCATGAGCGGGCCAGAGAGCATCTTGAGGGTTTGGTTGGCCTCTGTGGCAGTCGTAGCCTGTTGAGACAGTTTGGTTTGGAAGTACATGGCTGCCGCCATGATAATCGGAAGCGCATTGAGATCCTTCCCAATGACTGGAAGTGAGATCGGCAGATGGGCCAGTCGATCCGGGAGCGACAGATCATGAATCCACAAAAACGGCTTTCCTCGGAGTTCGATAAAGTGTGACATTGCCTGAAAGAGCGCAATGAAGATAGGCATCTGCAGCAAGACTGGGAGACACCCGCTGAGCGGACTCACGCGGTGCTCTCGGTAGAGCGCAAAAATGGCCTGGTTGGCCTTCATCTGATCGTTCTTATGTTGCGCTGTGATCCTGTCGACCTGTGGCTTGAGCTGCTGCATCTTCTTCATCGAACGCATGCTGATCAAGGTCAACGGAGACGTCAGCGTGGTGATGAGGAGCGAGAAGAGGACGATCGCGACGCCGTAGTTCCTGGTCATCGAGGCGATCATGTTGAGCGCCATGAGTAAAATGAGTCCGATCTGCCCAATCACTCCGATCCCGAATGCCTGTTCAAAGCCCGCCGCTTTCAATCGGAAATAGTCTCTCGGGCCGAAGTAGGCGGCAGCCGAGTATCGGATCGTTCCATCGGCTTCACGCACGGCCTTCGCCGTCTCTGCCACCGCAATCGTGCCATCAGCAGAGGGAATCAGCCGGACCTCTAGAGTTCCTGCGGACGACTTGAGTGCTTGACAAAAATGTCGCTCCGAGAGAGCGGCTAAAAATGTTCCACGTGGAACATTTTTCTCCACCCTAAACCTGGGGATGTACCGCTGATGCGAAATTTTCCCGCTCTCATTTTGTCGCACTAGACTGGCTTCAAGCATGTTATAGCGACTTGACAGACTATCTCCCTTTGTCCATGTGCTCGTGAATAGGACTTCGGTCTCACGAGCATCGCTGTGTTCAGAAATTAAAGACACTCCAATATCAACCAGACCATCACCTTTATCTAGTGAGTAGGAAATATTATACCTATCTCCTTTGTTATCAAGGTGTTCTATCATAACATTGCTGGCTTCCGCTTTTACAAGACGAGCGGTCACCTGTTGTTCTCCAACTTTAACGCGCAGAATAGGATACGGTCCACTAAACTGAAGCGGCTTGCCAGTAGATGGATCTGTGAATCGCTTCATCGTCACTCGCCTGATCGCTCCGCTGGCCTTGCCGATTTCGAGTCTAAGATCCTGCGACTCAATAAATATAACATCTTCTTGTTCAATTGGTTGTAGATATTCATGATTCGGCATTTTGGATGCTTGCGCCAGAGAGGCTGTAGAGGCTGGTTTTCTTGCTGCAGGAGGCACCGACTTCATCATAAAACCGGAGTACCACGCGAGAAACGCCGCTGATAGCGCTGCGGCAGCGAGGACGCGTTTTTCCGTCATGTTACCGGATCGAAGCCACGCCCACCAAGTGGGTGGCATCGGAAAAGGCGAAGGCTCGCACGCACCAGTCCGCGCCACGTCCCATGGCGTCTAATGGAGAGGATCGCGTACTCGGAGCACGTTGGGATGAACCGACATGAATGTAACATTAAGTGAGAAAATGTGTTACGATACACATGAATGCTGGAGATCAGGAGCGCACTGAGGAGAGCGCGCCGATTTTCTCGCATAGGGTGCGCAGCTCGGCCGCGAGGCGTGTGGTCGCAGCGGGTATGGCCGTTGGATGAATCACGATGACCACGTCAAGTCCTGGCCGGAAGGGAACGCGTCGCGTTGAGATGATCGCTCGGACTTGTCGTTTCAGTCGATTCCGCTTGACGGCGCCTTTCAGGCCGCGCCGCGTCCGTAGGCCAATCCGGGTCTCTCGCCGATCGTTGGGGAGAACCCCGATGGAGAGGGAGGAGCTTTTGACCCACCGTCCTCGTCGGGACACCGCGCCAAACGCTGTGGTGAGCTTCAGCGACTTCGGGGTGGCGGTCTCTATCGCGTGTCGCGCCAACTCAGGTTGGGATGAGTTGCCAGCGTCCTTTCCGTCGACGACGGCTGAGCGTCCTGCGTCCCGCGCGGGAACTCATGCGCTTGAGGAACCCGTGTACTTTGGCTCGCTTGCGATTGGAGATGGGCCGAAGATTCTTTTTCATGATGAGCGACAGCGACATGATACGGGCTGCGTCGGAAAAAATCAAGCCCTAAGCTCGCAACACTCGTAAAATGGGCTTGAGCCACGTCTGGGAACCTGCTATAATCCGCCTGCCTGCCAGAGGTAGGCCTACCGCCTGTGCAAAACATGTGGAAACTGTGCAAAACCCTCCGTTTGACTGGCTCCGGGCCCGCGAGGCCCTAAAATCCCACCTGGGATCTGAGGTTGTCAGCCGGTGGCTGGACCCCCTGGCCGTCGCGTCAGTGACCGAAGGCGTCGTCGTCCTTGAGGCGCCAAACCCGTTTTTCCGAGACTGGGTGACTTCGCACTATCTTGAGGCGCTCACGCGATCCGTGGAGGGTCGGACGCTTCACGTCGTCGCCGCGACCTCGACGATCGCTCCCGCCTTCGATGCCCCTGCCAGCACGGCACCCGTTCTTAGAACCGCCTCCCCGCGCCCCCAGGAAGATCGCGGACTGAACGCGCGGTTCACGTTTGATCGTTTCGTCGTCGGCCCCAGCAACCGGTTCGCCCACGCGGCCTCCCTCGCCGTTGCCGAGTCTCCCGCCAAGGCGTATAATCCGCTGTTCATCTACGGGGGCGTGGGGCTCGGGAAGACGCACCTCATGCAAGCGATCGGTCAGGCCGTCGCCCAGCGGTGGCCGAGCCGTCGCATCGTCTACGCGTCGAGCGAGCGATTTACCAACGAGCTCATCGCCGCCATCCAGACCAAGACGACGGCGAAGTTTCGGGATCGCTACCGGACGGTGGACGTGCTCCTCGTCGACGACATCCACTTCATCGCGCAGAAGGAGGCCACACAGGAGGAGTTCTTCCACACCTTCAACGCGCTCTACGACGCGCATAAACAGATCGTCATCTCAAGCGATCGGTCGCCCAAGGACATCGCCGGCCTCGAGGAGCGGCTCGTCTCTCGGTTCGAGTGGGGGCTCGTCACCGACATTCAGCCGCCGGACCTCGAGACGCGCATCGCGATTCTCCGGAAGAAGGCCCAGGAGGCCGGCATCCAGGTTCCCGACGACGTCATTGACTTCATCTCCCAGCAGATCACGGCGAACATCCGAGAACTGGAGGGGGCACTCATCCGCGTCGTCGCGTACTGTAACCTGTTCGGCGTCCCGCAATCCGCAGCGACCGCACGGGACGTGCTCAAGGACATGGTTCGAGAGGTGCGGGCCCGCATTACGCTGGAGGAGATCCAGCGCCAGGTGGCCGACTACTTTAAGATTGACCTCCCCGAGATTCGGGGACTGAAGCGCCAGCGGTCCATCTTGTACCCGAGACAGGTCGCGATGTTCTTGTGCCGCCGCCTCACCGAGGCGTCGCTTCCGGAAATCGGCCGGGCGTTTGGCGGCCGGGACCACACTACGGTGCTGCATGCGGTAGAGAAGATTACACGGGACATCGCACAAGATCTCCACAAGAAGCAACTCGTGGACCACCTCAACCAGCGCCTCCTCACACCGTCGAGGGAAGCGTGGTAGGCTCGCGAGATCACACAATCACACCACCCCGAGTACTACGGCGAGTTTTTATATAAGAAAAATTAGTAGTGGCACTGGAGGGCCCCCATGCGACTCACCATTCCACAACCACAACTCCTCAAAACACTCCAAATAGTCGAGCACGCCGTCAATGATCGGAGCACCTTGCCCATCTTGACAAACGTGTTGCTTGAAACAAGCGAGACGGAGCTCACGTTGACGGCAACCGATCTTGATGTGGGAATCCGGTGCCGGTTTCCACTCGCCCCGCCCGTTGAGCGGGGAGCGGTTGCGCTGCCGGCAAGAAAATTGACGACCATCGTCCGGGAGTTGCCTGAGGACATGGTCGTGCTTGAAGCGAAGAAGAATCACGCCGCCACCATCAGTTGCGGATCCAGCAGCTTTCGGGTTCCGGGGCTGCCCCCAGAAGACTTTCCGGTGCTTCCTCCAACTCGACAGGAAGAGCAGATTCGTACGAGCCAGGCCACGCTCAAGGCGCTCGTGGCGAAGACCGCGCACGCGATGTCGATGGAGGAAACGCGATTCATCCTCAACGGCGCGCTGATCGCCACCCAGAAAAACCAACTCGTCATCGTCGCAACGGATGGGAGACGCCTCGCGATCGCGAGCGGCGAGCTGAGCGTGCCAGCGAAGCAGCCGCTCCAGGCAGTCATTCCGGCAAAAACCATGCGAGAGCTTGGACGACTCCTTCAAGATGACGAGGAGGAGGTCGCGATCATCCCCCTGAAAGACAACCAGCTCACGTTCCAGTTCGGCGGGGTGACGATCATCACCCGGCTCATCGAGGGGCAGTTTCCGGCCTACGAGAAAGTGATCCCTCCCCCCACAAAGACGACGTTCTCCTGCGACCGCCAGCAGCTCATCAGCGCGCTCCGGCGAACCAGCCTCATGACCACCGCCAGCTCGCAGGCGGTGGTCTTCGAGCTGAGCGCCAATCGTTTGGTGGTCTCGAAAGAGGCGCCAGAACTTGGCAGCGCGCGCGAAGAACTCGGCGCGGCCTACACCGGAGACCCGATGACGGCGGCGTTCAACCCGGAGTTCTGGCTCGACGCCCTCAAGACGATCGAGTCGAGCGAGGTGACGGTTGAGCTGTCGGGACCCGACAAGCCGGCCGTGATTCGTCAGCCTGGGTTCACCTACCTGGTGCTGCCGATGAAGGTCTCGTAGGACGGCGTCGCCCCATGTGGAGCCCCACTCCGCCAAGCGGCGAGGGCCCAATGGTGGGGGCGAACCCCGCACAGCCCATTCGTGCCCTACTCCCCAGCATCCTCAGGCGGGCGGAGCAGCAGCATCAGACGCTGCGGACCATTCAGCGGGCGTGGGGAGGGCTGGTCGGAAAGCGGTTGGCGGCGCACGCACGGCCCGTCAGTTTACAGCGCGGCCGACTCATCGTCGCGGTTGATCGTCCCGGAGACGGGTTCCTGTTGAGCTATCAACGGGGACCGGTGCTTGAGCGGCTGCAGGCCGAGACGGACGGGGCCGTTCGCGACATCGTGATTCGCCCGAGCGATGGCGTACCTCATTGATCGAGGGCGCGCGTTCCTGGCCGCAGACATCGTGGCGGTGGTGCGGGGCGAGCGACGACGACTTCGCAGCCGCGTGATCTTGAGAGACAACAGCCTCTACCAGACGCTGACAAGGCCGAGGACGCTGATGCGGTGCGCGAGAGAACAGCCCTCGGCCATCGTGCAGGTGGGGGCGAAACCAGCGAGAGGATCCGGAAGGCAGGGACGGGCACAGAAATGGCGACAGCCAAAATGAAACGACGCAGGCAGCCGCCGTCCCAAGCGCCTCGCGCTCGGGCACCGAGCGGGACGCCCGGCGGCGCCGCAGCGACCTACGACGCGAGCAGCATCCAGGTGCTCGAGGGACTCGAGGCGGTCCGTCGGCGTCCGGCGATGTACATCGGGGACACCGCCGCCCGCGGGCTCCATCACCTCGTCGAGGAGGTCGTCGACAATAGTATCGATGAGGCCATGGCGGGCCACTGCACGAAGGTCGACGTGGTCATCCACCAAGACAACTCCGTGACGGTCATCGACGATGGGCGCGGCATCCCCGTGGACATCCACAAGACGGAGAAGAAGCCCGCGCTCGAGGTCGTGCTCACCAAGCTCCACGCCGGCGGCAAGTTCGACTCGAGGAC
>Ga0105164_10002313_pt1 | contig 11810 bp, 15 predicted proteins | sample VDWuncwatermetaG_FD_89674 | JGI IMG/M metagenome (GOLD analysis project Ga0105164, IMG submission 89674) | Wastewater microbial communities from Netherlands to study Microbial Dark Matter (Phase II) - VDW unchlorinated drinking water | ecosystem: Environmental > Aquatic > Freshwater > Drinking...
ATGAAGGATTCTGGATATTTAATCCTTTGCGGCAGATTTAATATTTTATTATAATTAAATTCTGTCGCGATTCGAAGAATCGCGACAGAATTTATCCTGAACGCAGTGAAGGATCTTTTTACAAAGCTTCGTCTGCTACCTTGGGGATATCAAATGCTAATGAAGTGGAATTTACCGATGAGCGGTATCACTCTGATCTTTCTGCTCTATATGATCGTTTCGCTGTTTTAATGGCTTCTTAGAAGCCGTAGGAAGCAAGCTCAGAAGATACTCATTCAAGGCGCCTAGGAGAGTCTCGCTCATCGCCAGCTGCCGGTACGTCACTCCCGATAAATCAAAGATCTTTTTTGCGATCTTAACTTCCGAAGAATCGTCGTACTTGTCATCGAGATAAATAATTTCGCGCACTCGTTGTGAAGCAATCAGCTTCGCACATTCGTTGCAGGGAAATAACGTCACATAGGCTCGACTCCCAACCAGACTCGCATTCTTATGGATGATTGCATTGGCCTCGGCATGGATCACATAGCCATATTTCTGATACTCAAGTGGAACGGTCCGATCATTCCCCCACGGCATCTGAGTTTCGTCAATCCCAGCCACTGCGCCATTGTAGCCCATCGTGATCTGGTGGTGATTCTCGTCGACAAAAACACAACCCACTTTAGTATTGGGGTCTTTACTTTTATAACTCGCAAGCATCGCCTGGAGCATGAAGTACTCGTCCCATTTCAACTTAGAACTCACCGGGATAAAATTAATTCTCCCGTGATTATCCATGATCCAGACTCTCCGCGTGGTATCTGAGGTGGCTCTCGATGAAAGTCGAAACGAAGTAGTAGCTATGATCGTAATTCTCACGGTAATTGAGTTTAAGCGGATAATCTCGCTCACGAGCCACTTGCTCAAGCAGCGCTGGCTTGAGCTGGTTCTCAAGAAATTGATCCTTAGTGCCAATGTCTACCAAAATAGGCTGCATGGTTTTGGCCTCACGGATTAATTCCGAGCTATCATAACGACGCCACGTTGCCGATTCAGGCCCCAGGAAATGAGTGAAAATTTTCTGACCCCACTCCGATTGCATCGGTGCAGCGATCGGGCTAAAGGCTGAGACGGACCGATACATTCCAGGGTTGTTGAGCGCGCAAACGATCGCGCCGTGCCCGCCCATCGAATGGCCCGAAATGCTCCGAACGCCTGGAAGGGCAGGAAAATTTTCTTCAATAAGATTGGGTAATTCTTCAGTCGTGTACGTGTACATCTTAAAGTTTTTAGACCAGGGCGCTTGAGTCGCGTCCACATAAAACCCAGCACCCTCTCCAAATTCCCAAGATTCCGTCGCACCTGCGATTCCGGTATTTCTGGCGCTGGTATCCGGGGCCACTAGAATCATCCCCAATTCAGAGGCCCACTTCTGAGCCCCTGCCTTAATCATGAAAATATCTTCAGAGCATGTTAGGCCCGATAGCCAATACAGCACAGGCAACTTCTCATACTCAGATTTCTCGGGAAGAAAAATCGAAAAGCGCATTTCACTCTGGCATGCGCCCGACGCATGACGGTAATATTCAACCTTACCACCGTGGCAGAAATGGCGGTTCTGAAGCAGCGGTTTCATGAGTACTTCACCACGGTGCGGATGGATTTTCCTTGCTTCATCCATTCGAAGGCTCGGTTAATCTCATGTATTTTTAAATCACCCGTGATCATTGGGTCTAATTTAATCTCGCCCGCTAAATAACGTTCGACATAAGAAGGCAACTGAGTCCTGCCCTTAACGCCGCCAAACGCAGACCCTCGCCACACCCTTCCCGTCACTAGCTGAAAAGGGCGGGTCGTGATCTGTTCGCCCGACCCTGCCACTCCAATAATCGTCGATTCGCCCCATCCCTTATGGCAGCACTCGAGAGCCGACCGCATTAAGTCTGGATTGCCGATGCATTCAAAAGAATAATCCACGCCCCCATCCGTTAACTCCACAATCACATCTTCAATGGACGTCGAATAATTCTTTGGGTTCAGGCACTCGGTCGCCCCTAATGCCCTGGCAATTTCAAATTTAGATTCGTTGATATCAATGCCAATGATTCTCTCGGCCTTCGCCATCACGGCGCCCTGGACCACACTCAACCCAATCCCACCTAATCCGAAAATGGCGACCGTTGAACCAGCTCGAACCTTTGCCGTGTTGAGCACCGCACCAATACCCGTCGTGACCCCGCAACCCAACAGACAGACCTTTTCCAGGGGAGCCTTGGGGTTAATTTTCGCAAGGGCAATTTCCGGAAGCACCGTGTACTGGGAGAAGGTTGAGGTCCCCATGTAATGGTAAATGGTTTTTCCATTTTTCGAAAACCGGGAAGTTCCGTCCGGCATGAGTCCCTTACCCTGTGTCAGACGAATGGCCTGGCATAGGTTGGTCCGGCCCGAGAGGCAGAACTTACATTCCCCACATTCAGGAACGTAGAGTGGAATCACGGCATCGCCAACTGAGACGGACCGCACCCCAGAACCCACCTCAACGACATGACCCGCCCCTTCGTGGCCTAGCACACTGGGAAAGATTCCTTCCGGGTCCTTGCCTGAGAGGGTGTAGGCGTCGGTATGGCAGACGCTGGTCGCCGCCAATTCGACCATCACTTCAAAATGCTTCGGCCCCTGAATCTCAATTTCCTCGACTTCGAGTGGTTGACCCTTTTCCCAGGCGACAGCGGCAATTGTCTTCATGGATCCCTCTTTGCTAAAAAAATCTACCTTCGGTTTACACTATCTCAAGGCTCGGCGCCAAGCACTTGGAACGATTCTTCGGTAGACATGCCCGACCTTCTCCGCAACTTCGGGGCCCAGGTTTAGGGCCAGAAGCCGGTACGCGCGACTCCCGTAGAGAAATTGGGCGCCACCACATTTCTGGGCGAATAGAAACGCCTGATGCGCCTTGGTCTTCTCACCTAAACTAAAGAGCTCTGAGCCCAAGCGCGCCGAAACTTCGGCTAGGTCCGCAAGGTACTCCTCTGCCAACTCGGATCTGAGAATCTGCACCGCCTCAAAGGCACTCAACCTGGTTTCGGCGCGGTTCTGACTACGACTTTCACGCCGAATGCGAATCCCCACAAGTGGCTTAGCGATCACCTCAAACCTAGGCTTGCTTGCGGCCAGCCTGACATGAAAATCAAAATCTTCGGATTGCCAGAGTTCAGACCGATACCCACCCAATTTTCGAATCACCTCGGTTCGGTAAGTTCCACACGGAACCAGAATAATATGCTGAAGGGCAAATCGAACCAAGTTTGGATCGCTCGAGAGATCTGAGAACCCAATCACATTCTCGGCAAGGACCTTACCGTCGATATAAGACGTGACTTCAGAAAATACGACATCCGTTGGTTGATGCCGAATACGCTCGACCACCTCTTTCGACCAATCCGGCATGAAAAAATCATCCGAATCATGAAAATGGATCCACTCGCCCTGAGCCACTTTTAAGAGCTCGTTGCGCGCGCGGCCGGGGCCGATATTTTCTTCAGAACGAATCACACGAATCGCTAGCCCTTCCACTAAATAGCCATCTGGACGGTCGGTTGAGGCGTCGTCGAAAATGATGACCTCAAGGGGAGCAATCGCTTGGGTCGCCAGGGACCTTAAGCAGTCGGTGAGCAGAACTTTCTCGTTATAATACGTGATGGCTATCGTAATAGACGGATTCATAAACCTTTCGAAAAATATAAAACCAACTGATCAAAATCCTGAAAAGCCGCCAGCGGACGTTCAGCTCGCCCGAACCCATAGGCGGCATGAAAGAAATCCACGGACGCTTGGCGAGCCGCTGATTCATCGCCTAACGTATCTCCAATATAGGCGGGGCTCTTGAGGTGATTCCGTTTAACGACTGACTGAATATTCTCCGTTTTGGGTCTCTGAGTTCGTCCGTAACATTCCCAATCCTTAAACACCTTAAGCCAACCCGTGGCTTTTAAAAAAAGATCCAAGTAGGGCTCATCACAATTACTCACGATGAAAAGAGGGTATGACAAGGTAAGCTGGGAAATCCCTGCTCCAACGCCGGGGAAGAGCGGCGCTCCCGCCTGTTGGATCACATCGAGTTCATGATGAAGGCAACGCTCCGCAGTCTTTGCCCGCTCAGTCTCTGAGACTTCAGGGAAAACCTTGGAAAATAATTCTGGGTTTGCCATCCCCATCATCGGCTTGATGTCGTCGGAGCTCAGCGGCTTTCGAATCACATTGAGCTCATGCAATGCACGGTTCCACCCCTCAGCGCAGGCGGCGGTGGAATCCCAAAGCGTCCCATCGAGATCAAAAATTAAACTATCATAAATTCGCATTTCCCCATGCTATCTACAAACCTAATCCGCTGTAAACCTTTTAGAAATCTCGTTGGGGAACTCACCAAAGAATGTTATGAACCAACTTGAGTTTAAGGAGTCAGATTATGTTGAAAGAAGGCATCAAGGCACCAAGTTTCTCCGTCGCTGATGAGACCGGAAAAGTCGTCACACTATCCAAGTTAAAGGGCAGCTATGTTGTCCTTTATTTCTATCCCAAGGATATGACGTCTGGTTGCACCCAACAGGCTTGTGACTTTCAAAGTTCCCTCTCACGGTTTAAGAAAAAGGGAGTGGTCGTCTTGGGCGTCAGTCGAGATGACGAGAAAAAACATCAGAAATTCAAGGTTAAGCATGGCCTCGATTTCCCGCTTTTAGTGGATGCTGACGGAAAACTCTGTGAATCCTACGGGGTTTGGAAAGAAAAATCGATGTACGGAAGAAAATACATGGGAATCGAGAGGACCACCTTTCTCATTGATCCTAATGGAAAGATTTTGAAAATTTTCCCGAAAGTTAAAGTCACCGGGCACATTGATGCTATATTGGAAGCACTGTGATTGAACTTAAAGACCGGTTAATTGTTGCGTTAGATGTTGATTCACTTGCCAAAGCCACTCCTATCGTTACGGCACTTGCGCCGTATGTCGGCTGCTTCAAGGTTGGATTAGAGCTTATGATGGCCGTGGGCGCTGCTCAGGCAGTTCGCCACATCAAAGGGCTCGGGGCTAAAATCTTTCTCGATACGAAATTAGCGGATATTCCTAATACCATTGGTTCGGCGACTAAGGTGATTGCCACCTGGGGGATAGAGAGCTTCACCGTTCATGCTAGCTGCGGGCATGAGTCGCTCAGGGCAGCGGTTGAAAACCGATCCGGCGCTGAGGTCTTTGCCGTCACCGTCCTGACATCCATTGCGCCTGAAGAATGCTTATGTATTTTCGGAAAATCAGTTGCTGAAAAGGTTAAGGAATTTGCCCTGGTCGCAGCCAAAGCTCAAACTCAGGGCATTGTTTGTTCGGCCCAGGAATTGGAATGGATAGCCTCTTTACCGGAACTTTCTGAAATCAAGAAAATCACTCCGGGCATCCGGCCGGAATGGTACGAGGCCTTAGACCAGAAACGAACGCTCACTCCGCGTGAAGCCATCCATCGAGGGGCCACGCACCTTGTGATCGGAAGGCCTATCTTAAGTCCTCCGAGAGGGATTGGAAGTCCGATTGATGCGATTAAGATCATCCTTGAAGAAATCCAAGCGGGTGTTGAAGGCGAAAAATGGATTGGCTAAAACGTTTTAAGGACGTTGGCGCGCTCATTGAGAATCGTCACTTGGTCTACACCTCGGGTCGGCATGGAAGCAGCTACCTTAATAAAGACGCCGTTTATGTCCGACCCGCCCTAACCTCTGAAATGGCGAAGGCGATTGCCGAGCGAATTGTTGAACTTAAACCTGATGGAATCGTAGCCCCCGCTGTCGGCGCTATTATCCTAGGCCATTGGGTTGCCTTTCATCTGAAGGGCCTAAGCGGCAAAGAAGTTTTCTCAGCCTACGCCGAAAAAACTCCCGAGGGTGGTTTTACGTTTAAACGAGGATATGGAAAGCTCTTAGCCAACCAGAGAATTGTTGTCGTCGAGGATATTGTCACGACGGGTGGCTCGCTTCTGAAAGTTTTGGAGTTAATCAAATCAACTTCCGCTCATCTCGTGGGGGCCATCGCTCTGGCAAACCGAGGCGGTATCACGGAAAAGGATTTAAAGATTGCGCCGTTTCTAAGCCTGATGCAAATTAACCTCCCAAGTTGGGCAGCCAATGAATGCCCCCTATGCGCTCAGGGTATCACCATCGACAAAGACCTCGGCAAAGGGTAGTTAGCAACGATGAGCAGAACTTTCTTCCTGATCGCATCGGTGTATGGATTCTTCTCTGTCGCGTTCGGAGCCTTTGGAGCCCACGCCTTAAAAGGACGGCTCGATGAATATTCGATAGGAGTCTTTCGGACGGCGGTCGAATACCAATTCTTCCATGTCTTTGCGCTGGCCCTCGTCGCAATCCTGATCGACCGTTACCCATCGGAGTTATGGCGGTGGACAGGATTAGCCTTTACCGTGGGCGTTTTCATTTTCTCAGGCAGCCTTTATCTTCTAGCCCTAACCGGCGTTCGAACTTGGGGAGCCATCACGCCGATTGGCGGTGTCCTTTTATTAGCGGGTTGGGCAATGATGGGCCTCACCCTACTCAGAGGAAATTAATCATGCCCAGTATCGCCGTGATCGGAGCCAGTCTCGACCGAAAGAAATATGGCAACAAAGCCGTAAGGCTCTACGCCTCAAAAGGCTACCGCGTGTACCCCATCCACCCCACCGAATCGACGATCGAGGGGTTGAAATGTTACCGATCCATCTTGGATGTGCCCGAAGCCAGCCTGGACCGAGTGAGTCTGTACTTACCTCCCCATATCGGCATGACTGTCATCGAGGACGTTGCCAAAAAATCGGTCACCGAAGTCTGGCTTAACCCAGGCTCAGAAAGTCCAGAGCTGATCTCTAAGGCTGAGAAACTCGGACTCAACGTGATAGCCGGCTGCAGCATCGTTGACCTAGGCATGCGCCCCAGCGAACTTGATTAAAACTCTGAAAGCTGCCCCAAAAACTCTTCATAGGGAAGGGCTGTGATCTCTCCCCACTTTTCTGGAGTTGTACCACGGAACACGAGATAAGCCTTGGTGGGCCGCTTTGCAAACTTCTTAAAAATCTCTAGACTCTCGAAATAACTCTGTCTTACTTTCTTTGAATATTTTATCTCTATTGCGATGAGCTTTTTCCCAGTATCGACCACCAGATCAACTTCTTTTTTCTTTTCATCTCGATAGTAAAAAAAGTTCCACGCTTTTTTATGATACTCGGCAAATGCCATTACCTGAAGAATGATCCACTGCTCAAAAAGCGGGCCTAATTCTGTCTCATTAAACTGATTCCGATGTTGTTTGAGTACGGCATTCCTCACACCCATATCAAAGAAGATAAACTTTTCTTTTTGAGTTGCCTTTCGATCCTTCTTGAGTTCATTAAATCCAGGCAAACGACGTACAATCAGAGTGTCCGTTAAAATATTAAAATAGCGGCGGAGCGTTTCTTTTGGAATTTCACTGTCGGACGCAATTTGGTGATAATTGATTGATTGCCCAGAACAAAGAGCAGCGAGATCAAGAAACTTTGCATAGGTTCTAATATCTCGCACAAGCGCTTCCGCTTGAACCTCTTCTTTGAGATATGCGTCAATGTAGTTTGTGAGTAATTCTGGGCCATAGTCATTCAAATAAATCTCAGGGAGTGTTCCTACCGTAAGCGCCTTATCTAAGGAAAAATCTTGATTTAATTCCCAGTACGTCAGAGGAAACATCTGGTACGAAAAAATTCTTCCAGGAAGAAGATTAGCCTGGCCTGACTTGAGCTTCCTCGCCGAGGATCCAGAAAGAAGGAAAGAAGGATTTTTCTTTTCGTCAATTAGGGCCTGGATCGTGTTGAGAATCGAGGGAATACGCTGCACTTCATCCACCACAATGGGAGCCTTCGTTTTTAAGGCGTCGACCTGCCTTCTAAGAAGGCTTGGGTCCTTTAAATGATCTCTATACTGAACTTCATCGGAAAAATTGATAGAAAGGCTTGGAGCCAGAGACTTCAAAAGGGTGCTTTTACCAACCTGACGTGGACCTAGGAGCAAGATACTCTTTCCAGTTTTTTGGAGTATTTGTTTTAAAGTGCCTTCTAAAGTACGTAAAACCATCGTAATTATAATAACCTATGCCGTGGGCCAAAATCAACGTATTTAGCCCATACTATAGGCTGTTTATCAAAGCGACCATGCCACCGGGTGCATGTTTTACCGGATCGGGAGGATTCTCCGGGGCTGGCTTTGCAGCCTCTTCAAAGCAACGTGCAATTGAAAACATAAAAATCACAAGGAAAAGACTGCCGAATATAGGATGCTTTTGAAGCATAGCCCCCCCCCCAGAAACGCCTGACTCATTACGTCATGATTCTAAGTGAAGACTAATGACGCAAATATGAAGCCCCGAAAGAAGGCCCTGCAAAAAAAATAACAAACCCTATTATTTTTGGTCGTTTCTTTACGCTAAGATGCCGATAAGTCAGTTGTGACTGAGCCTAACGTTAGTATCGAAATGGAAAATCCCAGGGAAGGTAAAGTTCTCCGCTGGAATCTGAGCCTACCTATTGTACTTGTCATCATCCTTGCAGTAGTCTTTTCACTCCTAGGTACGGCACTCATCTCACTCCAAACACCACCCTCTCAATCTCACGCATCCATTACGTCTGAGAAACTTGATAAAATTGCGATGGAAATTGGGGTTCAGATATCAACTCACTTTGCGCAGAAAATAACCGCCTTTCAGGGACTCGCGGAAGACCCAACTCTTACGATCTTTAGTCGAGAAGCGATTATTAACCACCTGAATTCCTGGGTAAGGCAACACCCTGAATTTGATTTTGTCGCTCTATTTGACGAAAACGGCAGAGCAATCGCAGCGAACACTAAAAACTCCAAGAAAGAAAATTACTTTGTCGAAAGCCTTAAGACGAAAAATTTCAACAAGGAGACGTGGTTCTTAGGCGCCTCTCAAATAAAGCTGACCAAGTCAGAGGCAAGCGAGCCGCCATTTATCGAAGATATCCAACCCGATATGATTCTGGGAGAACTCTTTTCAACACCAACGCTTGCTTCCAGCATGAGCTACCCCATTTTTGATGAAAACCGAAAGCTCATCGCAGTGATCACGGCACGCCTATCCGGCGATTGGATTCAAGCCATCTTGGACAAAAACCGCGAACTCATGAAGAGCTCTGGCCTAGAAAGCTTCGACGCAAAACTCGTTACAAGCACCAGCCCTACTTTCCGGGATATCAGCAGCTCAAGTTCCTTACTCGGAAAGGCTAACGCGATTATCCCGACACACTCAGAACCCCTGCAATGGGAACTCGTGACTCAAGTTGATTCGGTAGATACCTCTTCAGACCCCTGGTCTGTCTTCATGGCAAGTCTAAGAATCAAGACAGCCTTTACCCTAGGCCTTGCGTTCTTACTGAGCTTAATCCTGCCCTTAGTCGTAAGCCGACGGTACCGTCGGTTAGTTAAATTCTGGATGCACCGACTTCAAAGTAAAACAATGCCCCCGTTAGCAATGGAAGATAACGCCTTACGGCTCAAAACTCGTTTGGTCACCTTAAACGCTGAACTTCAACTCTCCAGGCAACAAACCTTGACACAGCACCTGTGCGAGTTGACCGAACAGGTCAATGAACTCTCTCAGCATTTCCCCAAAGCGTCGTAAAATACGTCTCGCCTATAGTTTCTTCAATCATATTCCGATCAGAATAATGGGGACTACCCCCATCAGTCGGCTATTAACAAGGATGGTTGAGCCATGGCGACACTCTCTGATCAAGACCGTAAGTATATTCTCTTCCAACTAGGCCACAGAAAATTTGCGGCAAATATTGCAGATATTGGTGAAATCACCTACTTGGAATCGATTCAACCTTTGAAACACCCCCAACCCTGCGTCAACGGACTTGCAACCCACCGAGGTGTTAGCTCGCCCGTTCTCACCCTTAATACGCTATTTCAATTGCCCTCATTCGCTGCAACGGGGCATCAGCCGGCGATCACTTTAGGAAACCACCACGAAGCGCACCTCGCTGTCGATGACATCTTTGGGCTCACGCAATGGAACGATTCGACGAATCATCCCCTTTCTGAAAAAGAGAAGAAACAGTGGCATGGTTTCGTGACAGCCCGACATATGGAAAATGACGAGGAGATTCTCGTGATGCGCCTGGACCACCACTTCCTAGACAAGGTCATGAAACTGAAAACGCCGAAATGTAGCGACCAAATGAAAGCCCATGCCATCTCACTCTTGGGATAATCAGTTTTAAAAAGAAAGTTTGATACACTATGACTATGAGCCACTCCGACTGGGTTCTTGCCACAGACCGCGGCGGGCACCTTCAAAATGCGCAAGCACTCATTAAACAGATTGGGATTGCCCCCACAGCGATTGTGACGACCTATGGTCCAGACGTCGATACGCTTAAACAAAATGGGACTGAAGTTCATTGGGTGCCCTATCTTTTTACTTGGCTCGGGAAAACTCGTCTGTGGAATCCACTTAGTGCAATGATCCATATCATCGTCGCATGGCGGCTTGCGTGGCGGTTGCGTCCCAAGGTGGTGGTATCGCTGGGAGCGAGTAATGTTGTCGTCTTCTGTTATTTTGCTAGAGCCCTAGGGAGTAAAGTCATCCATGTTGAATGCATGAACCAGGTCCACACACCAAGCGTGACAGGGAAACTGCTCTACCCAATCTGTGAGACTCTTTTTGTCCAGTGGCAGGAGCTTCTGAAACAATACGGACAGAAAGCAAAATACGCGGGGTGGGTACTATGATTTTTATCGTCGTATCCACAGGGCACTTTGACCCACTCATCGAAGAGTGCAATCGGCTTAGTGGAAAATTTGAATTCTTTGGACAGATTGGCTCAAGCACGGTCTCCCCTGTCTTCCCTTTTATCCGCACGGCAACTCCCCAGGAAATTATTTCAAAAATGAAAGAGGCTGAGATCGTCATATCCCACGCAGGCACGGGAATGCTATCGATGCTCTATGAACTCAAAAAACCTGCCGTCGTGATTCCCAAACAACGACGCTACGGCGAAGCCAACGATGGACAAGTTGAACTCGCAAAGAAGTGGCAGGAGCTTGGAATTGCTAAGCTCTGCTTAGACGTTTCTGAATTAGAAACCAAGATCCTAGAGGTCCGAAGCACCCACCCAACTTTCCCAGAATTTGCACCACTTGGCGCGACGATTCGCCAAACCCTTTAAATTAAATACCTGTTATCATTATTATTTATTTATTACATTGCGTTATGAATTAGCCGCTGCTAGCCTCCGCGACTTTGGTGGACCAGAGTGGAAGCGAATTTGGAGCGAATGTGAATCCGATCTCTCGTGAGTTGAAAGTTCTTTTCTTTGCGCTTTTAATCCTCTTAGGGCTAGCGCTAACCCAGACAGCCGAAGCAATCCTGGCGGCTTACTAACAGCAATTCTCGGTGAACGTAGTTTGACGGCAACGCAACAGTTATGGGCAGGAGAATTGACATTCAGATCGCCTTCGATAAACCAAATGCTCTCATGAGCGCGCAGGGCTATTGGTGCTTTGTCGAAACGGATTAGGCGCGCTCAGCCTGCCCATAATGCCTTCGTATCGCGGCTTCGAAGACCAGGAACAAAACAGCAGGATCGTCGCTGCGAAGCATCAAGTTAATGACTCGCATTTGCTCCAGCGACGACGCTAAGATGAAGATCGAGTGGGCAATCTAGATTTACTGATTCCTGCTCTTTTGTCCTAAATTTCATACGAACTAATTTTAGAATTCAGCCAAATTCAGG
>Ga0105164_10002316_pt1 | contig 11805 bp, 12 predicted proteins | sample VDWuncwatermetaG_FD_89674 | JGI IMG/M metagenome (GOLD analysis project Ga0105164, IMG submission 89674) | Wastewater microbial communities from Netherlands to study Microbial Dark Matter (Phase II) - VDW unchlorinated drinking water | ecosystem: Environmental > Aquatic > Freshwater > Drinking...
ACCCCAGAGAGTCAAATAAAGTTTATATATTCCATTCAAAGCACTTCACTTATGAATAAATTATTGGCAGCTGCAATAATCTTGGCACTCTTTCTTACCTCCTGCTACGCGAGCAAGGAAGACCGAGAGGCAATGTCAAATCTGGCTCAGGATCATTTCAAAAATCTTGCTTTTGAGATCAGGGAAAGTGGAGTTACCTCCATAAGCATTGACTCGATGGAAGTAAAGCCAAAATGGAGAAGTGCGGTTGCAACTCTCAATATAACTTTCAATGTATATAACCCGGCAAATCAGGAAACCCGGCAGGACAGGGACATATCCACAGTCTATTTTAAAAAATCAAAAGGAGAATGGCAGATCCAGGAGATAAAATACGAAAAGACGAGATGGTAATCATTCTTTAATATTCTTCTTTCCCCTATTTCTTTCCATCATCCACGCTTTCTTTGTCGTGTATTGAGCCGGATTCTTTATCTTTGCGCAGAAGCTGTCAGGGCTGCACACTCTTCAATCAGTGTAATAATTCTGCTGGTTCACAAGAGGAATATTATTTTCCCTTTTAGGGCAGTTCGGCGGCGGAATTTTCTTTTGCTGCTGCTTGTGGTACCTTATCTGCCCGAGCAGGTAAACTTCCCTCAATGGCTCGCTGTTCTTCTCATTCCATTCCCTCAGCCTTTTCTCTATCAGCTCATAATCCCATCCGATTGAGGTAAAATAATTCACCAATACAAACAAGGCCCTTTTCCTTCCGTCTTCCAGCCCATTTAATATTTTTTTAATGCACGGAGGGAATAATTCCTCAGGCAATGCTGTTTTTGGAGCCTCAAATTCCCTATCTGATTTTGCTTCCTGCACTTCATCTTTTGCATGAAAATCAAGAGCCTCTCTAAATAACTGGCTTGCTTCCTCCCTCTCTGCATTTGTCCTGTCTAAGAACCTGTGCTGGCTTATCTTCACATTTTTCGGCAGAGCAAATTCCTTCCTGAAAAGAAGAACTTTTTCAGGATTTAAAGGCATAGACACAAGCCCGGATTTTTCATGCAATGAGTAAGGCATCCTGTACAGGTGCCTTGGAGAAATAAGCAAGGTATCCATCTGCAGTATGGATTCAGGATTGAATTTTTTTGTCCCATTATTGTCAATCAAAACCTCGCTGGATTTTTTCCCTGTCTTCTCCAGTATTGCAGAAAAATCATTTTTTTCGTTTTCTAGGATTCTTTTGCCGAATTCATCCATTATCATGTGCTTTATGTAAAGTGCTATTTTTCTTGGAGCATCTGGAAACATGTTTCTTATTTCCTCATTCTTGATTTTTTCCGGGAAAGCCTCGAATGGCACCCCAATATGAAACCCCTTGTTGCCGGAGAACTTGCACGATATCGACCTTACCTTGTGGAACTTTAATGCATTTATCACCAAATCAGCTGCAATCTTTGAATAGTCAAAAATCCCGCAGTCTATGTCAATTATCAGGTCCCACCCAATCCTCAGCCTTTCAAATTCCTGCCTTTTCAGTGAAGGGTCAAGCTGCAAAGGATTGCTCCACAATTCTTCCGAGGCATGGAATGAAGTTGCCCCCTGCTTTGCCAGCTCCAAAATATCAGAAGCATGCCTCAGCACATCCGGCCTCTTGCCGAAAGTGTCATTGTAGCGGACAGCAACCTCCCTGTCTCTGGAATTAAGAAGAATCTCTTCCCTTATGTCTTCTCTCTTGTAGTGCTCCAATGAAACATTTAAGGGAATCATGGTTTTTGGGAAATCTTTTGGGTTTAAAATGTTATGGATAAGTTTTTAATAGGGCAAGTTTTAAGGAAATAAAATGGATAATCAAAAAACCGAAGAGTTTAACAAGCTAATTGAAAAGATAAAAAATTCAGGCACCGCAATAATAGTTGAGGGAAAGAAAGACAGGGCAGCATTGGAGAAACTGGGATTAACAAATATACAAGAATTAAGCAAAAAGCCGCTGTTCCAGATTGTTGAGGAAGTATCAAATGAAAATAATGAAATAATCATTCTTACGGATTTGGACAGGAAGGGAAAAGAATTGTACGGCAAATTAAGCAGGGATTTTCACAAGTATGGCATAAAGATAAATAATGAATTAAGGGAATTTTTGTTCAAAAATACTAAATTAAGGCAGATTGAGGGGTTGGCAGGCTGCCTAGAAATTTCTTAATCTTTTTATCCTGTCATTTATGTCAGGATGCGTTGCAAAAAAACTGTTCATTTTTCCGCCAAATGTCCTCAGCGGATTCTCAATGAAAAGGTGCGCAGTCGCCTTGTTTGCAGCCTCAACCAATGGCTCCTTGTCGTTCTTTATCTTCTGCAGGGCATTGGCCAAAGAATCCGGATTCCTGCACAATAAAGCCCCGTCAGCATCAGCAAGGTATTCCCTTTGCCTGCTTACAGCCAGCTTTATCAGCTGCGCAATGATGGGTGATAGTATCGCAAATACAAGCCCTATGAGTATAAGTACAGCCCCGCCCCTGCCTTTTGAATCCCTCCTTCCCCTTCCATAGAACATGCTCCTTAGGAACATATCGCTCAGCAGCGCAACAATTCCAACCAGAATAACAACGAGCATCATCATCCTTATGTCATAATTTCTTATGTGGGACAATTCATGAGCTAAAACACCTTCTAATTCATCCCTTTTCAGCCTTTCAATTGCCCCTGTAGTTACTGTGACAGAGGCATGCTTCGGATCTCTTCCGGTTGCAAACGCATTTATTGCGCTGTCATCAATAACATAAATTTTAGGAGCCGGAATGCCGGCAGCTATTGCCAGCCCCTCAACAGTATTCACAAGATGCGGGTATTTTTTCCTGTCAGCCTCTGCAGCATGGCTCATGCTTAATATCATCCTGTCCCCTGAATATAGGCCTATCAAGGTCATTATGGTCGAGAGAACAATTGCTATGCCTATTCCAATAAAAATATCGCCAAAATAAATACCAAAAGAATATCCAAGAAACCCTATAATGATGAAAAATATTACAATCAGGAAAATCGATTTCCTTTTGTTCCAGGATATATGCTCATATAATGTCGCCATTATAAAAACTCAAAATTCGACCTTGACAGCTTTCCGTTCTCCTTGGTCAGCCTTGAAAAATTCTTTTTGAGGGAATTTAAGCATATTTGCAATTATGCTGCTTGGGAACTGCTGTATCTTGTTGTTCAGGGACATCACATTGTCATTGTAGAACTGCCTTGCATATGCAATCTTGCTCTCTGTCCCTGACAGTTCTTCCTGCAGCATCTTGAAATTCTCAGAAGCCTGCAGCTTGGGATAGTTTTCAGCCACTGCAAATAATGATTTTAAAGCATTGCTTACAGCATCGCTTGCCTTCGCCTTCTGGCTCATTGGGCCTGAAATCAGCTGGCTTCGCATCTTTGTAAGCTCCGTCAGCGTGCCTTTTTCATGCTTCATGTAGCCTTTAACTGTGTTGATTAAATTTGGTATCAAATCATACCTTCTTTTCAGCTGCACATCAATCTGGCTCCAGGCATTTTCCACCCTGTTTTTCAGCATTATCAGGCTGTTAAATACAACAATCACATAGAGAACTATTAAAGCCACAGTGCCCAGCACCACCCATAAAATTACGCTTACGATAAAAACCACCTCTTTAGTTTATTGGTGTTATTTAATTTATAAATGTTTGTAACTGCAATCAAATTCAATCATTAAATTTTTAAATAAGAGATACATTACTTTTCCACTATGACAATAAAAAATCAGCTGAAAACAGCAATGCTGCTTGCAGTGCTTACAGCCTTGTTGCTGTGGATAGGCAGCTTTTTCGGCAGAACGGGATTTTACTTTGCATTGGTATTCGTAGGAGCAATGAACATTGCTTCATACTGGTTTTCAGACAAGATTGTATTGTGGATGTACAGGGCAAAACAAGCCAAGGAATCAGAATATCCTAAGTTATACAAGATTGTAAAAGATGTCTCTAATTTAAGCGGGCTGCCAATGCCCAAGGTTTATGTGATCCCAAGCGAGCAATCCAATGCATTTGCAACTGGCCGCAATCCCAATAATGCTGCAGTCGCAGCAACAGAAGGAATAATAAAAATACTAAATGAAGAAGAGCTTAAAGGCGTGATTGCCCATGAATTTGCCCATATCAAGAACAGGGACATTTTGATTTCAACAGTTGCAGGCACAATAGCAGGGGTAATATCTTATATAGGAAATATGTTCATGTGGTCTGCAATGTTTGGTGATGATGACAACAGGGGAAACATATTCGGCTTATTGTTTTTGGCCATAATAACTCCCATAGTGGCATCAATCATCCAATTGGCAATTTCAAGAAGCAGGGAGTATCTTGCCGATGAAACAGGCGCAAGATTCGTCAGGAACGGGAACCATCTCGCAGACGCTTTGGAAAAAATTGAGAAAAATGTCGCTGCGCATCCAATGAGGATGGGGACACAGGCTACAGCACATCTGTTTATCTCAAACCCTTTAAGGCAGGGGGCTTTCCTGAGCCTTTTTTTAACCCACCCCAGCACCAAATCAAGAACAGAAAGATTAAGAAATATGAAATTTTAATTTACTCATTTTTTTTATTTGATTTCTTCTTGTGAATTTCATCCAATTCATCAAGTATCTCCTTTGTGCTCCTGTCCCTGTGCCTGTAATCCTCTTCTTCCTCTTCCTTTGTCTTCTTTTCTTTGGGCTTTTCTTTTTCTGCTTTAACTTTTTCTGATTTTTGGTATGTTCTTGCTTCAGGCTTTGCAGTTTTATTTAGTCTCCTGATGTAAACCTTTCCTGCAATGCCTGCTCCCAAAAACACAGCGCCAAGAGCCACTATAAAGCTCGTATAAGTCCTTAACACCATCAATAAAACAACGCTTGCTATTGCCTTTGGATCAAAAGAGAAGCTGCCCTGCAAGACTGAAGACAATATTGGAGTTGTATCAAACCCAATAAATTTTTCGTATGCTATTATCACAGCATAAGGCAGCAATATCAAAATCCCCATGCTTAGCGAAATTCCGCTTAAAATAGCTAGAAATGCATTTAAATTTCCTGCCAGCAGATATAATGCAGCCAATAATGCCAGCAAGATTATGATGTAGTATACCTTATTTTTATCCAAAAAGCCTATTGCAGAGTTGTATTTTTCCAGAACTCCTGCGTTTGGAAGCTCAAGCTTGTCCGGAATTGCGCTCCCTACCACATTAAAGAAGAATTCCCTGTCATTTATCTTTCCTGAATTGTAGTCCTTGCAGTAAGAGCCTATCTTGCTGAGATCAATAGGGACAGAGCTTGCCTGCTGCAATCCGGAGATATCTTTGCCGTCCAGCGAAGAGCACGCCAGCGTCAGCTTGCCGACAACATCTTTCTGGGCGTCAGGGCTTGCATACTGGAAGATGTCACTGAAAACACCCTTTACCATGTAAGGGACATCAAAAGCAACTGTGGAGAATATGAATGCCACAAGAAGCAGTACAAGAAGGTTTTTCACGAGCCAGATTAGGAACTTTTTAAATATCATGAATTAACAAGAAAATAAATAGAATATAAAGATTTCTGAAATCACTACCCTTTCCTTGCCATATCCTTGAATTTTTGCCCAGAAACTTTTCTTTTCAGCCTTCTAAAAGTATCAGTTACATCTGTTGTATTTCCATTACTTTTTAGTTTTAATGACTCAAACATCAGAACAATCGAAGGCTTTATAGAAACAGGACAATGATAAATGCCTCTTGGGATTTTTATTCCTTCGTTTTGCTTAAGAATTATATCTTGCTTTTTGGTTCTAATCTTTATTTTCCCTTTTAAGACAATAAATAGCTCATCTTCTTTATCATGCTTATGCCAATGATATTCGCCTTTGAATTTTGCAATTTTTAAGGTGTAATTATCTATATTAGCAATATCTTTTGGAATCCAAGCTTTTTTCAATTGTTTTGAAATCTTGTTTAGATTGAATTTTTTGGGTTTCATATTGATTATTGATATTTCTCTCGTAAAATTTCTGCAGCATTTACCATTTCTTTCAGCTTATTATAAGCCTCGTCTAAAGAAATAGTGGCTTGACTGCTAGGAGCAAATCCGCAATCAGGGTTCAATATTAATCTTTCTTTTTCTACATAATTAAGGGCTTTCTCGACTCTTTTAACAATGATTTCATTAGTTTCTACAACACCCATGCTAACATCAACGCAACCAAAACCAATCTTTACTTTTTTAGGGAGTTGCTCTAAAACAGAGTAATCGCCTGCATCATCGTTAGCAAATTCCATTGCTAATTGGTCAACATTCAATTTTTTAAGATAAGGCACTATGTAGTCGTAACTACCTTTGCCTACAAACCCGCTATGGATTTTTGTTGTTATTTGTCTATTTTTAGTGCCAGAACTTCTGCATAGGTGCAATGCTACGTCGATGCCATCTATGCCTTTAATCATTTCATTGATTGTTTCAATAGCTTGTTCACATTCTTTTGCAGGGTCGTCAAATTTTTCTCTGTACCTTTCATCAACAAAAAGACAAAGATTCGGATCATCTATCTGAATAATTAAAACCCCGGCATTCTTCAATGCTATTATTTCGTCTCTTAGATATCCAGCTAATTCATGCATAAATTTGTATCTAGAAGGATAGGCTTTTATCGATTTATCTTTATCCCACATTCTCGCTGCTATCAAAAAAGGAGAAGGTATGGCAACTTTGACTTTACAATTTGTATTTTCTATTATGAACTTTGCTTCCTCAGCGAATAAATTTTTTCTTTTAATAGAAACCCTATTCGTTACAGTATGCCACCATAAGCCGTCTTTTGTTGTTCTTTCAAAACCATTAAGCAGGTCGGCAATAACCCCTATGTAAGAGAGTCTTCTCCATTCGCCATCGCTTATTACGTCAAGACCAGCAGACTCTTGTAAGTGAATAATAAATCTTATGGCAGAGTCAATTTTTCTTTTGTATTCCACACTATTATTGTCTTTGCTTAATTGGGGATTTATCAAATCCCGAACATACCCAGGACGTGGCATGCTTCCGATCACTGCTGTTGGAAAAAGTTTGTTCATCTTGGTAAAGCCTCTGAGACTAGTTTTAAATCTTCTACAGTATCAATTTCATAGTAACTGCCATTTGTTTTTACACAGTAAATATCTTCACCATTTTTCAACATTTCTTGAAACAGTTGGATCATATAAGCTTTTTTGAATATGGGCGCTTCATGAAATGGTTTGCCATCATACTTTTGTTTGGCTTTGTAATAATGATCAATAAATTTTTGCGCTCCTTTTGCACTAAATTTTGCCACTCCGATAAATTCTCCATTTGCATTCTCATTTGATATTCTCCTAGATATCATTTTTATTCTATTGTTTTCATATAATACTTTTTCCGCGTCATCCATGGGGTGTTGTAATCTATTTTTGTATCTTTTTTTCCAATTTGTATCCACTGCTATTGTTATATCATACGGGCTTTCTAATAATTTTTGCACGATTTTTGGAGTATAAATTATGTCGGAATAGGTTGATATAAATCCATTTTTCATCGCGTTTTCAGCAAAAAATAGTGATGCAAGTATGTTATTGGTTTCCCATTCTGCATTATAATGGAAAGTAAACAAAGGATATTCTTTCTTTACAACATCTATCAAATAGCCCCCTATAAAGTGAATGTCGGTCAAATTGGACTTTTTAAGCGTGTTTAATATGTAATCAAGTATCCTTTTTCCATTAACTTCCGTAAAGCATTTTGGAAAATTCTGTGAATAGGGTACTATTCTTATACCGCGTCCTGCTCCTATAATTATTGTTTTCATTTTTTGTGGCTTACCAATTCATCTCTATTAGGCATGCCTATTATCCAAGCAAACCATTCCAATTCCTCTGCTACATCATAATTCAATACTGGAACTGTGGCAGAATGAACTACTCTGAATCCACTGGCTTCAAAAATTGCTTTCAATTGCCTTTCCGAATAAAATACTCTCAATAATTGGTCATCGGGAACAATAAATCCAGGGACGATACGATCTTCAGCATCCAATGACGATGTGATGTTGGATAAGTCATAAGTAACGTCTGGTTGTCTACCTTGTTCTAAAAACCTAATTGGCCAAGATGCATTCGTTGTTTTTAATGCGAGCCCAAGCTTTCCCTCTGGCTTAACTTTTTTAGAATAAACCTTAAGTATCTCAAATAACCAATCTGGTCCTTGATAATGATGACTTGACACACCAAGTGCCAAATCGATAAAATCATCGGGTAAATTAGCCACATTCTCAATTTTTTCCAATGGTCCCTTCAATCTATATGCTAAACCTAATCCTATTAGTCTTGAAACGGCCTTTTGACGGGCTTCTGGACTGGCATCAACTGGCATAACATCAAATCCACAGCTTGCAAGAAGTGCGATATCTCTCCCATTGCCGCAGCCAAGATCAATTGCTAGCGGGACCTGTACATTTCCATCTTGCCTTCTATATCTTACCATTAAATCTGTTGCAAAATAAGTGGGTGCATTCTGCTTAACGAATTGATACCCATATCCTCTTTCGTATAGTGGATTCATTGTCCGGGCTACTTTAATGGCGATACTTTCTATTCCCCCATCCTGTGGTTGGTATTGTTGGTCCATTTTTGTATTAATGTTATTTTTATTAGATCCAAAATTAATTTTTAAGCTAATAGAAACAATGAAACTGCAATCACATCATCATTAACATCATAGAATTAAACATAGAAAAAGCAAAACAAGATTTCAAATTTCCCAGATTAATTACTTTCATCATTTTAGAATGATTGATATAGTTTATATTTAAATTGTTTTGATAGAATTATTCTTATAGGAATAATATCCTAATCTTTATATTCAGAATCAAACACGTCCTTTATCTGCTTTGCTTTACCTGAGCAGATTTTCTCAACCTCTCAAAAAACCGAAAGATTTATATTTAAGATATCCTAAAAGATATCTTAAGAGATACTAAGAGGCGATAGTGCTGGAAATAGCATACAAAGGGATGAGGATAGAGCCGACCCTGAGCGCAAGCAGGGAACTTGCTGAGGAGGGCAAAGATTTGTACGATGTGTTAAAAATCTTGGAAGGCGGCTACGATTGCAGTGCGTCAAAAAGAGCTAAGAACATCATTGAAAAATGCTGGAAGAAGGGAAGCAAAGAGTATAAGGCGGTTTTAGCAGAGTCTGAAGTCACTTACCCCGATGGCTTTACAGAAAAAGTATTGAGGTTGATTCATTTTGGAAAAAGCGCATATAAAAAGCAAAGGAGGAAGGTAAAATGAAAAGAGACTTATGGGATGCTGGGCATAAATGCACTAAATGCGGTTATTTGATGAAAAAAAAGAATTTTACAATTGAAGGCATGAATGTGCGGGGGTGGGAATGCGTCAAATGCAAGGATGCCGTTATTCACCCAGAGGATGCACAAAAAATGCTTTTGTTCAATAAACTGAAAAGAGGACTTTCTGTCAAAATAGGAGAGTTGGGAAAGAGCCTAATTGTCAGGATACCCAAAGAAGTTGCGAATCTTTACAAATTGTCCAAAGGGGAAAATATCATAATGAAGGCGGAAAGCGACAATAGCATAGAGCTTGAAATACCATCATAATTCAATCCCCCTTCCACTCCCCTTCAACCACGTCCTTTATCTGCTTCGCTTTCTGCGGCCCTATCTTCTCCACTTCCTGCAGCTCTTTTTCAGAGGCATTTATCAAATTCTTAACGCTCTTGAAATGCTTCAGCAGCGGCTTTGCCAATCCTGAATTGATTCCCGGCAGAGAACTAATCAAATATTCCTGCTGCTCTTTTAATGTTGACGGCTTCCTGTCAGCATGAAGGTTGAAGTCTTTCCCAGTCTCTTCCTGCTCTCTCCTTGCAATCATCTGCAGCAAAGCAGCAGTTTCCTTGAAATTCCTTGTCTGGATTATCGGGATTCCATAGCTAACAGCAATAGTGGCCATCATGCCCAGGATAGAATTATGATGCACGTTGCGGACAGAATATATGTCTTCAGAGCCTTCTATAACGACAACAGGCCTCTCAAAAGATCTTTTTAAATCTTTTATCTGGTGCAGCAGCCTTCCGTCAATTATTGAATCAACAAAATCAGGAACTGTTTTTATCTCCACCCCGCACCTTGACGAAAGGACATAATCAGCATACTCAAGTTTCTCAAGATGAACCTGCATGTTATTTTCAGCCAATTCCTTTATGACCCCGCTTCCCTTTTCCCTGTAATCCGCGAAGATTTTTATTTTATCTTCAGTATACTTCACTATAGGCAATTCCTGCCTTTTTACCAGTGCCAATCCTAAACTTTTTCTCAAATTTGCGAGGTTCCTGTACATTTTCTTTTCCTTGTGGTGCGCGACCCACCTGTAAGACTCGTCCCTTGTCCCCTGAGCCATCAGTATTATGACTCTTCCTTTGTCCTGCCTTCCGGTCCTCCCCCTTCTCTGTATGCTTCTTATCGCGCTTGGAATAGGCTCGAAAAACACAACCAAGTCAACTTTTGGAATGTCCAATCCCTCCTCTCCAATTGAAGTCGCTACAAGGACATTGAACAATCCCTCGCGGAAATCATCAAGCATCTTCTTTTGCTCTTTTTGCGACAATCCGGTCCCCCCTTTCTTCTGCTGGCCGACAAATATATTTGCCCTGACATTGCTTATCTTGTTCAATTTTTGGATGATATCAAGCGCATTGTCCCTGTACTGGTTGAAGATTATTATCTTGATGCTTGGATTCTTCTGCACTTCCTCATCTATAAGGTCCTGCAGTTTTATCAGCTTAGGATGCTCAACCCCTTCCTCGCTGAGAATTCTTGTTTTTATCAGCGCGGTCTTGAAATTCTCATCAGCCATTATAGAGCTTATGGCTTTTGTTTTCGCTGTCTTTGAATCAGAAACAAGCTTTTCCATGTATTTGTGCAGGGACTGGATTCCCTGGGTCTCAAGAAGCTCAAGAGCATGGTATATCTTCATCACTTCCGCAAGGACAGATATTGCATTCCACATCACAAAATCCTTTTCTCCCTGCGAAATCCTGCTCCTTAATTGTCCCTGCAATTGCAGCAGGTCTGATTTGGAAACAAACCTTACATCTGCTCTTTTCAGCACTCCCCATTTTTTTAGCTTTTCAAAACGTTCCCTTAAAAACAGAAGAAAAAGCCTTTGTATATCTGTAAAGGCTTTAGGCAATTCCACTTTTATCCATTCTGTCTCTATCTCCTGCACATATGGCTTTACATCAGGGTCTTCATCAGTTCTTACCTCAATGTCCTCTATGAAAAGGTTCCTGCAGACTTCCTGTATCTTCTCCATGTCGCTTCCCGGGGATGCCGTAAGTGCAATTATTCTTGGAAATCTTGAAAGCTTCATGAACTGCCTTGCCACAAAGACATACGCATAATCGCCAACAGCGCGATGGGCCTCGTCAACACCCAATAAACAAACCTCTTCAAGATTAATCCTGCTGCTGATTATGTCATTCTCCAGGCCTTGGGGAGTTGAGAAAATGATTTTTGATTTCTTCCAAAGCGCTTCTCTTTTTTCAGGGCTTACCATGCCTGTGAAAACTGACATCTCATTTTCATCAATTTCAAAATGCTCCCTGAATACGCTAAGGTACTGGTCTATCAGCGGCTTTGTAGGGCCTATAAAAAGGATTTTTGAGTTTGGAAACTGCCTCAGCCTTTGGGATGCGAGCATCAGGAAGATATTTGTCTTTCCCATGCCTGTAGGCAGCACAACCAAAGTGTTTTTCTCGGCTGCTGTATTAAGGATAGTCTGCTGGTAC
>Ga0105164_10002318_pt1 | contig 11797 bp, 14 predicted proteins | sample VDWuncwatermetaG_FD_89674 | JGI IMG/M metagenome (GOLD analysis project Ga0105164, IMG submission 89674) | Wastewater microbial communities from Netherlands to study Microbial Dark Matter (Phase II) - VDW unchlorinated drinking water | ecosystem: Environmental > Aquatic > Freshwater > Drinking...
GGATATTATAGACATCAAAGAGGTCGTAAAGGGCAATCCCAAAATAAATACAAGTTATATAAAAAAGAGAGTAAAAGAATTTGCCAGCGCCCTAGAAATGCCGGAGATTTGGACGGATATAGAATCGGTTATCCTGAAGTGATGACTATTGGATTTATGAAATGATCGGCTTAAGTGAATGACCGACGGCTAAGCAGGGGAATAAATAAGCAGTTGTGAGTCGCGACAAGAAAAGATTTAATGCCTAAGAATGAATTTTGAATCGCTATTTAAATTGCTGCTGAATAATTTTTATAAGGCCAAAGTGGACTTCGCCCTAATCGGCGGTTTTGCGGTGCATGTGTCCGGTTATACCCGAGCCACAGAAGATATAGATTTTCTTATTGCGAAGGAAGATGCGCTAATGGTAAAGAGAATAATGCTATCCTATGGATACGAGTTGCTGCATGAGAGCGAAGATGTATCCAACTATTTGGGTAAATTAGGCGATTTAGGCAAGGTTGATTTTCTTTATGCCCAGCGCAAATACGCAAAGGCAATGTTGCTCAGGGGGCAGGAAAAATTTCGCTTCTCTAAAAAAAACTTATGCGCACGGCCAGCATTCATTAGACGCGTATATAGAATATCTCATGAGTTTACAGAGAATATTTCCGCCTTTTTTTAATATTCCGGGAAGCAGCGGTTGCCCGGCATAATAAACTCTAACTAAAAAGCAACAGAAAATGGCGCCGGCTCTTTGCGGATTTCTAGTGCTTGGAAAAGTGGAATCCCGCTGGGGGTTTTGTAAGGAGGGTGGGGAGATGGCGAGTATTTTAAAGAGGAGTTTGAAGTAGAAAGATTGGAATCCAACAGAAGAAAACTATGGGAGCTAATAAATAGGCCGGAGACATGGGCGTACGCTGTTCCTAGAATTCCTGATATGAAGCAAAAGCCGGAAGAACGCAAAGGACTGGAATGGGAAAAGGAAGGCGAAGGTTAAAATATAAGGTATGAAAAAGCTGCCCAGATTTTTAGAGAAATATTTTTGGGATGTAGAGTTTAAAAATATCGATGCCGAAGTATATTCTCGTGATATATTGGTAAGATTACTTGAGTATGGCGACGAAAAGGCAATTAGTTGGATGAAAAAAAAATTTGCCAAACATCAGATTGAAGATATTCTGTTTCATTATCGCAGCGTTTCACCGCAAAGCGCAAATTTTTGGGCACTGATTTTTGGTATCGATAGAAAGAAGGTTCTATGTTTACAGAAACCTTATTTGGAAATACGAAAAGCGCATTGGCCATATTAGGCAAGTCGCATCTGATGGACAATGCATACTTGGCAGGCGGCACTGCCGCTGCTTTACATCTTGGGCACAGAATTTCTATGGATTTAGATTTCTTTACTCCTGAAGAATTTGATGCTAAGGAATTAACCCGCTCACTAAGAAAGAGAGGCGAGTTTGAATTAGATAAACAGAGTTGGGGGACAATCTTAGGCGTTTTAAAAGAAGTAAAATTTAGTATCTTTGTATATAAATACCCTGTTTTATTTCCATTTAAATCTTTATTTGATATAAATATTATTGATTTGCGAGATATCGTAGCAATGAAAATAGACGCTATTAGTACGCGGGGAATTAAGAGAGATTTTATAGACCTTTATTTTATATGCCAAAAAGGGATGTCCTTAAAAGAAATATTATCACTTTATAACCGTAAATATGGAGCTTTAGCTTCTAATCTCGTTCATATTCAAAAGAGCTTAGTTTATTTTGTAGATGCCGAAGGGACTACAATGCCAAAGATGCTAAAAAAAGCAGATTGGGAAGATATAAAGAGATATTTCGAAAAGGAAGTAAAGAAACTGGTAAAATAGATTAGTTGAAAAGAAATAAGAAAATAAGAAATGGAAAAGCGATATGATGTTTACGCAAGCAAGGATAGCGGACGAACTCTTCTTATAAACAAAAAATTTTTAGCGTGTAAAAACAAATTGGTATGAGAATACCCCTTGACATTTTAGTTACGTGTTTTATAGGTCCCTAAAATGTCAAGGGAGCAGAGGCGAACACGCAATAAAATTAGCAAGAAGCCGGCCGGCTCAGGCTGGCGTTGGAGGAGTCCCGTTGCCCACAGCGGGATAGATCTGTCCACCCGACTTAATTTATGCAAAAACAAGTCCATGCATATTATAGCGGCAGAGTTCAGGGCGTAGGTTTTCGTTTTACTACGCAAGACTTAGCAAATGAATTAGGAGTCTATGGCTGGGTAAAAAACTTACGCGATGGCCGGGTTGAAGTTATGGCAGAGGCAGAGGAAGGCATATTAAAAGATTTCTTAGAGAGAATTAATGAATATTTTTCCAGATACATTCAAGATAGAGATATCCAATGGCTTTCTGCCGCAGGCGAGTTTAAAGACTTCAGGATGCAATTCTAATGACGACACAACTTATGGGGCGCCTGCTTCACCGGCAGGCAGGAAGCGGGCATAAGCTGTAAGTCGGAATTATGCGTTACGGGATTTTTTCTGATGTGCATTCTAATTTAGAGGCATTAGAAGCGGTTATCGCTGCTTATAGAAAAGAAGCTATAGATAAATACCTCTGTATAGGCGATGTAGTAGGTTATGCCGCTAATCCTAATGAATGTGTTCAAAAAGTAAAAGCATTGGCTATGATTGCCCTAGCTGGAAATCATGACCAAGCAAGCGTAAATTTATTATCTATAGATTATTTTAATCCTCAAGCATCCGAGGCAATAATCTGGACAAAAGATAATTTAAATGAGCAGAGTAATTTTTTTTTAGAACCTTTAAAACTTGTTTATAAAAATGAGGATTTGACTTTAGTACATGGTACTTTAGATAATCCCAAAGAATTTAATTATATGACCGATGATTATACCGCTTCTAAGACCTTTAAGTTGTTAGAGACTAATGTTTGTTTTGTGGGCCATACCCATGTTACCGAGGTATTTATTCAGGATAAAAATAAGCGGATATACTATTCTAATGAGAAGAGTATGGCTATAGACAGGGAGAATAAATATATTATAAATGTGGGCAGTGTCGGACAGCCTCGGGATGGCGATACCAGCGCCGCATATTGTATATATGACACTAATCAAGAAATAGTTCAGATTGAAAGAGTAGGTTACGATATTGAAACAGCAAGAAAAAAAATTTATGATGCAGGACTGCCGCGATTCTTTGGCGATAGGCTTTTAGTCGGCAGGTAATTCGCACAATAACTTACTCGCACTTTTAGTGCTCGTAAGTTATGTGCTCATTAAATATGCCTGAAAATATAAAGAAAAAAATAGAAGGCTTAAGGCAAAAGATACGTCGGCATGATTATTTATATTATGTCTTGAGCCAGCCTGAAATCTCCGATAAAGAATACGATTATTTGATGAGGCAGCTTAAAGAATTGGAAGATAAGCACCCCCGGTTTAAAAGCGGCGATTCCCCTACGGTTAGGATAAGCGGTGGTATTCTAGAAGGTTTTAAAACTATCAAGCATAAACAGAAAATGCTTTCTTTGGATAATACATACTCCTTTGAAGAACTAAAAGACTGGAAGGTGCGCCTGGATAAGGGTTTAGCCAACGAAAATATAGAGTATGTGGTAGAACCAAAAATAGACGGCTTAAGCGCAAATATCAGTTATGAGAAAGGAAGATTATTGACAGGCGTAACCAGGGGCGATGGAGAAACCGGAGAGGATGTAACTGCTAATATAAAGACTATTCGCGCAATACCCTTAGTTTTGTTTGGCAGGGATATGCCTGATTTTATAGAAATACGCGGTGAGGTCCATTTGGAAAATAAAGACTTTAATGCTCTAAATAAAGAAAGAGATAAGGCAGGAGAGGTATTGTTTGCCAATCCCCGTAATGCAGCCAGCGGTTCATTGAAGTTACTTGATACCGGTATAGTAGCAAAAAGAAGGCTTAATTTTTTTGCCCATTCCTTAGGAGCTTATGACGGGATAGATATACATAGCCAATGGGAATTCCTTAAGAGGCTGAGGGATTGGGGGTTACCCACTATTCCTCATGCCAAACTTTGTAAAAATTTAGATGAAGCTATTCATTATTGTAAGTTTTGGCAGGAAAAAAGAGAGGATTTCAGTTTTGATATAGACGGTATAGTAATTAAAGTTAATAGTATAGCGCAACAGAAGAAATTAGGCTTTACTTTAAAAAGCCCCCGCTGGGCAGTAGCTTATAAATTTCCTGCGCGCCAGGCGACCACCGCAGTCTTAAAGATTAATATAAATGTAGGCAGGACCGGCGTGATTACTCCTACAGCAGAACTTAAACCAGTGGAATGCGGCGGCGTCGTAATCAGGCATGCCACGCTTCATAATTTTGATGAGATTAAACGCCTAAATGTAAAGGAGGGTGATCGTGTATTAATTGAGCGGGCAGGTGATGTAATTCCTAAGGTAGTCAAGGTCGTGCAAGGTAAAGGCAGGAAACCTTTTGTGCTTCCTAAGAATTGTCCGGTATGCAAGGGAAGGGTGGTAAAGGAAAAAGAAGAGGATGTGGCCTATCGTTGTATCAACCCGTTTTGTCATGCGCAAATTGAACGAGGCTTAACCCATTTTTCCTCCAGAGGGGCCATGGATATTGAAGGTATGGGAGAGGCAGTAGTTAGTCAATTAGTGCAATTGAGTTTAGTATCAAACTACGCAGATATTTATAAACTTAAAAAAGAGGACTTATTGAAATTAGAATTATTCAAAGATAAAAAGGCTGAAAATTTACTTTCGGCGGTTCAGAAAAGCAAGAATCAGTCCTTATCCCGCCTTATTTATGCCTTGGGCATCCGGCATGTGGGAGAAAAAGTAGCATATGTCCTTGCCCGTCAGTTTAAAACTCTGGATAGATTGATGCAGGCGAAAAAAGAGGATTTGGATAAGATATACGAGGTAGGCCCTGTCGTAGCAGATTCTGTCATTGATTACTTTTCACAGCCCCAGACAAAAAAATTAATTGAGGCGTTGAGGAAAGCCGGTTTGAATTTGAAAGAAGAGGTTTCAGAGTTGAAGCCAACGCTGCTTACCGGTAAGACTGTAGTTTTTACAGGAGAGCTCAATAGGTATACGCGCAGCGAATCAGAAGAGTTGGTGCGTCGTGCCGGAGGCCGGCCGTCCTCTAGCATAAGCCAAGATACGGATTTACTGGTTGCAGGAGACAACCCTGGCTCAAAATTTGATAAAGCAAGTAAATTGGGAGTAAAGATTATTCACGAAGATGAATTCTTGGAGATGCTAAAATGAGAAACCACAGACTACACAGATTAAAAGCAAAGATTACACATATTGTTGTACTTGCTACTTGCTACTTTCTACTTGTTACTCTAACAGGATGCGATGCATTTGTGCGTAAATTTACCCGTAAGCCCAAAAGAACGGCCCCTAAAGAAGAATTTGTTTTAGCGCCACAAGAATACAAGGCGCCCCAGATGAGTAAAGAAGAGCAGTACCGCCAGTATTTTTTATTCTGGAAGAGCTGGCAGGATGAACTCATAAACTCGTTAGCTATCGGCACAAATCATAAGAAGCAAATAGGCTGTATAAATGAAGCTATTAAAAATTTAGGACAAATAAGGGCGCTTTTGAATGAAGCAAAACAAAAGGAATTGGATACTTATATTAATCAAATGGAGGATCTTAAAAATTATCTGACAGGAGATTTATACTCAGATGGTATTTCAAAAAATCGCCTGACTGCTGAACGCATAAAGAGGAGCATCTTGCACAATTTTTCTTATAATAAAATAAATAAGTGAGGCCACAATTTATGGAGCAAAGCGAACATAAATTGTAAGGCCGAACTTACCCAGCACTAATTTTTGTGATTAGGCTGGATTTATAGAAATACGGTTTTATAGCGAAATTAACCTTTTATTTATAGCTCAGACACTTTTTCAAAAATTAGTGCTGGGTTAATTCGCACTTATAAGTTACGTCACTGCGTTCTGTAACTTATGTGCTCATTAAATGATTTTAGAGACTATTTGTGTAGGGCCGATGCAAGTCAATTGTTATATCCTTGGCTCTAAGCCTAATAGCCAGGCAATTATTATTGATCCCGGGGACCAGGAAGATAAAATAAAAGAAACGTTAAACAAATATAATTTAAAACCAGCGTTTATCATTAATACGCATGGGCATATTGACCACATCGGCAGTGACGATAAATTCGGTATCCCTATATATATACACCGTAAAGATTTAGTTTTATTAAGGGACCCTCAATTTAATCTATCTACTTTTCTCGGGTCTCCTTTTAGCGTAGAATCAGAAATAAAGGTTTTAGAAGATAAAGAAAATATTGAATTGGAAGAAATACTGTTAGAAGTCCTGCATATCCCGGGGCATACGCCAGGAGGGATTTCATTATTAATGAAAAAGCCGCAAGAGAAGGTTATATTTACCGGAGACGCTTTATTTTATCACGGAATTGGCAGGACTGATTTTCCGGGAGCAGATGAAGGCCTGCTTATAAAATCTATAAAAGAAAAACTCTTTCAGTTAAGCGACGATACAATTGTCTATCCTGGCCATGGGCCTTCTTCTACGATAGGGGAAGAGAAGAAAAATAACCCGTTCTTAATGAGCAGATAACCCAGCACTTATTTGAACTTATGCGTTAGTCCAACAAATAAGTGCTGGGTTATAGCACTGCTATTAATCTATTACTGCGTGTGCGAATTAAACCCCCCACCACTTTTTGTAAGAGGCGGGGATACCAAAATTTAGGGATGAAAGCGATGATTACCGTAGCTGTTAGCTTAAGTGCTTTATCAAAAAGTGGTGGGGGTTTAAATTCAGACATACAACTTACGGAATGAAATGACGTAAGTTGTGTCTTCATTTAATATGCATGAGCTCGTTGATGCCTTTTTAAATTATTTATCGGTTGAGCGCGGTTTATCTAATAATACCATTGTTTCCTATCGGGAAGACATTAATTATTATATAGATTTTCTCAATGCCGCAGGCATCAATGCCTTGTCTTTGACTAGAAAGGATGATATAACTAACTTTATGTTTTCCCAAAAAGATAAAGGATTAGCTGCCAATTCTGTTGCCAGGAGGCTGGCCGCTATAAGGGCATTCTACAGATTTTTGGTGAGGGAAAGAATCCTGAAAAATGATCCCAGCAGACTGATAGATTCGCCTAAATTATGGAAAAAAATTCCTGAGACGCTTTCAACAAATGAAGTAGATGTATTACTCTCCCAGCCCAATATTAGAGATAAACAGGGCATAAGAGACAAGGCAATTTTAGAAACCCTCTATGCTACAGGTATGCGCGTATCAGAGGCAGTAAACCTGAAAGTAGATAATGTCAATTTGGATATAGGATTTTTGCGCTGTATCGGTAAAGGCAATAAAGAACGGATTATACCCATAGGCGTAAAAGCGATAAGCAGTATTAAGAGGTATTTAGAAATCAGCCGACCGCAGCAATTAAACCCCATTAGAAATACCAAAGCCCTTAAAGGAGAAATTAAGATTCCTAACGGGGTAAAAAATAAAGATAGCGATGCGTTATTCTTGAGCCGATTAGGCAAGAAAATATCCCGGCAATCTTTATGGAAGCTTATCAGGAGATATGCCCAAGAGGCGCGGATTAAAAAATCTATCAAGCCGCATATTCTCAGGCATTCTTTTGCTACGCATTTATTGGAGAGAGGAGCGGACCTGCGGTCAGTTCAGGAGATGTTAGGCCATGCTAATATTTCTACTACGCAGATTTATACCCATATAAGCAAAGAAAGGCTTAAGGCGATACATAAGATGTTTCATCCCCGGCCTTAAAAGTAGGTAGTAGGCAGGGGAAAGTAAAAAATTTTAGAATGAAAGAATATTTAGAGAAATTACCGAAAGAAATCCGTGATTTGATAAAATTAGCCAGCGATATCGCCGCTCGTAATAATATGTCTGTATATTTAGTGGGAGGATTTGTCCGGGATTTAATTCTAGGCATTAAGAATTTAGATTTAGATATAGCGGTGGAAGGTAATGGGATTAGGTTTGCGGAAATCCTTTCTAAGATACAAAAGGTACAAGTGGTGCGGCATAGAAGATTTGGGACTGCTACGGTTATACTTAGGGGCAACTTAAAGATTGATATTGCTACTGCCCGCAAAGAATGTTATCCGCAGTCAGCCTGTCTTCCTGTGGTGGGCTTCGGGACTTTAAAAGACGACCTCATCAGGCGCGATTTTACCATAAATGCCATGGCTATAAATATAAGCCGCGGATATTCCGGTAGATTTATAGATCTATTTGACGGCAAGGATGATTTGTTTCATAAAAAAATACGCGTATTGCATAATTTAAGTTTTATAGACGACCCCACGCGGATATTAAGAGCAGTTCGGTTTGAGCAGAGGTATAATTTTAGGATTGAAGCAAAGACGCTAAAACTTTTAAGAGAATCAGTCGGATTAAAAATGCTGGAGAAAGTCCAGCCGCAAAGATTACGGGATGAGCTCATTTTGATATTGAAAGAAGGGCGGCCTTTAAAACAGATAAGGCGCATAAATGAATTAGCAGGGTTTGATTTTCTAAATCCCGGATTATCATTATCCAAAAAGACCTATGCATTTCTAAATTCCATCGAAAAGCAAATAGGCTGGTTCAGGAAGAATTACCCCCAGCATAGGAAACTTGATTCTTGGCTTATTTATTTTATAGGGCTAATAGGCCATCTTAATATAAATAGTATTAAATCAATCTGTAAGAGGTTTGCTTTCGCTAAAGGCGAAGAGAAAAGAATATTAGCCTATAAAGAACTTAACTCTAAGTTTACCGGGGAGTTGAGCCGGGATAAAATTAAGCCCTCAGGGATCTTTAACTTACTTGAGCCCTTAAGTTACGAAGTTATCACTTTAATTAAGGCGAAATATTCCCGACGTAGTCGGAATCCCGCTTTGGCGGGAAAAAATGAAAACATCAAAAAGCATATTGAAGATTTTTTTCAAGATTACCACGGAAGGCGTCTTTATATATCGGGAGATGACTTACGTCGTTTAGGCTTGACTCCAGGGCCTCATTATCAGAAAATATTACGGCATGCGTTAAATGCAAAAGTAAATGGTTTAGTGGAAACCAAAAAAGAAGAATTGGAATTAATTAAAAAATTAATAAATAGGGATTAGATGATTGTCGCTATTTTTTAGATTAACTATGAAATGGAATTAATTTAAGTGGGGGGGGTAGATGTCAAGGCAAGATAAAATTACCGAAGCGCTTAGAAAAGAAATTAGCACTATAATCCACGATGAATTAAAAGACCCGCGCCTGGGGTTTGTTACTGTTACGCGGGCAGAAGTAACGCAGGATTTAAGATATGCCAAGATATTTTTTAGTGTTTTAGGCAAAGGCCAGGATTATAAAAAGACTAAAGAGGCCCTGGATTCAGCATTAGGATTTATACGCAGATTAATTGCTCAAAGAATCAGATTAAGATTTGTGCCTGAAATTACCTTTTATGAGGATAGGTCTGCCGAATACAGTATTGAAATACAGGAAGTCTTAGACCAGATTAAGGAATTAAATGAGTCTCGGCCATCCAGTAAGGCAGGGGTCGAGGTAGAAAAAAGAAAGGAAGTCCGGGATGAGCCTAAAAAAAGTAGTCGCCGGTATAAAAAAAAATAATAATTTTGTAATCACCAGCCACAGGAGCCTGGAAGGCGATGCCCTGGGTTCGGAATTGGCATTTTTTAGGCTTCTTAGGATGATGGGTAAACAAGCCGTCATTATAAATGCAGATAATTACCCTTTGCAATATAGTTTTTTGCCGGGCATAAATAAGATAAAGAAATTTAATAAACATAATATCAATGGCCTAAGGCTTGGGTGCTTGGCGGTTTTAGACTGTTCTGACCTGAGCAGGTGCGGAGAGGTATTTAAGATAAATATAGATAATAAGCCCATTCTTAATATCGACCACCATATAAGTAATGCGAAGTTTGGCGATATAAACTGGATAGATTTAAACGTTTCGTCTTGCTCCGAGATGATTTATAAGCTCTATAAAGAATTGCGCCTTCCTTTAGATAAAGATATAGCCGCGTTTTTATATACAGGTATGATGACGGACACAGGATCTTTTCGTTACTCCAACACTACTAGCTTAACTCACGAGGCGGCAGCAGAGTTCCTCCATTATAAGGTTGATGTCAGGCAGACTTATAAATATATATATGAAAATATCCCGCTGCCTGAGATGAAATTATTAAGTAAGATATTAACTACGGTAAGATGTGAATTCCAGGGCAGGGTTTCCTGGTTTCAGATAGGGCGCAATTTACTGAAAAATAAAAAATTATCCATTGATTTAACTGAGCATATATTAAATTTTGCGCGCACTATAAAAAATGTTGAGGTTGCAGTTTTATTCAAAGAGAATTTAGGCAAAAATAACGAAGTGAGAATAAATCTAAGGTCGCCAGGCTCGCCGGATGTAAATAAGATCGCCCGTTTTTTTGGAGGAGGAGGCCACAAGACCGCCAGCGGCGCAACAGTTCAAGGTAATATAGACGAAGTAAGAAGGAAGGTTTTAGCAAAGATAAAAGAAAGCTTATGAAGGGGCTGTCCCCGTAGAAAGCTAATCCGAAGTAAACTAAGGGGACTGTCCCTGGTATTTCCTGATATTTCTGATATTAAATATTTAGAGACAAATGCCCATGGATATACCTTAACAATCATTACTCAAGGCAAATTAAGGTGTCACGAAATGATAAGAATAAATTTTTTATTTTTTGGTGCTGAAAAAACGGGGAGGTCACAATGGATTGTCCTAAATGTGTAGGTAAACTTGAGGAAGTAAAATTTTCTGGCAAGAAGTCTTTGGTTGTCTATAGATGTTTTGGTTGTGGTGGAATGTGGTTTGATAAAGGAGAATTATTTTTAGCGATAAAAGAAGAATTATATGATATTCGGAAGCCTGAAGTAGAAGAAGAACCCATTGAAGATGATGAGTTAAAACAGGAAGTTGATTTAGACAAAAAAGAAGGAATCTGTCCTCGTTGTGTTGGAGAGAAAAAAATGCTAAAAATGTCCAGCCCCAGACATAAGAATATAACAATTGATTATTGTGAAAATTGCGAAGGCATTTGGTTGGATGCAGGAGAATTTAATAAGATTATACGACCTTCTCCTTTTGAGGTTAAGTTAGAACATATCTTAGATTTCTTTCGTGCGCACTTCCCGCATATATTTAGGGAAAGATAAAGGGCTATTCAAGTAATTTTTGGTGGTGAAATTAGTAGTGAAAGGGCATTTGAGCAAAAAAATAGCCTGTACTAGCTCGATAATTCAGTAACTTTTTGTAGCCGATAGGGGCGTTTTCCCGCTAAGCTATTTTAATAGCGGGCGGTATCCCGTATGATTTCAATATAGCTAGACGGGAAAACGTCCCCCCTGTGAATAACTTCAAAGAGTTGATAGGTGGTTTGTTAGCGAATTTTAAGAAGGCATCACAAAAATAGATAAGTTTCGAATTTTAGCGGGTGATTTGGTTTGAATAGATTTTAGTGTTTTGCTGGAGCGTGCATTAGAAATTTTTTGGCAAAAGTCTGCAAGGATTTACGACGAGGGAGTGCAGGAACTGACATTCGTTACACGAAGTGCTTGGAATTCCTGCAAACGAGCGAGGAGTAAACCGCAGCAGACGGCAAAAAATTTCAGCACGCGAACAATATCCCGCAGCAAAATATAAATAAAAAATCCCACTTATCCAGCGGGATTTTAGATTATTTCAGATTTTTATTTACGAGTATTACA
>Ga0105164_10002321_pt1 | contig 11795 bp, 11 predicted proteins | sample VDWuncwatermetaG_FD_89674 | JGI IMG/M metagenome (GOLD analysis project Ga0105164, IMG submission 89674) | Wastewater microbial communities from Netherlands to study Microbial Dark Matter (Phase II) - VDW unchlorinated drinking water | ecosystem: Environmental > Aquatic > Freshwater > Drinking...
TCTTTTCACTTATACAGACGGCAACAACCTTTCCCATGAATATTTATTCTCGATAAAGGCAAATGTTGATTATTTTAGTACTCTACTTCTGGCTCTAATACAGTCGAACGGAAAGTTTTTTAATGTTAGAATTTGCAAGTTGAATTGAAGTTTAGCATGCTGTGTTTATTGTGTCAAGTATGAACCACGCACTAAGTTGATTATAAATTACTTGTTTTTTTGTATTAATGTTATTAAAATTGATGCCTTAATTTATACAGCTAAAATATCTTAAAAGTTTATAAAACACTTAAATTGAAGGTGAAATTTACATGACCACTGAGCATATAGATTTGGCAATTATTAATCGGGCAAAAGAGGACAATGTAAGGCTTGTTCAGTTACAATTTACGGATATCAGCGGAAATATTAAGGCCGTTACCATTCCTGTAGAAAAATTTCCAGAATCCATAGAAAAGGGGGTATGGTTTGATGGTTCGTCAATTGAAGGTTTTACCAGAATTTGCGAAAGCGATATGTTTTTAAAGCCCGATACGAACACTTATACATTACTTCCTTGGGAGACTGAGGATGCAACTGCCAGGCTATTTTGCGACGTATATATGCCTGATGGTTCACCTTTTGAGGGAGACCCTCGATATATCTTGAAAAGGGCAATTAAAAATGCCCAGTCGATGGGTTTTGAGTATAATGTGGGGCCTGAGTTGGAATTCTTCTTGTTCAAACCTAAGAACAATGGGCAGGTGGAACCCACTCCGCACGATGTGGGGAGTTATTTTGATTTTTCACCGAGAGATCTTGCTGGAGATGTGAGAAGGGACATTATTTTTGCATTAGAAAAAATGGGGCTTAATGTTGAGATGAGTCACCATGAAGTGGCCCCAGGGCAGCATGAGATTGATTTTAAATATGCCGAGGCATTGAAAACAGCAGAGAATGCGTTAACCTTTAAACAAGTGGTAAAGTCTATTGCGCATAAACACGATCTGTACGGTACTTTTATGCCGAAGCCTATTTTTGGTGTATGCGGTAGTGGAATGCATTGCCATCAAAGTCTTTTTGATATCAAAACACGAAAGAATATCTTCTTCGATGAAAAAGATGAATATAAACTTAGTAAGGTGGCACGACAATTTATTGCGGGGCAGCTCGACCATGTACGGGCGATGAGCGCCATCTTATCTCCAACAGTGAATTCCTATAAGAGATTGGTGCCTGGATATGAGGCGCCTGTATATATCTGCTGGGGGCAAAAGAATAGGTCTGCTTTAATACGCATTCCAAGATACTCTCCGGGCAGGGAACAGGCAACAAGGGCAGAATTGCGGTGTCCAGATCCCAGCAATAATACGTATCTCGCTCTAGCTGTTATGTTAGAAGCCGGGCTTGATGGAATTCGAAGAGGCATTATACCCCCTAATCCTGTAGAAGAAAATGTTTATGAGTTTAACAAGGATGAGTTAGCATACAGAAATATCGCTACTTTACCAGGTTCTCTGGGCGAGGCAATTGAAGAATTAAAGAAAAACAAATTGATGGAAAAGACATTGGGTTCACACACTTACCATGTGTATATACATTCAAAAATGGCCGAGTGGGATGAATATAGAATACAGGTGACCGAATGGGAGCATAAAAAGTATTTCGAAATCACATAGCGAATTAAGCAAAAATATATATTAAAATTCGTAGGTTCATCTAAGCCTTGAATCAGGAAGGAAGCTACTTGTTAAGAAAGATGGCTGAAGGGAATTTTATATTCCTTACTACGATAGGTTTGTAGCAATAACTTTAATATATATAAAAAGTTTAATTTCGTTAAGGAGGAGGGGGATATGGAGGTTGGGAATATTTTTCGGCACTTACTGGTACATAATGAGGCATTTGTAAAAAGCACCGAATCGACGAAGTTCCTTGCATACGCAACGCAGCAAAACCCATATATTACCCTGCTTACATGCGCCGATTCTCGGGTACAGGGCGATATCTTAGGGAAAGACATCTTTAACAAGGTATTTATTATTCGGAATGCTGGGAATCAGGTGGCCATTAATAGAGGTACCGTTGAATATTCGATTCTTGTCCTGCATACTCCCGTGATGCTTGTCCTCGGACATACAGATTGTGGTGCAGTAAAGTTTGCCACACATGCCTGCATAACACAGTCGAAAGAAATTGTTGCCATGTCAAAGTCTTTCGACAAGCTCATTAATGCTGATTATTCAACAATTAGTCGTGAAGTAAAAGGTGAAATGCTTCCCTTGACTATTCCTATCGAGAGAGGAATACCGCAACTAAGTAAATTTGGAGATGAAAAGAAGGGGCTTGCCTATCTGAGTCAGATCAACGTTGATTATCAGATAGAAAAGACATTAAAATATTACGGTGATTTGGTAAAAGAAAATAAGTTGACAATTATTGGCGGAGTGTATGACTTTGTTGGTGCGTATTCAAAAGAACTCGGTAGAATTTTGATTACCAATATTAACGGTATTATCAGTCCAAATGGCCTTCAAGAAAGTGCAAGAACTATTATTAAAAGGATACCTAATTATGATGAATCCAGCCATGCTTATAAAACAGTTTGCCAATTGATAGAAGAAAAAGTAACTCGCATTTAAAATTATGGATAAAAATCGCTGTAGTATGACTTTTACAGAAAGCGAATGTTCAGATGGGATGTGCTGCTTTACTTGTGTTATTCCCTCGAACAACAGGCATATAGGGTTTTTTAGGTCTCTGTGGAAAAGCGGAACGGGATCGAATTGTGTTAAGTTATTGGTGGCTAGCGATGGGTACAAAAACGAATTGTACGATTCGTGCAAGTTTTTAGATTTTATAATCTCTCAAAATTCTTTCGATTCCAGCCTGAAAATGGATTTGCGCTGTAGTGTTTATAAATCTCGTCCCAATCAATGTATGGAATACCCGGATAAAGCAGGAGAATCTTTGCATCAGAAGATCAGCGGCCCGTGTATATTTAATGAATATACTGCTCCCGGCGCGTATAAAAAACTCGTATACAAAAGGGAATGGCAAGCCTTTTACGTAATTCGCGACAGCTCAGAAACGATCAAGAATATATTTGTTAACGAGGAGATCGCAATTGCGCGAGAAAAAATATTAAAGGCTAAGGATGTTCACCTTGTAACGCTATGTATAGGGAAAAATGAATTAGACTATATTTTAATTCCGATACCAAAACAGACGGAAAATATCCTTTATCTGTCTGAAAAACATCAGCCGATTACCACGATACAGCAGGCGTATCATAGATGGGAGGAAAAAACACAAAACAATCTTCAACATCATTATGGTTCTGAATGGGAAACGAGGCTTAAAAATGCTATAGAAATGGAGAAGGAAGATGCTAGTAAAAGAAATAATGAAAACGCAGCTTGTAACATTGAATGCTGACTCAAAACTCGGTTTTGCTAATGACATCATGTATTTAGGGAGGATACGGCATTTGCCTGTTGTGAAAGGGGAAAACATTGTAGGCATTTTGACGCAGAGAGATCTCTATCGGGCGTCATTGACTTCACTTCTTACAAACTGGAAGGAAAATAAAGAATTTCTTGACTCTATTAAGGTCTCTGAGGTAATGGCAAAAAATGTAATAACTACTACGCCAGACACAACGATCGAGGAAGCTGCCCAGATTATGATCGATAAGAAGGTTGGATGTTTGCCCATCGTGAAAGATAAAAATAAATTAATTGGTTTGATTACTGAGACGGATGTTTTGCAATATTATGTGGATGAAAGCGGAAAGAAAAAGTAATATTTTAAAGGCAAAAGGAGCATACGATGTGTGATGTCGGCGGTCATATAAGCAGCGACATGATTACATGGCAATGTGCATGTTGTGGTGCAACAATAAATGATTCGAACAATACAGCCAACGGGCTTTGCGATCTTGGAATATGCCGATCTTGCAGAAATACTCCTGAGGAGTGGACAGAATTCGTGAGCGAAGAGTGGGAAGAAGGTATCTGTGACGATTGCGTATCTCCGTGTGGTCTCAAACGATGATGGTTCTTAAATATAGGAGGATATGCTCTAATACGGTGATGAAGAATGATTTCGAGACGTAAGTTCATACAGAGCGCTTTTGTATGTGGAATAGGGGCTATATCTGTTGGTAGTTATAGCCGAATATTCGAACCCCGCTGGATTGAAATAAATAACGTTACTATAAAGCTTCGTGCCCTGCCAAGACGCTTTGAAGGGATGACGATCGCCCAGCTTTCAGATATTCATCATTGCAAATACGCTCCCAGAGAATTTGTTCAAAAATGCATTCGGAAGGTGAATACGCTATCTCCCGACATCATCGCATTGACAGGGGACTATATCTACGGTTCTAACGCATTTCTCTTGCCAGTTACCGAAGAATTGGCTGAACTAAAAGCAAAAGAAGGCGTTTTTGCCGTGCTAGGAAACCACGATATGAAGGAAGATACTTCTGATGCATTCCGTAAAGCAGGTATCAATCTGTTAATCAATGAACATGTCCCTCTTTACAGGGGAAAGGATTATCTTTTCATGGCAGGAGTAGATGATCTGTGGAAAGGGAAGATGGATTTGGACAGGACACTAAAGGGTACTGATGACAAACCCAAGATTTTATTAGCACATAATCCAGATGCCATCGAAATGATTAAGCGGACAGACGTAGATTTTGTGATGGCAGGTCATACCCACGGTGGGCAAATAAGTTTGCCATTTTTTGGTCCTCCAGTTACGTGCTCTAAGTTTGGGTCTCGCTATGCGGCAGGACTATTTCGTGAAGGAAAGACCATTATGTATGTAAACAAAGGCATTGGAGTCTCTGGTTTTCCGGTGAGATTTTTTGCACGGCCAGAAATCACCTTATTTACACTAACAAGTAATAGTCCCTGCGTCGTCTAAGCATGCCCCAATACCCAGCAGCCTCTAAGGGTTTATTTCAGTAAATGTCTGCGCTGTGTGGCTCTCGCACCGTCTGCAAATACAAGGTTTGTGCTATGTTTTTGCATTGGTTCTTTTAAACAAAATACGCAACAAAAGAAGAGCAATGACAAACGAGAGGGTAAACCCATTTGCTAACGCAATAATAGGGTTTTTTAAATGAATTCCATAGACCAACCATAGGCTGCCTCCTATCAATAAAAGAGTCAGCATCATCGGCGAAACATCTTTTAGTTCCTTCGTTTTTATGCCACGGACGATTTGTGGTATAAATCCTACTGTTGTGCAAATTGCGGCAATCGTTCCCATTATAGACCACAACATAATTTTTTTCTCATAAGGTTCTACACTGTTAACACAGGGTTTGCTGGATATAAAGTGCCAGCGCGATGCGATAATATCACAAAACTGCGAACTGCAATCGAAGTGTTCTTAACATGAAATTCTAAACCCTGTTTAATTCTGCCAACAAAAAAGGGGAAAGATATACACCTTCCCCTTTGATTTGTTTATGGAAATAAAATGTGAGGTATTAATCGCGTTTTTATTTTAAATTTTTTAATGCCTTTTCTGCCCTGGAGAGTAATACGCTCACCTCGGCAAGGGACATTGTGGGCGACGTAACCCTTTCGCGTAACAAGGCAAAGGTTTTGTCCAATTCGCCAGTGGCAGGACCCAAATCCCATTTTTGTTGTGACACGGTTACTGTACTACTGCTGCTAGGCGCTGCTGAGGAGTCTGGTATAGCCGGACCTTGCCCTCCCTTGATCTTTGCTAATTCCGCCTCTAAAGCCTCCTTTGCTTTTTTGAGATCGGTAATAACCTTTTGCTTTTCGGCAAGTTCCTGATCAGCAATCTTCTTTGCCTCTGAATAATAAATAACCTGGTTTTTTGCCTCTTCATGACCTCTCTTCATATCGGCAATTTGCAATTCAAATTTTCCGGCAACCCTCTTGCTCGCATCCTCAATAGAAGCGATTTGTCCTGCTATTTTGTTTCTTTCGCTCTCTAATGTGGTGAGTTTGTTCTGCTGTTCCTGGATCGTATTTTGTAAACCACCAATCTGAACGCCTACTGCCGCCTTGACGACTCCGAAGGTATCCACTTCCTTCTGCAATTCAGCAGTCTTTGCTGCTAAACTATCCTTTTCCGAAGCACATGCAGTAAATTTGTCGTCTACTTCTTTCTTTGCGGCTTCTGTCTTACTTAAATTTTCCATTAATTCAGGGATTTTTAAAACTTCTTTTCGCCCTGCACCTAGCTGTCTCTCAAGACCGTGTACCCGTTCTTTCTGTAATTTGTATTTTTCCGTAACCGATACTGCAAAACAGGCACATAGAAGTCCAAAAAGACCTACTAACACCACCATAATTGCCTTTGTTTTCGCATTACAACTAGACATTGGGACCCCCTTTTCTTGGAATATTCCGATTTAGATTTTAAATTTATACTTTAATAAAACATTAAAGGTATTTTTAAGAAAAGTTGAAACGCCAATGATGATAGCAAAATATAAATCTAGTTTCAAGTAAAATTGTTATCAAATTGAACTTGATTTTCTGCATGCTAAATTACAAAATTAAGGTTATAATAATTCCGATTAAAACAAGTTAATCAAAAAACCGCAAATATAAAGTTTTAAAAAAGCAGCTTTCAATCGGATACGATGAAAAATACGAGCGATAATTTTGTCCACCTCCACGTTCATAGTGAGTATAGTCTGCTCGATGGCGCATGCAAAATTAGTGACCTGGTAAATAAAGCAGCCCAACTTAAGATGCCTGCCCTCGCGCTAACCGATCATGGGAACATGTTCGGCGCCGTAGAATTTTATGAAGACGCAAAGTCCTGCGGCATAAAACCCATTTTGGGCTATGAAGCATATGTGGCACAAGGCAGCCGCCTTGATAAGGACTCTAAAAATGGAAAAGAAACGCTCAGTCACATTACCCTGCTGGCTGAAAATAATGAAGGTTATCGTAATCTTCTAAAACTCACCACCTCGGCATATCTAGAGGGTTTTTACTATAAACCAAGGATTGATAAGGCAATCTTACGCGCCTATTCCAAGGGGCTTATTTGCCTGAGTGGGTGTATGACGTCAAAAATCAATCGTTATTTAATGAACAATCATTTCGAAGACGCAGTAAATGTGGCAAAAGAGTACAAAGATATATTTGGTCCAGACCATTTTTACCTAGAAGTTCAAAACAACAAGATTGAAAGACAGGCAGACTTAGTGTCAGAAGCGATTGAAATAGGAAAGCAGTTAGATATTTCCTTAGTGGCAACGAATGACGTTCATTATATGAATATGGACGATGCCGTGGCTCATGATGTTCTCTTGTGTATTAATACGGGAAAACGTCAGTCTGACACTCAAAGGCTTCGCTTTGGAACAAATGAATTTTATTTTAAAAATTCTGGTGAAATGCAAGCTATTTTTCAACACATTCCAGAGGCAATTTATAACACGGTAAAAATTGCCGAGCGGTGTAACGTGGAAATGACCTTTGGTAAATTGCGTTTGCCTAAATTCACTGCACCGCAGGGCATGACTAATAATGCCTATCTTAGGAAACTCTGCGAGGAAGGTGCAATTCAAAAATACGGTTCCATCACCCAAAATATCCGGGAACGTCTGGATTACGAGCTGAAGGTTATCGAAAGTACAGGGTTTGTGGACTACTTCTTAATTGTCTGGGATTTTATTCATTTTGCCATGCAGCATCGTATTCCCGCCACAGGGCGTGGTTCTGGGGCGGGCAGTCTCGTTGCTTATGTGCTGAATATTACGAATATCGATCCAGTCGAGCATGATTTATTATTTGAAAGATTTTTGAATGCAGAAAGAATATCAATGCCCGATCTGGATATTGATTTTTGTGCTGAAGGTCGTGAGAAGGTAATCCAGTACGTTAAGGAAAAATATGGTGGGAATAGTAACGTTGCTCAGATTATTACATTTGGAACGATGAAGGCAAAGGCTGTTATTCGAGACGTAGGTCGGGTAATGAATATCCCTCTTTCTGAAGTAGATAAATTGGCTAAGCTTATTCCCAACACCCTGAATATTACTTTAAAGCAGGCATTGGAGCAGGAGCCGGCATTAAAAGCATTATACGAAAACGAAAAACACATCCATGATTTATTTGATATTTCCAAAAAGTTGGAAGGACTATGCCGCCACGCATCAGTCCATGCGGCGGGTATCGTAATTTCAGATGAACCGTTAACTGAGTATGTTCCACTTGCAAAAAGCGGAGATGTGGTTACTACGCAATTTTACGATGAAATATTAGTGGATAAAATCGGACTACTGAAGGCGGATTTTCTTGGCGTTCGGAAGCTAACAGTTATTGACAAAGCTCTTAAGTTGATTCGTGAAACTACAGGAAAGGAAATCGACCTGACAAAAATTCCCTTCGATGATAAAGCGACATACGATTTGCTGTCCCGCGGGGAGGTTAAGGGCGTCTTCCAGGTAGAAACTAGCCGGGGATTCAAGGAATTGCTGAAAAGGCTGAAACCTGACAAGTTTGCCGATATCTTACCGCTTGTTGCCTTGTACAGACCGGGTCCCCTCCAGAGTGGAATGGTAGAATCCTTCATTAACCGGAAACATGGAAAGGAAGAAGTAACGTATCTTCATCCTTCTCTTGAGCCTATTTTAAAAGAGACCCATGGCGTAATCTTGTACCAGGAGCAGGTCATGCGTATCGCTAACCGTTTAGCTGGGTTTTCCTTAAATCAGGCAGATAATCTCCGTAAGGCAATGGGAAAGAAAAAACCAGAGATTATGGCAAAATTCAAAGACCAGTTTGTAAATGGCGCCATATCAAACGGAATTCCTCAAGAAATAGCTCAAAGTATATTCGAGTTAATGGAATATTTTGCAGGATATGGTTTCAATAAGTCTCATTCTGCCGCGTATGCGGTAATTACCTACCAAACGGCCTATTTGAAGACAAATTATCCTGTTCAGTACATGGTTGCCCAAACGAGTTGTGAGAAACAGAACGCAGACAAGGTCGTGGAATATATTGAAGATTGCCGCCGTATGGGTATTGAAGTAATTCCACCTGATATTAATGAAAGTCAAAATGATTTTACTATTTCCAGTGGAAACAAGATACGGTTTGGGTTGGGCGCTATCAAGAATGTCGGTGATAAGGCCATCGAGTCTATAATTCAGTCAAGGGATAAAGAGGGTGGGTTTACTTCAATCTTGGATTTATGTAAACGGGCTGACCTGCGTGTCGTCAATAAACAGGTAATTGAGTATCTGATCAAATCAGGGTGTTTCGACTCGTTATATGACAATCGGGCGAAACTGCTTGCCGGTATCGATACTGCCATGCAGATGGGCAGCATGGCAAATAAAGACAGACGTATAGGCCAAAAATCCCTCTTTGACATTTCCGCCAGCATGGATACCCTTGGGAAAGGTGATTTTGTGGCAGAAATTGATATGGATCGCTGGTCTGAAAAGGAGATGCGGCAGGCAGAAAAGGAAAGCTTGGGGTTCTATTTTAGTTCGCACCCCTTAACTAATTATAAGGGAAAAATCAAACAGTTATCTACCGCGTCTTCCGCAGAAATTTCTGAACTTTCTGAAGGAGACGAAGTGGTTATCGGAGGTATTATTACCAACATCAGACAAACCACAACCAAACGGGGCGACCCCATGATGTATATTACTATTGAGGACCTAAAAGGTGCAGCCGAATGCATTGCTTTTAATAAAGAAATAAAGACGTATCGGCCACTATTAAACATAGACGAGGTTGTTTTTGTAAAAGGGCAGGTAGGTTTCCAAAGCGCCGTTCCTACTTTACGTATAAAAGAGGTTATTGCTGAAAAAGATGCGCTAGCGCGTTTGGTCAAATGCATAACTCTTCGGCTTGATTCTTCTCATTTTGACGAATCAAAATTATTTCAATTGAAAGAAATCATAAAGAAATACAGCGGTACCTGTCCGCTTTTCTTTGAAATTACTACGCCTGCTCATGGCAACTTTCAAATCAAATCATCCAGTCAATACTTTGTATCGGTGTCGGATGTCTTTTTATCCTATATAGTGGACCTCTTCGGCTCAGAAGCACTCCAAATTAATCAATCAGAAATACTTGCGTTGGTGTGAGATTTAGTTTTTTTCTGAATGAAATGGTCTATAAAAGTCAAAGGCATAATGAAAATAGAAATTTATCACAATTCGATATACTAATAAATAAGTTCTATGCAAACGTCATTGCGAGGGCGATAGCCCGAAGCAATCTCTAGGGCTTGGATTGCTTCGCTCCACTCGCAATGACAACTTTCTTATTACGTTTACTATATATTGAAGATACCTCCAAATATTCGGTGTGATACTACTGATTTTTGGCTGGCATACGCTATATCAAACGAAATATGCAGAAATATACAGAATAAAGATAAAAATAAATGTTCGCACCTTCGGCGCGAACAAGTCATTCGAGCGGACAACCCCTTCGGGGCTGCCGCCTTGCATCGCTGATGCGAGCGAATGCAAGTATTCGCTCCTGCACCGCTGCGGTTGCCGCTCAATTCCCACATCGTTACACATAAATAATAAATGGAGGCATATCATATCATGGCATGGGATTGGACAATCAAAATTACTGACATAATCATGGTCGTTGCAATCGTAGCAGGCCCCATTATCGCCGTCCGAATTACTGAAGTTATGAGGCATCGAAAAGATGCTCGTGATCGTAAAGTTCATATCTTTAGAACCCTCATGGCCACTCGTTCTGCACAGCTCGCAGCAATGCATATTGAAGCTCTGAACCTCGTTGAGTTGGAGTTCCATTCAACGAAGCATCAAGAGCGGCGGGTCTTAGACGCAGGTCGTTTGTATGTTGATCATCTGAGAGATTATTTATACCCAAAAGAAACGTGGGTTGCCCGTAAAAACGAATTACTTGTTGACCTCCTATATGAAATGTCGGTAGCACTTGGCTATAATTTTGATAAGGTCCAAATAAAAGCGGGTTCATATTATCCCTCCGGATATGAAGAAGCTGAATATGAAAATTTACAAACACGAAAACTATGGCTTGAAATTTTAAAAGGAAATAAAAAACTGCCCATAAGCTCCGAGCCTTCACCCTCCCCCGTTGCCTTGCAATCAGCAGAGCAACCCGAAAAACAACAAGAGATTAAAGACAATAAAAATGTGTAACAAATCACTCCACAGGATGCGGCATAACGACCGCCGCACCTGTGAGTTTTAACGTTATACTCCGATCAAATCAAAATTGATAAATACAAATGACAGTTCCAAATTATCAAACAAATATGCGCCCTTTTATTAGAGTTTGCTGATGATCGACAAAATCATTTGCTGCGAGAAGCTAGTGATAATCTTGCCGTGTTTTTTAAATTTACAGAAGCTACTCTGCAAGACCAAAGCTTGCCCTACGTTTCTCTTCCGACTCGTTAAGGTCAAAGTACTTCTGATACCTCTATTTTCACATCATATCCTAGTTTATGGAGATATTCGTAACAATCATCCCAGCTGAGACCAAACTCACGCACATCCGCAAGCCCTATCCTGGCAAGAATATCTCGCAAAAGTTCAAAATGATCATCTTCGAAACTAGCTTCTGCCAGGGTATTTTTTGCCCAATCTATAAGATTCGACAAATCTATTTCCCTGTTTATATATTTTTTAAGCATATTTGCAAGCGTCTTCCTTGTAATAATCATTGCCTTTAGTATTCATTGTGTTAAGCATCTACGGCTGGAAATACTTGCTATTTAGCAGATTGGTTAATTTATGTCAAGTAAATAATAATCGCCAATCATCCTTTGGAAAA
>Ga0105164_10002322_pt1 | contig 11793 bp, 11 predicted proteins | sample VDWuncwatermetaG_FD_89674 | JGI IMG/M metagenome (GOLD analysis project Ga0105164, IMG submission 89674) | Wastewater microbial communities from Netherlands to study Microbial Dark Matter (Phase II) - VDW unchlorinated drinking water | ecosystem: Environmental > Aquatic > Freshwater > Drinking...
GCCAGGATTGACGACAAGGCCTTGGGTGTCGATGAGAACACCATTCTCTTTATCCGCGGCGTCGGCCCTCTCGGCTATCCGGGTGCGGCGGAAGTCGTCAACATGCGCGCGCCGAACTACTTATTGGAAAAAGGTATCCGCTCGCTACCCTGCGTGGGTGATGGCCGCCAATCCGGCACCTCAGGCTCACCATCCATTTTAAATGCGTCGCCGGAAGCGGCGGCTGGTGGTGGTCTCGCCATCCTGAAGAATGGCGACAGGGTGCGGATCGACCTCAACAAGGGCGAATGCAACATGTTGGTGAGCGAGGACGAGCTGGTGAAGCGCCGCGCCGAGCTGGAGAAAAGCGGCGGCTTCCCGATTCCGGCATCACAAACCCCGTGGCAGGAATTGTTCCGTCAGAATGTGGATCAACTGGCGCAGGGCATGGTGCTGAAGGGCGCCGTCAAATTCCAGCGCGTCGGCAAGGTCAGCCCGGTGCCGCGCGATAATCATTGAACATTCAGATGATCATTTAGGCGAAGTGCGGGCCTGCCTGCCTTGGACAAACATGCGCTGCCCAGCAAATATGGGCGATGATTTTTTTTGCGCTGCAGCAGGATTTCATCTCGCTGACCTTTATGCATGACTGCCATTCCCATCCATACACTTAACTGTTATATCAGTTTCGTGCACCATCAACACGCCAGATCAACTGGCCAGTAAACTTGGGAGGAATAACAACATGACACGCATTTCCAGACGTACCTTAATGTCAAGCATTGTCGCTTTGTCCGTGTTCGGTGGCGCCAAGTCGGCACTTGCCGCCGACAAGATTCTCGCCTCAGTGCCTGGTCTCAGTTTTCCGTTCTTTGTTCATATGATGAACGCATTCAAGGCAGAGATCCAAAAGCAGGGCTATGAGGCTATTGAAAGCGATGGCCAGGTTTCATCTCCCAAGCAGACGGCCGACGTCGAAGCAGCCATCACCCAGGGCGTCAAAGGTATTGTCATCAGCCCGAATGAAGTGGACGCCATGGCGCCAGCGCTGGAGCAGGCCGTCGAGGCAGGCGTTCCAGTCGTGACGGTTGACCGTCGTGTGCCATCAGTTGAAGGCATCCTTGCCCACATTGGGGCTGACAACGTCAAGGGTGGTGAAGCACAGGGCAACCTTATCGTCTCGATGTTCCCTGACGGTGCCACCATCGTGAACCTCCAGGGGCAACCAGGCGCTTCCCCGGCCATTGATCGCAACAAGGGCCTTCACAATGTGCTCGACGGAATGGCCGACAAGTACAAGATAGTTTTCGAACAAACGGCAAATTTTGCCCGCGACAAGGGTTTGGCGGTGACCGAAGCCGCCTTGTCTGGTCTGGCCGAAGCACCCAAAGTCATCGTTGCCGCCAACGACGACATGGCGCTTGGCGCAATGGAGGCCGTCAAAGCTCGTGGTATGAGCGGCATTGTCATTATTGGCTTTGACGCACTACCGGAGGCTTTGGCACAGGTGCGCGATGGCGGCCTCACTGCCACAATCGAACAGTTCCCTGGCCAACAGAGCGCCTTGGGCGTGCAAACCCTCACGGCCTTCCTGAAGGATGGCACGAAGCCGGCAGAAAAAATTTTGCTGATCACGCCCGTGGCCGTCACCAAGGACAACCTCAATATTGCCGAGCGACTGGGCGAGGTGAAATGAGGCAACAGAACTGAGAGAACGGTCGGCTGGACACTGGTCCAGTCGACTGTCGCTTTTGAAATGAGCACGTCCGAAGATAGCCCGACGTTGTTGCGCATGGTCGGCATTTCCAAGTCCTTTCCGGGAGTGAAGGCGCTTGAGAGTGTCGATTTTACCGTGATCGAAGGCGAAATCCACGCCTTCCTTGGCGAAAATGGTGCTGGCAAGTCCACGTTGCTGAAAATTCTCTCCGGGGCACAGCCACCCGACACTGGAACGATTGAGTTTGAAGGCAAGCCGGTGGTTTTCAATTCACCGCAAGATGCCCAACGCTCGGGGATCGTCACCATCTACCAGGAGTTTACCCTTGCGCCAGACATGACGATTGCCGAGAATGTTTTCGTCGGCCGTGAGCCGGGTTCAAGGTTTTTCGTCAACCACGCCCGGATGGAAGACGAAACGCGCACACTCTGCAAACGCATTGGTCTTGACCGTGATCCCGGCACGCGCGTCCGCGATCTTGCCGTGGCCGAGCAGCAAATGGTCGAAATCGCCCGTGCCCTGTCCATGAAGTCTCGACTCATCGTCATGGATGAGCCCACATCGGCACTCAGCCGCTCCGAGGTTGAAAAGCTCTATCTCATTGTCCGTGCGCTCAAGGCCGAAGGCATCTCCACCATTTTTGTCACGCATCGTCTGGAAGAAGTTTTTGAGATTTGCGACAGCTACACTGTTCTGCGTGATGGCCGTCACGTAGGGGCGGGATTTGTGAAGGACATCACTATAGAGGGCATCATCCGCATGATGGTGGGCCGTGACGTGGGTCTGCTCGCCCAGCGCCAGAGCACGACTTCTCGAGGTGAAGTGGCTCTGGAAGTCCGGCAGCTTTTCCGCCGCCGGAAGGCTGCTGACGCCAGTGCCATTGAATTACATGGAGTGTCTTTTGCTGTCCATAAAGGAGAAATCCTTGGGATCGCCGGGCTTGTCGGTGCTGGCCGCACAGAATCTGCGCGGGCCATTTTTGGCGCTGATCAGATCGATAGTGGCACGGTGCTCGTCGACGGGAAAGTGGTCAACATTCGCAATCCTTCTGATGCAATCCGCTGTGGCATTGGCCTGGTGCCGGAAGACCGCAAGCAGCAGGCCTTGTTTCTGGGTCTTGCTATTCGCACCAATCTTTCCATGGCTGCCCACGATCGCATCTGCAATTGGGGTTCGTTTATCAGTGCGCGGAAAGAACAATCACTTGTTGAAGAATATCGCAAAGCGCTTAACATCCGAATGGCCTCTGGTGACCAGTTGGTTGGCAATCTCTCCGGTGGCAACCAGCAGAAGGTGGTTCTGGCGCGCTGGCTGGCGCTCCGTCCGCGCGTGCTCATCGTTGATGAGCCCACCCGTGGAATTGATGTTGGAGCAAAGGTCGAGGTCCACAATTTGCTCATCGAAATGGCGAAGGCCGGAATCGCCATCATTGCAATTTCCTCTGAATTGCCGGAAATCCTCGCGCTCAGCGACCGTATCGTCACCATGCGTGAGGGTCGCGTGACCGGTGAAGTGCAAGGTCGCGGTGCCACCCAGGAACATTTGATGACATTAATGACCCTCAGCACGCGCAAGGCGGCTTGATAAAGGAAGACGCCACATGACGAACACTTCGCTTAAAACAACGAGTGGCGAGAACTCCTTCGATGCATTCGGCTTCATCGCACGTTTTGCGCCTTTGATTTTCCTTCTTGTACTCATGGCGGCCTTTGCCATCCTTGAACCCCGGTTTCTCTCATCCATCAATCTCTTCAACGTGATGAGACAGGTCTCCATCACTGGCCTGCTGGCAATTGGCATGACTTTCGTGATCCTGACGGCAGGCATTGACCTGTCGGTAGGTTCGCTTCTGGCGTTTGCAGGCCTTGTTGCCGCCGCTGTTGCCAAGGGCGGCCTGCAAGATCGCTTTACCGTTGGCGATGACGCTGTGGGCTATGGCTGGCAACTCGCGGCGCTTGCGGCCATCGCAGTTGGCTTGGCCGGTGGCTACCTTCAGGGCATCGCAATCACGCGGCTGAAAGTACCGCCTTTCGTGGTCACACTTGGCGGAATGTCGGTGTTCCGGGGTGCGGCATTGTTGTTTGCCGCAGGCGGCCCCATCAGCGGCTTTGACAAGGCGTTCACGTGGTGGGGACAGGGCAAGATCGGCCCCGTGCCAGTCCCAGTCATCATTTTCTTGTTCGCTGCCCTGATCGCCCATATTGTGCTGCGTTACATGCGCTTCGGCCGCAGGGTTTATGCCGTGGGCGGCAACCCGGAAGCGGCCCGCCTTTCGGGTCTCAATGTCAATGCCATCATCTGCAGCGTTTACGTCATTATGGGCTTCTTTGCCGGTCTGGGCGCTTTTGTGCTGGCTGCACGCCTCAACTCAGCAGAGGCTGTGGCCGGTACCGGCTATGAACTGACTGTCATTGCATCCGTCGTTATTGGTGGCACCAGCCTATTTGGTGGCGTTGGCAGCATCTTCGGCACGGTCATCGGCACCATCCTCATTGGCGTCTTGCTGAATGGCCTCGTGTTGATGAATGTCTCAAGCTACGTCCAGCAGATCATCATTGGCGTAATCATCGTTTTGGCGGTGGCGTTTGACACGTTTGCAAAGTCGAGGCGGCGGAAAGCGTGATTATCCCACCCCCGCACGCCACACTGTAAACAAGGCCACGGCCACGAAAAGAGCTCCGGCCACGCGGCCTATCGACATGGTGACTGCGGGATAACCTGTCAAAAAGTCCCGGGATTTTGCCGCGGCCAGCCCCAGCCCGCCATAAACCCCGCCTTGCACCGCAATGGTGATCACCCCCATGGCAAAAGCCTGCGCCCAGACCGAGCCATAGCGCGGCAGCATGAACTGCGGAAAGACGGCGAGAGTGAACATGTAGGCTTTGGGGTTGAGGATGCAGGTGATGAATCCTTGCCCGAAAGCCGTTCGCAATGAAGCTGCCCCGGTCGCGCCGATGCTTGCCACGGTGATGGAGCTTCGCATCAGGGTCCAGCCGATCCAGGCCATGTAGGCAGCCCCCGCCAGCAAGATTGTGGTGAATGCAAGACCCGGCAACGTGGTCAGCACACCCACGCAAATGGCCGCGAAAACCGTGTGAAAAACGCCGCCGAGCATAACCCCCGTGGTGGCCGCAAGGCCACGCGCCCTTCCGCCTGTGAGGGCATTGGCGATCACGAAAAACATATCCATGCCCGGCACAATGATGATGCCGAAGACCAGAATGAAAAAGATCCAGAGATTGTCGGTGTAAGTCATGTATGCCCCAAATAGAACGGCCCGCTGACAGGTTGTGTCAGCAGGCCGAAGTGTGAACCCAAGTGTGGAATGTATTGCTATCAGGCGCAATCACCGCGCGGTGTCAAGCGTTATTTTCCTAGTCTGGAAACCATTGGAGTTGCAAGGAATTTCCTTAGGTGTTGCGTTTTCGGGCGGCCAGTGTCCGCAAACGCAAGGCATTCAAACGGATAAATCCGGCGGCATCCTTCTGGTCATAGGCGCCACGGTCATCTTCGAATGTGACAAGATCGTTCTGGTACAGCGACTTTGCAGACTTGCGGCCCGTGACCATGACATTGCCCTTGTAGAGCTTGAGGCGGACAACACCTTCCACATGCTCCTGGGATTTGTCGATCATGGCCTGCAGCATTTCCCGTTCCGGCGCGAACCAGAAGCCGTAGTAGATCAGTTCGGCATAACGCGGCATGAAACTGTCTTTCAGGTGCGCCGCCTCGCGGTCAAGCGTCAACGATTCCATGGCGCGGTGTGCAGCCAACAAAATCGTGCCACCCGGCGTTTCATAGACGCCGCGGGATTTCATGCCGACGAAACGGTTTTCCACCATGTCCAGACGGCCAATGCCATTGTCGTGGCCCAGACGGTTGAGCTCGGTGAGCATCGCTGCAGGCGAGAGCGCCTTACCGTTGATGGCGACGGGGTTCCCTTTTTCAAAGGCCACTTCGATCACCGTTGCCGCATCGGGCGCTTCCTCCGGCGCGATGGTGCGCTGGTACACATAAGGCGGTGGCTCGTCCCATGGGTCCTCCAGCACCTTGCCCTCGGAGGATGAATGCAAGAGGTTTGCGTCGACGGAAAATGGCGCTTCGCCGCGCTTGTCTTTGGCTACCGGAATCTGGTGCTGTTCGGCAAAGGCGATGAGATCCGAGCGGCTCTTGAACTGCCACTCGCGCCATGGAGCGATGATTTTGATGTCGGGGTTCAAGGCATAGGCCGTGAGCTCAAAACGCACCTGATCATTGCCCTTGCCAGTAGCCCCATGGGAAATGGCATCGGCGCCGGTTTTCTCGGCAATCTCGATGAGGCGCTTGGCAATGAGCGGTCGTGCGATGGACGTACCCAGCAGATAGACGCCCTCATAAACCGCGTTGGCCCTGAACATGGGAAAAACAAAATCGCGGACAAATTCCTCGCGCAGATCCTCGACAAAAATTTCCTTGATACCCAGCATCTCGGCTTTTTTGCGGGCAGGTTCCAGTTCGCCACCCTGACCCAGATCGGCCGTGAAGGTCACAACTTCAGCCTGATACTCGGTTTGCAACCACTTCAGGATGATGGAGGTATCAAGCCCGCCAGAATAGGCGAGGACGACCTTTTTGACTTTTGCTTTCGACATGATGGGCCCTTGTTTCCCGCTGGCGCCTATCACGCCGGATTGTCCGCCGCAATCCGCTCCTTCGCCCTCACCTTCATGCTCTCGCTTTTCAACTGGCCACAGGCTGCCATGATGTCGCGGCCACGCGGCGTTCGCACCGGTGAGGCGTAACCAGCCTTGTTGAGGATTTCCGCGAACACTTCGATCGTGTCCCAGTCAGAACATTCATAGGTGGTGCCAGGCCAGGGGTTGAAGGGAATCAAGTTCACTTTCGCCGGAATGCCTTCCAGCAACTTGACGAGCCGCTTGGCATCGGTGGCGCTGTCGTTGATGCCCTTCAGCATCACATATTCAAAGGTGATACGCCGTGCGTTGGAAACGCCGGGATAGTTCCGGCAGGCGTCAAGCAATTCGGCAATCGGATATTTCTTGTTGAGCGGAACCAGTTTGTTGCGGATCTCGTCCGTGGTGCCGTGCAGAGAAATCGCCAGCATGGTGCCGATCTCGTCTCCGGCCCGGCCAATTTCAGGAACAACGCCTGAGGTCGAGAGCGTGATGCGGCGTTTGGACAGGGATACACCGTCGCCGTCAGAAGCAATTGCCATGGCCTGTTTCACATTGTCGAAATTATAGAGCGGCTCACCCATGCCCATGAGCACGACATTGGTGATGTAGCGGCCGCTCGAAGGTGGCTGCGGATTGGCGGCAAGGTTGTCTGGCCAGTCCATGATGCGGTCGCGGGCCAGCATGATCTGGCCGACGATCTCCTCCGCCGTCAAATTGCGCACAAGTTTCTGTGTGCCGGTATGGCAGAAGCTGCAGGTCAGCGTGCAACCCACCTGGCTGGAAATGCACAGCGTGCCCCGGTCTTCTTCAGGAATGTAAACTGTTTCAATCTCGTGGCGTTGGCCGCGTTCATCCGGCGCGAGTCGCAAGAGCCATTTGCGAGTTCCATCATTGGAGGTTTGTTCGGTGACGATTTCCGGCCGGGCAATCTGAAACGCCTCCGCCAACTTTTCGCGTAGCTCTTTGGCGATGTTGGTCATGGCCGAAAATTCGGTGACACCCTTGTGATAGATCCAGTGCCAGAGTTGGTTCGCCCGCATTTTTTGTTGTTTGTCGGGTACACCAACGCGCCCCAGCAAGGCCATCAGTTGCGCCCGCGACAACCCCACCAGCGAGGGCCGGGTGTCGTTCTGGATGTAGCGTTCAGGCAGATTGGAGATGAGGGTAGCCATGGTGCGGCCCCTCTACTTCATTTCATAGGCCCCGACCATAGGCCCTAGCGGAAGAAAACCGTCGTTTCGTCCAAGCTCGGTTGAGTAGAGACTGGATATTGAACCATCGAGGAAAAGTGCATTTGGCGTATTGAGCCCATCGCGGAAGAGCGCGGCAAACTCGTAAAAGGTCACGGCGTTCTCGGAAAGTGCAAAAACCACTTCGCCTGTCTTGGTCACCCCGACACCATTCCTCACTTTGAACGATGTTCCCCCTTCGGAGAACCTGGGATGGATTTTCCCGTTGATGACCAGCATGGGTCCTGATTGCGTCGCAAACACAGGCTTTTGGCCGGATTTGGCAAAGGCCTCGGTTTCGGTGACACCCGCAGTGCTGCCTTCTATCCAGAACACACCATTGGGTTTCAGGTGGAAATTCCCGAATCCGCCCTTTCGGTTGAGCTTTTTCCGCAGCTCACCCCTCTCCACATAGAGGCCGATAGGCCGCAACTTGTTGTCGAACATGCCGGCATTCATGGCGAAGGTGAGCATCTTACCCTCGCCTGCCAGAGTGCGGGCCAGTGTTGTAAAATTGCCGAGGGGTTCACCATCGCGATTGAGGTTGAAGAGTTCCAGTGGCTGCGTCGCAGGTTCGAAGCGGCAGATTGTATAAGCATTGCCTTCATGATGTTCAGGGGCACATCCGGCCAGTGCCGCCACCGGACTGGCGGCAAGCAAGGCCAGTACTGCAATGAGCCGTCGCACCGTCATGAGAACCCTAGTTCGCGCAGGCCTTGTCGATTTCGTCGATTGCCGCAGAAATACCCGAAAGGGAATAGCTGTCTATGGTTTCGGTGCCTTTCCACGAAATGCCGGTTACCTTGAGGCTGGTGCCTGCCTTCATGGCCTCGACAATGGCGGCATCCTCATCGCCGGCCCAAGCGGTGTCGCCTACCGGGTACAGGGTGAAAGACTTGTCATCGATCTCCAGTTTCACTTCAGATCCCTCCTTGAAGGGATATCCGATGATGGTGGAAATTTGCCCCCTGACCTTTTTGCCGGGGTGATTGGTGACGATGAAGCGAATTTCATCGCGTTTTGCCTTCTTGCTGGCCTCACTCTTTTTCGGCGCGGAGAAAGCAAAGCAGACCTTCGAATCCGGAGCTCTATAGGTGTAGGCCTGCCAATCCTTGAACGTGTCGAGTTCCTTGGGGTCCTCGGCCTGCGCTGAGACTGTGCCGAGGGTTGCGAAAACCAAAAGAGTTGAGAGAATGCCGCGCATCATCATTTGTTAACCATAAATGCCAATCCCTTAACAATTGGGAAATGAGGTTTGAAGGGCCGATAGACCTGAAAATTCCGGCCCAAATGCGGCGGTGCGACAGATCAGACAAAAGTTATGTTGCGATGCAGCAGAAGCGGCCATAGTCTGCCGGTCGTTCGAAGTGAATTTTGAGGAACCCCGCTGCGTGTCGCTGATCACAGAATTGTTGGAAGCCGAAAATCTGACAGGACAGTTGCTGGTCGAATCCCTGGCCCATCTCAGATCGCGGCTTGGCGAAAGGCCGACTGCGGCGGCGCTGGATTTTGAGCAGCACGCGGCCCACGGCGTTGCCTGGCTGGCAACGTATCGTGAGACGTTTGCAGCTCTGGCAAACCATGCAAAAAAACTGGAAGAGAAAGGTGCTTTCACCGAAGCGGATCGCCTGCTCGCTTCAGTCGTTGCGGGTGAATATCTCAATCAGGTGTCGGGCGGCATTCCATTGAACCAGCAAGAGGTGATCCGCCCCCATGAGCTGGGATTGGAGACTGGCAGAATGGCTCCGGTTCGGTCGCTGGCCCTCTTCCGGTCTGGCAATACGGTACAAACGCGCGCTGCTTTGGCGGCCGCACTCGCCAACAGCAGTGGCCTGATTCTGGGCACATCCGGCCTCGGTTCGGATCTGGAGGAGATGCGCCAATCCATGAACCGTTTTGTGGCAGACAAAGTAGCGCCACACGCCCATGGCTGGCACCGCAACAACGCCTATGTGCCGATATCGGTCATAGAGGAACTGGCCGATCTCGGTGTTTTTTCCCTTACAGTTCCGGAAGAATTTGGCGGCATGGCGCTGTCCAAGCAATCCATGTGCGTGGTTTCGGAAGAATTGTCACGGGGTTGGATTGCCGTTGGCTCACTTGGCACGCGGGCGGAAATTGCAAGCGAACTCATCCTTGGCGGCGGCACAGATGAACAGAAACAGAAATGGCTGCCAAAAATTGCATCCGGAGAAATTCTCACCACTGCCGTCTTTACCGAACCCAATACCGGATCTGATCTTGGGGCCCTGAAGACACGGGCCGTGAGAGACGGCGGCGTCTACAGAGTCACTGGCAACAAGACCTGGATCACCCATCCCGTGCGGGCCGACCTGATGATGCTCCTTGCACGGACGAATATGTCTGAACCCGGCTACAAGGGCCTCTCCTTGTTGCTTGCGGAAAAGCCCAGAGGCACCGAGTCCGATCCTTTTCCCGCTCCCGGCATGACTGGCAGTGAAATCGAGGTGCTCGGCTATCGCGGCATGAAGGAATTTGAAATCCGCTTCGAAGGCTTCGAAGTCAAGGCGGAAAATCTACTTGGCGAAGTTGAAGGCCAGGGTTTCAAGCAGCTGATGCAGACATTTGAGTCAGCCCGAATCCAGACGGCGGCCCGGGCCGTCGGTGTGGCCCAAAATGCGATTGATCTGGCGCTCACCTATGCCATGGACCGGAGCCAATTCGGCAAGGCCATCTTTCATTTTCCCCGCGTCTGCGACAAGCTGGCACTGATGGCGGCCGAAACCCACGCCGCACGCCTTCTCACCTATCGCGCGGCGAAGGCAAAAGACCAGGGCCGCCGCTGCGATGTGGAAGCCGGCATGGCCAAGTTGCTGGCGGCCCGTGTCGCCTGGGCGAATGCGGACAATGCCGTGCAAATCCATGGCGGCAATGGCTTCGCCCTGGAATATCCGGTGAGTCGCGTGCTTTGTGATGCCCGCATCCTCAACATATTTGAGGGTGCCGCTGAAATCCAGGCCCAGGTCATTGCGAAGCGGTTGTTGGAAAGTGCAAACTGAAGCATGGCGCAAAAAACGATTCTCATCACCGGGTGCTCCACCGGCATTGGCTATGCCTGTGCCAGGGGTCTGAAGGACCGGGGATACCGCGTCTTTGCCACGGCGCGAAAACCTGACGACTTGAAACAGCTTGGTGCCGAGGGGCTGGAAGCCATCGCGCTCGACTACCGCGACAGCGCCAGCGTACAGGCCTGCGCGGCGGAAGTTTCCAACCGCACCGGCGGAGAGCTTTTCGCGTTGTTCAACAACGGAGCTTATGGCCAACCGGGGGCTGTTGAAGACATCACCCGGCCGGTGCTGGAAGAGCAGTTTGCCGCAAATTTTTTTGGCTGGCATGAACTCACCAGGCTCTGCCTGCCGATGATGCGCAAGCTGGGAGAGGGGCGCATTGTGCAATGCTCGTCGGTCCTCGGTCTCATCGCCTTGAAGTGGCGTGGGCCCTATAACGCCTCCAAATTTGCGCTTGAAGGATTGACGGATACATTGCGACTGGAATTGCGCGGAACCAAGATCAAAGTGGTCACCATCAATCCCGGCCCTATTCAAAGCAATTTTGTCAAAAACGCCCGTGCCGCCTTTGAGCGCAATGTTGACATGACCCATTCCCACTACAAGGCGGAGTTCGAATCGCAACGGCAACGCCTTGAGCGCGGCGGCAGCAGCCGCTTCAAACTGCCCGCCACGGCGGTTCTGGAAAAGCTGATCTTGGCGCTGGAGAAAGATGACCCGCGCAGCCACTACTACGTGACCACACCAACCTATGTTGCCGCTGTCATGCGTCGCATTTTACCATCAGGTTGGTTGGATCGCTTTGCCAACAGGTACAGCAAGTGACTGCGGCAACGTTGGATTTGGATTCGCATCGGGGCTCGGCTAACGTGTTTCCATGATGCTCGCCAACTCTCTCAGCTACCTTGCTGTCGCTGCTGTTGCGGTGGTCCTTGTTCTTGGCCTTTTCAACATGATGCGCGGCGGTTCGGCCAACCGCTCGCAGACTTTCATGCGCTGGCGCGTGATGCTGCAGTTTGTGGCGATTATCGCGCTGATGCTGGCACTGTGGCTTACCCAGCGCGGGACTTGAATTGCCCGGTGTTGACCCCATATTCCTTTTTTCCTTTTGACCGGGGAGGAATTTCATGACCACGCCATCTGACGAACGTCTTGTCCGTGAA
>Ga0105164_10002323_pt1 | contig 11791 bp, 7 predicted proteins | sample VDWuncwatermetaG_FD_89674 | JGI IMG/M metagenome (GOLD analysis project Ga0105164, IMG submission 89674) | Wastewater microbial communities from Netherlands to study Microbial Dark Matter (Phase II) - VDW unchlorinated drinking water | ecosystem: Environmental > Aquatic > Freshwater > Drinking...
ATCGTGGCACGGACCTGGTCATTGGAAATAAATCTTTTATTGGTCAAAAGGATTTTCCCGTTTTTTTCCACGAAAATTTCATCTTTATTGTTGACCATGATGTCTGTGATGCTGTCATCGGCCAAAAAATCTTCCAGGGGCCCAAGCCCCAGGGCCTCATTGACGATTTCCTTGACCAAGCGGGCCCGTTCCTCATGGCTGGAAAGAAATGTCCCCGACGTTTCCGCCAAAAGTTCCGTGACCACCTTTTGGGCGGCTTTGCGCAGATTGGCCGCTTGAGAGGGGTCGTTTAAAACTTCCTGCGACATCTTTTGTAAATTCATGCGCTCAACCAGCAAGTTATGCACGGCCCGTTTTACTTTAATGACCTCATCTTCTTCTTTTTTAAAATCCATCACCCCTTCGGCCACATTGGGCGTAATGCCGAATTTTTCCCAGAACGCGTCGCTTTTTTTAGAAGTGTGCTCGCTGGCGCGCACCTTGATGACGTCAGTGGCTTGCACGTAAATGCTTTCATCATTCAAACTATCGGCGATCTCAAAAAAGCTCTCTGATACCTTTGTTTTGGGGCTGTCGATGACACAGGGTACGCCGCGATTTAAAGCGACCCCCACTGTCTTGCCATCCGAAGGTATCAAAGAAAAAACTTCACAGGCCAGGGCATTCTTGACTTCCTGCCAGGCAACGCCGCCGCGGCTTTCCGCCCGGTTTAAAATCAAACGCACCATCTTTAAAGGAAAATGCAGGCTCGAAAGAATATCCATGCTGGTTTTTACCTGATAAACCGCCAGGATGTCGGGGGTGCTCACCAATAAAATCAGGTTGGAGGAGTCCAGGATGCTGATGAAAATCTCGCTAAAGGTGCTGCCTCCATCGACGATGATGTACTCATATTGGCCGGATGCTTTTTTAAAAAACAAGCGCAGATTATCCGCGGTGATGTGCCCGATTTGCCGCGGGGATTTAATGCCCGGTAAAAAATGCAGCCCGCTGCTGTGTGTGACAATATGTTTTCTAATCACGTCGGCCGGATTTTCCATGTCCGCCAAAATATCGACCAGGCAATGCGTTGGCGGCAAATTAAGCATCCGCGCCATGTCCTGGCTGGCCTGCAAATTTAAATCCACAATCAGCACCCGCTTGGCCCTCAAACTCAGCGCGCAGGCAATATTAACCGCAATGAAGGTCTTGCCCACCCCGCCTTTATTGCTGAATACCGTAATGACTTTAGCTGACATGATTTTTTATCTTACCATTTTTTTTAATTTTGTCACTGATGATTTTGCTTGAGGTGGGATGGGGCTGCTTTTTAATACGAAGCAATGACTTTATCCGCGGGGACCTGCCTCCCCGAAATGAGCTTATTATAAACGATGGGGACCGTAAAAATGATGCCTTCCTGATCCATTCCCGTCGTAAAAGCGTCAAAAGGAGCGGCTGTTTTAGCGGCTTGCATAGCGTATTGATCTAAAATATCATTCCCTGAAGATTCCATCACTTCTTCTGAAGCCAATGAGCCGTCTTTAAGTACGCGCAGCTTCAATTTAACAGTGCCTGCCGCGGCCGCGTTAGGGTAAGAAATAGCTTTGGAAATTCTTTCCTGGACCATGCGCGCGTAGGCCGTCATCACCGGAAGAACTGATGAATCATTGGAATAAAGGGGCGCCGCCTTGGCAGGAGGCCAGGACCCCAGGGGCTCATGTTCATACTTCGAATTGATTTCTTTCCAGGAATCGCGCTCCGCGGGTGTCGGCATCACCAATTGATTATCCGCGAATTTCTTATCGGTCATCACCGTTGGTGTCAAAATAATCACCATTTCTGTATTGGTATCCGCGGAGGGAGTTTGGCGGTTTCTGAATAAAAGCCCCACAATGGGTATTTTAGATAAAAACGGTACCCTGGTTAATGTCTCTCCATCGGTATACTTAATCAATCCTGCCAGGGCAACGGTCTGCTTGTTATCCAGAAACAAATTTGTCGAAGCCTGGCGCGTAATAAAAGCTGTATTCGTACTTGATGAATTGGCCCTGTCAATGTCCCGAATATCCACATAGAGCAATACATCGATTTTCCCTTCGCGAATAGTAGGCGTTACCGTTACGTTAACTCCATATTGTGTATAGCTCGTGTTTTGGGTCAGGGTGCTGCCGGTGGTATTGGTGGTCGTGGTTAAAACGGGTATTTCTCCGCCCACTAAGAAACTGGCTTGCTTGCCGCTGAGAACGACCAAACGGGGCTTGGAAATAAGCCTGGCCTTGCCCTCCTTAATAAAGGCATTGATCGTGGCCTGTAATGGAGTCCGGGAAAAATTTCCTATCTTAAAAAAGTCACCTATCTCGCCGCTGTGGTTGGTGGAAGGAATATTTTCAGTTTCAGTAACCAGCCCCGGGGTGGTGCTTGAACTGCTGGTGGTCGTAGAAACAGTGGTTGAATTACTCCACAGGATGCCCAAATCTTTCTCGAAAGAAGTGCTGATCTCCACGATCTGCATATCCACCTGAATTAAATCTTCATACTTTGCTTCTTTGACGAAGTTTAACAAATTATCGCTATAGGGCTGCAAAATATTCTCCAGCCGATACCTGTCATCTTTGGGTAAAGCCCCTGAAACCACCACCTTGCCTGCGTCAAGATTTTCTTCTAAAGAAAGGCCTGTAATGTTCGCTTCACCCAGCACTTTTTGCACACGGGCCTTCACGGCGCTTAAATCTTCATTGACCACGCGTATTTTAATGTCGCGCTTGCCGCCGGCGTCCCACAGAAACAAAACGGTCTTCCCTGCTTTTTTGGCCAGAAGCGAAACTTTATCGCCTTTGGCATCTGAAATATCCGCTACCTCCGGATTGGTCACCGAAACACGGGTCAAATTGTCGGCCGTCACCGTTTCAATATCCCCGGTAACCATGTCAATGGTATCTGTCGCCTGCGATGTGTTTTCACCGGCGGACAATCGCGGCATGAAAAGCACGGACAACCCAAAACCCAGTATGAGTGCCATTGCGAACGACTTTACGAAGCCGAGTTTCATAAATTAGAGTTCCTTACCGCCTCTGAAAATTTGAATGCTTGGTTTTTTCTCCATGGGCTTATTATTCGCGTTTTCCCCGTCCGGGTCCTGAATGTCAAGCCCCTGATTTTTCAAGACATAGTCCGCCAGAGTTTTCCACGTGTCTGCTTTGACCATGTGGCGCTCATTATCATCAGGGGAACGCAAAGCCAATTCTAAGCTTCCATTTTTATTGGCAAAGGCCAAAAGCCCCGCTTCTTGCGGGTCAACCGCAACGGTGATCTTCAAAGTGTTGGCCGCCTGCTGATCATCATAGGCGCCAGGGTCATCTTCATTAGTATTAATTGCCAAAACCTGCAAGCCCTGAAAAATCATGGCGGTCACGGTTTTCTTGTCCGGGGTCTGGGAAGGAGTATTAAGCTCTGCGATCACATCCACAAAATCTCCGGCATTAAGCAATCCGCCCACGGCTGCCAATGAATCGATCATCACCGTCACCGCGCGTTTACCCGCCGGTGTTTTTAACGCCAGTGAAGGCTTGCGGACTTTTTTAACTTCAACTACCGGCTGCACCCGGGCCTGTTGCTGGACCGCCTGCAAGGCAGCCGTTTGCTTTTGCATGGCCTCTGCCTGTTCGTTTTTAACACGTTCTAATTCCTGCGCCAACGCGGCCATTTGCTGGTCGCTCCGTTGCTGGATCTGGGAGGCCATCTGCTTTTGCTTGGTATCATACTGCGCTGCCAGGGACGCGGTCTGGCCTTCAATGCTGTTTTTGACATAATTACTCGTCAAAATCACCGCCACAATTCCGGCGGCCACAGCACCGACGATAATCAAAAGTTGTTTTCTATTTTCTAAGGGCACTTTTCCCTCCTACGGGCTTAACTTTCCAACGACCTGCTCAATGAGTCCTTTATTGTACTCGGGTTTATTTTTTTCAGCCAAATCTCTCAGACGATTTAAAATGACGGCTTGCTGTTTTTGCAACGTCAATCCGTAGATTAAATCTTTTTTAACGTCGGCAAAAGGCTTGATCGCGCCGCCTGTTTTAGAATCGACTTTGACAATATAGTACCCTTCGGGGCCCTTAAATACGCCGCTGGTGCCGCCTTCGTCCAGATTGGAAATGGCTATTTGCATGGCGTCAAAGGGCGCCTTGCCGGTGATGAATGGCTTTAGTTTCCCGCCGCCTGGGCCGTCTGAAGCCTTGGACTGGGACTGGGCGATCTGGGCAAAATCACCGCCCTGTAACACTTGCACTAAGATGCTTTTGGCAGCGGCTTCATCACCTACAACAATTTGACGGACATTCCATTTAACAGGCTCAGTAAATTTAGGCTTATTCGCCTCATAATAAGCGCGGGCATCGTCTTCGCCTGCCGCGACTTCCTTGGTCAGGCGGCTGGCTAATTCCTGGACTAACAGTGTTTTGCGAAAATCCTCGACAGCGTCTTTGATTTCCTTAGTATTGCCGATACCAGAATCTTCCGCGTCTTTAACTAAAAGCTGCTGACGGATAAGTTCATTTAAAACGGCATTTTTGCTATTGGCATCATTTTCTTTAAAATCAGGGAGTTGCTGTTTTAATAAATTAAGGCGGCCATTAAAATCCTCCGCTGTTAATGCCCAGCTGCCGATCCGCACTAAAACATTGCCGGGCAGGGGACCGGGCACCTGTTGGGGGCTTTGAGAAACCGGCGCCGCTACAGGAATTGTTGCCGCAGGCTGATTTTTGGAATTATCACAGCCGGTCAAAAAAGCAAGCCCAAAAGTTAAACACAGAACCCCGTACGTTGTAAGTCCGGGTTTTCTCATCAGCGCTCCGAATTTACCCCTGCTGTTTTACTTCGTAAAACAATACGCAGGGGTAATTCGTCCCCACGTTTGTTTTGCGAAGCAAAACTGTGGGGACTCATTAAAAATGAAATCCCTTTAAGTATATATGATCTTTTTCAAAAAAACAAGTCCGGCCTTAAATTTTAATTAATTGATCCACGGCCTCTTTTTCCGCTAACAATTCATCTAACGTGGCTTTGATTTTAGTTTGGGCAAATTCATTGTGTTTCAGGCCTGTAACGATGGTGCACTCTTTGCCATTGGAGCGCAAAGGAAAGCCGAACATAATCCCAGGCTCAACCCCATAACTGCCATCTGAAGAAACTGCCGCTGAAAAAAACTCCCCCACAGGTGTCGGGGTTGTGATTTCGCGCACCGTATCAATCACCGCGTTAGCTGCCGATGCCGCGGAAGAAAGGCCGCGGGCCTTAATAATAGCAGCGCCCCGTTTTTGCACCGTTTCAATAAACGCGCCTTTAAGCCACGCCTCATCTGTGATCCGTTCTGTAACGGGGCGTCCACTGATGGTCGCGTTATAAAAATCCGGATACTGGGTGGCTGAATGGTTCCCCCAGATCGCTACATTTTTAACTTGATTGACTGCTACTGCGGCTTTTTGCGCTAACTGTGCCGTCGCCCGGTTCTCATCGAGCATGGTCATGGCAAAAAAATTTTTTGCCGGAATATTTTTACAAACACTCTTGGCAATAAAAGCATTGGTGTTACAGGGGTTTCCAACGACCAGGACCTTGCAGCCTGGTTTGGCATTATTTGATAACGCCTGGCCTTGGTCCCTAAAAACACTGCCGTTGATCTTCAAGAGATCGCCTCGCTCCATCCCTTCTTTGCGCGGCACGCTGCCAACGAGCAGGGCCCAGTCGATATCTTTAAAAGCGGTACTCGGGTCCGCAGATATGGATACACGGCGCAGTAACGGAAAGGCACAATCCTCCAGTTCCATGACCACGCCTGCCAAGGCAGGCAGGGCTTTTTCAAGTTCTAATAAACTTAAATCAACTTCCGTGTCACTTCCAAACATTTCTCCGGCGGCAATGCGGAACAATAAAGCATACCCGATTTGACCTGCCGCGCCCGTGACCGCGACCTTTACACGTTTAACCACGTATTCTCCCTTAATTTATGGTACAATCCCCGGCAAAATTGACCTTGCCTTTTTTACTTCTTCCATATTAATCTCACCAAAAATAATTTCTTGGCCCCCGCCGCTCCCGCAGGCGATGACCTCGCCCCACGGAGAGATGATCATGCTGTGTCCATAGGCTTGCATGCCGCGAGCGTCAATACCAACTTGATTGGGCGCCAAAACATACGACAAATTTTCAATCGCCCGGGCGCGAAGCAGTGTCTCCCAATGGGCCTCTCCTGTTTTCTTCGTAAAACACGACGGTACCGTCAAAATTTCAACCCCCTCGCGCGCGTAATTTTGATAAAGCTCGGGGAAACGCAAATCGTAGCAAATAGAAAGCCCCATCCTGAATTCCCCTATGTTGACCGTCGTGGGCCTCGTGCCCGCCCGGAAACAATCCTTTTCCCTGACTATCTTATCACCGATACGGGCATCGAATAAATGAATTTTACGGTATTTAGCGGCGATGTCCCCTTGAGGATCAATGAAGACCGAAGTGTTATAGGCAAGGGCTTGGGGGGCCTTCTCTAATATAGACCCCAATAAAAATGAAACGTTGTATTTTTTAGCTAAAGGGACAAAGGCGTCAACCGAGGGGCCTGGAATTTTTTCAGCTGCTTTTACGAACAATCCTTTATTTCTTCCGTCGCCGCGAAAATTAAAGACTTCCGGCAAAAGTATAAATTGGGCGCCTCTTTCAAGCGCCTCCCGGGACAAGGTTAGCGCCTTCGAGAGGTTCGCTGCTTTATCCACGCCCGCGCAAAACTGTAAAAGAGCAATCTTCATCAAAGGCCTCGAAAGCGACCCCAACGGGATTTGAACCCGTGCTGCAAGCTTGAAAAGCTTGTGTCCTGACCAGGCTAGACGATGGGGTCGAAAATAAATTATTCCTCTTCGTGGCTGACCACATGAGCAACGGACGAGAGTCTGTCGCCCGACTCCATGGAAATCAGGCGTACCCCGACGGCGCTGCGGCCGGTCTCGCGGATTTCAGAGGGAGAAGAACGCACCACCATGCCCTTTTTAGTCACGGCCATGATCTCATCACCGTCGGAAACTGTCATGACCCCCACGACCGCCCCGTTTTTATCGGTGATTTTCACGTTAATAATCCCCTTGCCCCCGCGTGATTGCGTGCGGTAGTCCGCGAAGTCCGAACGCTTGGCGTAGCCTAATTCACAGACGGACAACAGTTTGGCCCCGGTCTTATCAACATCCGGGGCAAACACCAGCATGCCGACGACAAAATCCCCTTTTTCTAAATTGATGCCCCGCACACCCTTGGCGGAACGCCCTATGTCGCGCAATTGTTTCTCCTGGAATCTGAGCGAAATGCCCTCGCGCGTGGCTAAAAGAACGTCTTCCTTGCCATTGCTTAATCCCACCCCGATCAACTCATCGCCGTTTTCCAGGCCGATACCGACGATGCCTCCTTTGCGCGGATTATTATACGCGGAGACCTTGGTCTTTTTGACCAGCCCTAATTTGGTGGCAAATACCAAGAATTGATCTTCCCTGAATTCCTTGACCGCCACAATGGCGCTGATCTTTTCTTCGGGCTTGAAAGATAATAAATTTACGATGGCCTTGCCCCTGGCCGTGCGCGAGGCGACGGGGATTTCATACACCTTAAGCCAGCGCACCGCGCCTAAATTGGAAAAAATCAGTAAAAAATCCTTGGACGAAGCCACAAACATGCGCTCCACGAAATCTTCATCCGAGGTGGTCATGGCCGTGACCCCTTTGCCGCCGCGTTTTTGCGAACGGTAACCATCCACCGACAAGCGCTTGACATAGCCTTTATTGCTGATGGTGATGGCCATGTCCTCGTCGGCGATCATGTCTTCAATCTCGATATCTTCAGCCCGCCCGGCAATTTCCGTGCGGCGCTCATCCGCGTACTTCTTTTTTAATTCGCCTAATTCCTCTTTGATGATGGTATCCACCCGTTTCTCCGAACTCAGGATCGCGCGGTAATTATCAATGTCTTTTAAAAGCTGTTGATATTCAGCTTCGATCTTGTCGCGCTCAAGTGCCGCCAGGCGCTGTAATTGCATCTCCAAAATAGCTTGGGCTTGCGCGTCTGAAAGATCGAATTTTTTAATCAAGGCTTCTTTGGCATCTGCCGTGGTCTTGGAGGCGCGGATCGTTTTGATGATCTCATCTAAATGCTTGAAGGCAATTTTGAGGCCCTCTAAAATATGGGCCCGTCGGACGGCCTTGTCCAAATCAAATTGTGTCCGACGGCGTATGACGACACGACGATGGGAAATGTAATGGCCCATCAGCTGTTTTAAATTCAAGACCTTCGGCGATTTATTGACCAGGGCCAGGTTGATAATCCCGAAGGTGACCTCCATCTGGGTGTGCTTATAAAGATAGTTAAGCACGATATTGGCATCAACGTCACGGCGAAGCTCGATGACCACCCGGATACCGTCTTTGTCGCTTTCATCGCGGATGTCCGTGATCCCGTCGATTTGCTTGTTCTGGACCAAGTCCGCCATGCTTAAAATCAGATTGGCTTTGTTGACCTGATAAGGAAGCTCGGTGATGATAATGGCTTCTTTATTGTTCTTTTGCTGTTCAATGCTGGCACGGGCCCGTATCGTCACCTTGCCGCGGCCGGTGTTATACGCATCCACAAACCCTTCCCTGCCGCAGATAATACCGGCGGTGGGGAAATCCGGCCCTTTGACAAATTTCATTAACTCCTTGATGGCGGCCTCAGGATTGTCCAATAAATGCACAATGCCGTCGATGATCTCACCCAAATTATGGGGCGCCATGTTGGTGGCCATGCCCACGGCAATGCCTGAGGAACCGTTGACCAAAAGGTTCGGAATCATGCCCGGCAGGATATCCGGCTCTTCGAGCGACCCGTCGAAATTAGGGCTAAAATCAACGGTTTGCTTTTCAATATCATTTAACATCTCTTCGGCCACCGAAGCCATGCGCGCCTCGGTATACCGCATCGCCGCGGCCGCGTCCCCGTCGATGGAACCAAAGTTTCCCTGACCGTCGATCAAAGGATACCGCAGGGAAAAATCCTGGACCATGCGCACCATGGTGTCGTACACCGCGGAGTCCCCGTGCGGATGGTATTTACCCAACACTTCCCCGACGATACGGGCACTTTTCTTATAAGGTTTATTGTGCTCGAGATTAAGGTCCTTCATGGCGTAAAGAATGCGCCGGTGCACGGGCTTCAAGCCGTCGCGAACGTCCGGCAAGGCGCGGCCGACGATAACAGACATGGAATAGGAAAGGTAGGAATTCTTCATTTCCTCTTCGATATAAACCGGGATGATCCGTTCCTTTTTGTTCAAATCACGTGACATGAATCTGCCTTTCTTTAAATATCCAAATTCTTGACCTCATGCGCGTAGCTCTCGATGAATTGCCGGCGGGGCTCGACTTCATCGCCCATGAGCATGGCAAAGGTTTTGTCTACTTCCACGGCGTCTTCAAGGACAACTTTGAGTATCGTTCGCCGCTCTGGATCCATGGTAGTGTCCCAAAGCTGCTGGGGATTCATTTCCCCCAAACCTTTATAGCGCTGCGTGTGCATGCCTTTTTTGGCGGATTCGCGCACATAATAAAGGATATCCACGGCTGACATCAATTCCGTTTTGGTCTTATCATCCTCGATGACAAATAACGGTTTTAAATCCGCCCGGGGTTTGCCCTTTTCTTTTTTATCTTTGGCCAGGAGCACTTGTTCCTCAACGCTGCGTTTGTAATCCTGTAAGAATATGTCGAGCTTGTCGAGCTTTTCCTGCAGGGGCTCAATTTCTTCGGATTCGAATATTTCAATATACTGTGTCTCCGTATCGTCCTTGGTTATATCCGCTAATTCTTTATCATCAAAAACATACTCATCCTGGGTCCCCACTTTAACCACGTAGCGGGGCATTTTCTTTCTTTTAACATCATATTTATCAACGTAGGCGCCAAAATCCACCCCCCTGCGCTTGAGACGCTCGACAATATGCTCTAATCCAACCAGGGATTGAAGGATCTCTTCGACTTGGGGCCCTGTATAGGTCCTTTTACCCTCGAGCTTAGTTAACTTGATGCCGTCCGTACCCAAATCCAGGATCAGGTCATTCATTTCCTTCTCGGTTTGAATATACTCTTCCCTTTTCCCCCGGGTCACTTTATATAAAGGGGGTTGGGCGATATAAACATACCCGCCTTCAATGAGCTGGGGCATTTGCCTGTAAAGCAGGGTCAAGATCAAGGTGCGGATGTGCGAGCCGTCGACATCCGCGTCGCACATCAAAATGATCTTATGATAACGCAATTTCTCGATGTTAAAATCCTCGCTGATCCCTGTGCCGAGCGCCGTGATCATGGTGCGGATTTCTTCATTGCTTAAAATTTTATCTAAGCGTGATTTTTCAACATTTAAAATCTTGCCTTTCAAGGGCAAAATGGCCTGGAAGGAACGGTCCCGTCCCTGCTTAGCAGAACCGCCGGCCGAATCCCCTTCCACCAGATACAACTCGCACATGGCAGGGTCCTTCTCCGAGCAATCCGCCAGCTTGCCCGGCAAGCCGCCGGAATCCAAGGCCCCTTTGCGGCGGGTGAGCTCGCGCGCTTTACGCGCCGCCTCGCGCGCGCGGGCCGCCATAATGACCTTATCAATGATCTTGTTGGCCACCGACGGGTTTTCTTCAAAAAAACGGGTCAGCGCCTCTAAGGTCATGGATGCCACCAGGCCATCGACCTCGGAATTCCCCAATTTGGTTTTCGTCTGCCCTTCAAACTGGGGCAGGGGGATCTTAATCGATATCACCGCGATAAGCCCTTCGCGGGTATCATCACCCGAGATGCCCACCCCATCTTTGTCTTTGAGCAAATTCTTGGCCTTGGCATAATTATTAATGGCACGTGTTAGCGCCGAGCGAAACCCCGAAAGATGAGTGCCGCCCTCGATGGTATTGATGCTGTTGGCATAAGAAAAGACCGTTTCATTATACGTGTCGTTATATTGGAGGGCGACCTCCACGTTGATATCGTCTTTTTCTTTTTCAAAATAAAAAACCTTGTTGTGCAAAGGTGTTTTATTTTCTGAAAGATGTTCCACGAAAGAGATGATGCCTCCTTTAAATAAAAACAGGGATTCTTTAGGTTTCTCGCCGCGATTATCGACGAGTTTTATAGAGGTGCCCTTGTTTAAGAACGCCAATTCGCGCAGGCGTTTGGCTATAATATCATACGAGAATTTCAGTGTTTCTTTGAAAATTGTTTTATCCGGCTTAAAAGTCACCTTGGTGCCCGTGGATTTTGTTTTCCCGATGGTGGTGAGCTTTGATACGGTATTGCCCTGCTCATAGCGCTGATGATAGATATTGCCCTCACGTTTGACTTCAACTTCAAACCATTCTGAAAGCGCGTTAACGCAGCTAATCCCCACCCCGTGCAAACCACCGGAGACTTTGTAGGTATCTTTATCAAACTTGCCTCCGGCGTGCAAGGTGGTCAAAACCACCTCGACCGCGGGTTTCTTTTCGGTCTTGTGAATGTCCACCGGAATACCGCGCCCATTATCAATCACTGAAATAGATTCGTCATGGTTGATGACTGTTTCGATGATCGTGCAATACCCCGCCAAAGCCTCGTCGATGGCATTATCCACCGCTTCATAAACCAGGTGATGAAGGCCGCGGCTGGCGGTGTCCCCGATATACATGGCCGGGCGCAGACGCACGGCCTGTAATCCTTCCAGGACCGTAATGTTGCTGGCATCGTAGGTGCCTTTTTTCATAACCATCCTCTCAGCCCTCCTCAAC
>Ga0105164_10002325_pt1 | contig 11786 bp, 11 predicted proteins | sample VDWuncwatermetaG_FD_89674 | JGI IMG/M metagenome (GOLD analysis project Ga0105164, IMG submission 89674) | Wastewater microbial communities from Netherlands to study Microbial Dark Matter (Phase II) - VDW unchlorinated drinking water | ecosystem: Environmental > Aquatic > Freshwater > Drinking...
CCTTATATATCGTATGTCGGCCCTACCCCTGACCGAATCGAAGTATGCCTTAATATTGGGCCTGGAGCCGTTATCTATTATGACAAGCTCAAAAGGCGCATTGCCGGAATTTTTGAGGATAGACTCAACCGTAAGCTTCGTGTAGCCGATCTGATTCCATACAGCGATAATTATGGAAACCCCTCTATTCTTCTCCATGGGCCCCTACAGTGTACGTCAGATTTACATCTCTTACCTTCACCGAAACTATCTGCCTTGCAAGATCATCGCCGCCTTCAAACAATACCTTAATATAATTATCTGAATAGCCCATGAGAAATCCGCTCGTCCTGTCTCTTCGGGTCTCCGCCAATACGTCCAATGACCTATTCAAAAAATTCTTCCTGTAGAGATACGAGGCGCCGAGCGCCGCCGTATAGAGCTCATAATACCGCTTCTTCATGACATCGTTCTTTACCTCCTGGCCCATCTCATAAGCAGCGGTCCCCCTTCTCCTGCTGAACGTGAATATGTGCGTCCTCGCCGGCAGGATATCTTTTATGAAATTTACCGTGTTCCTGAAATTCACGCTAGATTCCCCTGGAAATCCGATCAACACATCCGTCGTTATGGCGACATCCTTTATTGCTTTCTTTATCCTATCGGCCAACGCCTTATATTCCCGGGCGGCATAAGGCCTATTCATCTTCTTAAGGATTGCGTCATCGCCTGACTGCAGTGGTATGTGCAGGTGAGCGCACATCCTCTTATTTTTTGCCATGAACTCTATCAGCTCATCAGTGACATGTTTCGGCTCTATGGAACTTAAACGTATCCTGAAGGTGCCGCTTACCTTATCGATGGCCTTCAGGGCATCCACGAGGCTGGCGCCGGCCAGTCCGAAACTCCTGGCGATTATAGAAGGTTGGAGGTCCGTGCCCCAGGCGCCGAGACATATGCCGGTCAGGACAATCTCCCGGAATCCCTTATCCACCAGCGTCCTGACCTCGCTTACGATATCTTCAATCGGCCTGGATCTCGAAGGGCCCCGCACGAGCGGTATCTTGCAATAGGCGCAAAAATTGTCGCATCCGTCCTGGATCTTGACGAACGCCTTTGTGCGTCCCGTGAAGTCGGTAATGGATAGCGGCGTTATTTCGTGCGTGGATCGTGGATCGCGGACCGCGGGGTTGAAAATCCCTGTGAGAGGGGCCTGAGGCTCGCTTAAGATCTCGGCTATCCTGGCCTTATCCGCGTTCCTGATTATATTTGAGATGCCGGGCATGAACGAGAGCTCTATAGCATTATCTTCCACATAACAGCCGGTAACTATTATCCTCGCCTTCGGATTGGTCCTGTGAAGGAGCCCGACCATATAGTGGGATTCCCTGTCCGCGCGCCCGGTGACGGTGCATGTATTTATGATGTAGGTGTCGGCAGTCTCTTTCAAAAGGCATTCTTTGAAGCCGGCCTTGAGCAGTATCTCCCTCATCGCCTGGGTCTCATACTGGTTCACCTTGCAGCCGAGCGTATGTATGAAGAATCTCTTATGGTTGTCGGTTTGAGTATTCATAATCCAATATTGCCAGGACCGCGAGTGCCGCGGTATCGCTCTTGAGCACCCTCGCGCCCAGGCTTATCAATCTAAAATCCGCCTCTTTTGCCAAGCCCACTTCCTCATCCGTGAAATCACCTTCCGGCCCGATTGCGACAACTATCTTCTTTCCGGCAAAACCCTTCACAGCGTCTTTTAACGGGACACTTTCGCCGCTTAAGCTGGCGACAAGCGCCAGGTCGTATCCGGCCAACTGCTTCAAGGCATTGCGGAAGACTGCGATATCCCCGATCTCCGGCACATTGACCCTGCCGCATTGTTTAGATGCCTCCATAGCAAGCTTGCGCCACCTGTCCTGCTGGAGGGCCCTCTTCGACTCATCCCATTTAGGGATCGTCCTGTCGGTGACTACCGGAATTATTGAATGGATCCCCAGCTCCGTCGCCTTCTCGACGATATAATCCATCTTCTCTTTTTTCGGCAATGCCTGGATCAGGGTGATCCTGATGGCGCTTCCGGATGCGCTTTCGCGCTCTTCTATTATTTCAATCGTCAGAGACTTCGCCTTCACGTCTTTGATGATGCCGGTATATTCCTTGCCGGTGCCGTCAAAGGTCACGACCCTGTCGCGCGGCCTCAAGCGCATTACGTCAATGATGTGATGCGCCTCTTCGCCGGTAACGCTGATCTTATTTGCCCGGATCGATCCGGGCGGCACATAAAAACGGCTCATCTCTTTATATCCTTCTCTCCGAAGACCTCTGCGGTGAATGTGTATAGCTCGGTATCCGGGTCCTTCCAAGCGTCAGGAGCGATGCCCGCTTTCTGGCCGCATAGGCTTGTAAGAAATTCTTCCCTGTTCCATCCTGCCTCAGTCGCTACCTGCGGCAAGTATACGCCGCCGCCAAGGCCCTTTCGCACCATGACGCCGTCTCCCGGTATATTCACTTCCTTATAACTGGATACCCTCTTCATCGGAGATAGGACAGATATCTCGATGTCGATCTTCTCTATCTCGCGCGGTGAAAGGGGCCGGAATCTCGGGTCGCCGGCAGCCGATTCGACCGCCATGCCGGCAACGGTCTGATATAACGCCCCCGCGCCCTGCATCTTCCCGATGCAGCCGCGCAACTCCCCGTCTTCGTGCAGAGTCACGAAAGCGCCCATCGGCTGATTGAGGAGGGGATCTTTTTCTGTAAACTGTTTCCTCTTGCCGTCACGCACGTAACTCGTAATGGACTCTCTCGCGATCTGAAGCAACCTCTTTCTCTGGGCTTCGTTCAGCATCCGCTTCTCTCCTTCCCTTTCCTTCGCATCCTGTACTCTGTACTCTGTGCTCTGTGCTCTATTTTTATATATCGCCGCGCTCAAGTACCCCACGACCTTCGTCTTATCGCCGTATGTATCGCCTGAATTTGCGTATTTGAGGACCTTTATCTTATCGAATCCCAGCATTTCCGCGGCGAGCAGTGTTGCGGTAACGGGCATCAAGCCGCAAAGTTCATATGAACCGATCCTCGCGGCGTCATAAAAATCGCGCCCGCCCATCTTATTGAACGCTTCAATCAGCCGCTTATCGATCAATCCTGCCTCTGTGTAAGGATGATAATGCGAAAGGTCGGTGGAGGCCACTACCAGGACATCGGACCTATCCTTCAAAACGGCCGCGAGGCTTTCGGCCAGGATCCGGGCATCGCTGTAGTCCTGGGTCCCGAAAGCGACAGGGACGATCCTGGCGTCTTTAAAAACCGACTGGATGAAAGGGATCTGCATCTCGACCGAATTTTCGCCGTCGAACAGCGCCGGCGAAAAACGGATCCGCTCACTCTTAGAGATGATGTCGTCGGCGAGCTTCTCATCGATCTTGATTTCCCCTATCGGCGTCCGGAAGGCCCCTTTGCTATAAACGGATATGCCGTCAAAGGCCTTTCTGTGGCTGAAGCCGACGACGATAACAGTCTTTACGCCGGAGCCTTTAACTGCTTTAAAACCGTATGCCGCGACCGGCCCTGAGAATTGATATCCTGCGTGAGGAGAGATTATGGCAAAGACATTACCGTCGACCTTCTCCGGCCCGGCGGCATCAAGATACCCCTCTATCAGGGCCGATAGTTCTGTCTTATCCGCCGGATACCAGCTTCCGGCAAGATCGGCTACCTTGACGTCAGCAGCGAAAGCCGGAAGCGCGAGAAATAAAATCGCTGTAATAAGAATGAATTTAGTCATAAATTATGGCCGTGCCATGTACCCCGAACCACTCGTCGCTTTGCTCCTCGGGTTCGGGGCGAAGCCCGAGCAAAAGCTATTGCCAGTTGTTGCGAGTGGTACATGGTGGAGCAGATGGGATTCGAACCCACGACCCCCACGTTGCGAACGTGGTGCTCTCCCAACTGAGCTACTGCCCCAAATTGCGGTGGGAATCTCCCGCCAAAGAGTATCTTGAGAGACTCCATTTTAATAGGTGTTTGGCGGGATCCCGCCGACACATATTAAAAGACCGTCTATCAAGATATAGTCGGCGGGAGAACCCGTGACTCAGCGTTGCGAACGCTGCGTAATCCCTCTTTACTACGGCCCCAATTTTGCGAAGCAAAATTGATCCTGAGGATGCGACGAATAGGAGCATCCGAAGGACCTAAATCAATGCGAAGCGAATTTGAAAGAACGCTTTCGATAAATCTTTAACACCTATTTCTGTTTTTTGATCGATAAATCGATCCAGTTTAAATATTTTTTGCTTCCCGCGATTATCGGCAAGGCGATCACCTCCGGCACATCGTAACTGTGGAGGCGCCTTATCTCTTTTTCAACGGCGCTGAAATTTTTGTCCTTCGTCTTCAGGATCACGAGGGTCTCTTTTGCGCGGTCTATCTTCCCCTTCCACCAGAATAGCGATTTAACACCGGAGATCGTGCTGGCGCATGCGACAAGCCTTTTGGCAAGAAGCGCTCTGCAGATTCCCTTCGCCTCTATCCTCGAACTACAAGTAGCTAGAATTATGATAAACTGTCTTCTCATATCCTTTTGTCTTACCTGAAAATTTTTCGGCTCGTAGTTATCGTATTATAATGTATGTCGACCGTATCTTCCTCTCGCGCCGCATAACCGCCGGCCAGGACGACCGCCACCGGAACGCCGTAACTGCGCGCCTCTTCAAAGACGAACCTGTCCCTCTCCTTCAGTCCTTCCTTCGTCAGCGACAGGCCGCCTATCTGGTCATCCTTGAATGGATCTGCGCCGGCAACATACATGATGAAATCCGGCTTAAAGTCGCTTACTATCTTCGGTATATTTTTATACAGGGCATCTAAATATTCCTTATCGCCCGCCCTGTCCCGAAGTCCGATATCGAGGCCCGATCTCGGTTTGAAAAAAGGGTAATTATTCTCCTGATGTATTGAGAAGGTGAAGACGCACCGATCGCCGGCGAATATGGCGGCCGTTCCGTTTCCGTGATGGAGGTCGCAATCAACGACCAATGCCTTATTCACCAGCTTCCGCGCAATGACGCTTCTGACAGCTACGGCTATATCATTGAGCACGCAGAATCCCTCTCCGTGATCCGGGAGCGCATGATGGAATCCGCCGCCTATGTGAATGCCTATTTTATCGCTTGCGGCGATCTCCGACGCCAGGATCGTCCCGCCGCAGCACAGGACCGACGCCCTGACAAGTCCCTTCGAATACGGCAGTTCCAGCCTCAGGACCTCCTCCTTTGTCAAAGTCCCCGCCTTCAGTTTGTCGAGATAGTCTTTATCGTGGACACGCAATATATCTTCATCCGAGGCGGCCCCGGGCGTAACAAATTCCAGTCTGTCCTTAAAGACAGACTCTTTCAATAACCGTTCTTTTATCTTGTGATATTTTGAGGTTGGAAATACGTGGTTTCCGATATCGACGGCATAATCCTTCGAATATACAAGCCTTATCTTCTCTTGTGGCATGCAATGACTTTATGAAAAACTCGGGCGTTTTAGGTGAGTTCCTTAATCATCCCGCCAACGGCGTCCTGTATCAGCTCCCAATCCTCCTGATTATGGATGGCGAACTTCTGTTTCCTCTTCCACCCGCCCTCTTCCCTCTTCTGCCACAGGTATAGGCAGACCTGTTTTCTGCCGTAACTTTCGAGAAGGACAACTGCGGACCACCATCCGAAGCGTTTGTTCACCGTCTTCTGACCCATGACCTTCAGGGGAGCTACTATCGGTACCTGCTCATCATCCCTCGGACTCTTCTTCCCTTCCATTAGATACCTCCGATTTGCTATCGCCTTACTTTAGGCAAATCGTCCCGGTCCCGCCTTTGGCGGGAGAGGGACTACCTTAATCTAACGCCTAAGATACACCTGATAATCCGGGCTATGCCCTTCCACTATAACATGACCTTCCCGCGCAAGCCACCCTATGCTCATCAATACCCTGTCCCGCTCCGTATCGATGCCTCGCACGATTTGAGACAGCGAACTCTTCGCGTGTCCGTCCAGATAGTGCCATATATCGCCGGCAGTGATGCCTATCTCTGTGATCATTCGATCACCTCCTCAAATTTTCGAAGAAAATTCCGCGCGCTTATTATAACTTCCGCACAAAGGGCAAAGCGACATGCCTTCGTGCTTCGAATTCACATAAGTATTAGCGCAGACCGAACACTTCCAGATACAATCCTCATCCTTACGATATAAAGGCCTATTCATCGCTCTATATCCATATATTATCCATATAATAAGGATGATAACAGCTGAAAATAATGTATAGAAAAATATAAGGCCTGCTATCGATAATGTTATCATAATTACAACTTACGGTCAAGGGCTTATAAGCAATTTTCTATCATTTCAGTCATGGTTACAGATCAGCTATCAGAAGAACTCCCATCGTAGGGGACATTTAAATGTCCCCTACGATATCGTCGAGACTCTTCTCATGGCTGAACTATTACCAGCCACGAGAAACCCTTCGACACTATTCTTTCAGAGACACGGGCTCAAGTTTCTGCCCGCCGAGGGACTCATCAATGAAACTGATGAGCTTCTCATCGATCGCCTTGGGAATAATTATATCCGACTCATAATCCTGGGCGTATATAGCCTGCCGTGCCCGGCGATCCTGCCCTGCTGTCTCTCTTATCTTTGCAAGATAACGCTTTTCCGGGAATGTCAGCGCCTTTGGCGCTATGCCTATCTCGGCGGCGCTCCTTGTCAATAATGGCCCCAAAAATGATACCTTGGAAAATCTTATCGGTCTTTTGTCGGGCGGCGCAACGACCACCTTTATCGCGGACAGCCAGAACAGGTGCCAGGCAAGCGATATAAAGATTGCCAGGACCAGGATCTGCGATTGGAATACGTATCTCTTTTTCAGCATCACATCACCATCACCCCGCCCCGGGGTGGGGTGCTCCATTTTCATTTACCGGTGGCGATATTGACCCGCGATACGCCTTCGGCCCTGCACATGTCCCATATCTCCACGATCCTGCCGAGCGAGGCGCGGCTATCCGCCTTTATCAGTAAGGACGCCTTCTCTTTAGCCATAAGCCGCAGCTTTGATGCAAGTTCATCCTGCAAGATCTGCCTGTCATTTAAATAGATCTTATCGTCCCTGGTAATTATTATTACGACATTCTCCTCCTGAACGACCTCGCTCGTCACCGCTTTCGGCAGATTCACCTTTATCCCGGGTTGAAATATGAAGCTTGAAGTGAAGACGAAGAAGACGAACAGAAGAAAGAAGACGTTTACCAGCGGTGTCAAGTCTATGAGCCCGCTCTCTATCTTGGGACGCCTTTTAAACCTCATAAGTATCTCTCCTTGACGAGAGGAGGTTCACAAGATCCGTAGCGCTCCTCTCCATATCATAGACCAGGTTATCGACCTGGCTCGTCAGATAATTATACGCGACATACGTCGGCACTGCGACGGCCAAGCCGGCGAGCGTGGCCAGAAGCGCTTCCCATATGCCTCCGGCAAGGTCGCCCGGATTCACGGGCACCGTCATAATGGCTTTTTGCTGTATAACCTGGAATGACTTTATCAGGCCCGTCACCGTCCCGAGGAGCCCCAGGAGCGGCGCTATATGGGCTATCGTCGACAGTATAGGAAGATGCCTTTCCAACCGCGGTATCTCGAGTTGGGCCGCTTCTTCAACGGCCTCCTTTATCTCAGGCCTGGATCTATCATGTTTCAAAATGCCGGCCTTAACTATATGGGCGATCGGGCCGGGCGTGGCGTTGCACATCTCTATCGCCTCTATGACCTTATTGCGTTTAAGGACGGCGGTTATATTGTCCATAAATTTATTCGCGTCTATCCTGGCGCGCATCAGATGATATATCCTCTCTATCGCAACGCCAAACGCCAGCACCGAAGAGAGTATTATAAGATACATCATCGGCCCGCCCTTTTGGATCAAATCCCACATAGCTACCTCCCCTTTAGCGCCTCGAGGCGCTTCTTCGCAAATCCTGATTCCTCGACATCCATCGCAGCAAGCTTTTCATACAATTTTTTGGCCTCTTCGGTTTTTCCGAGCGCCTCAAAGACCTTGGCGCATTTGAACCGGGCCCTTACGGACCAGAATGTGCCCTTAGAGTAAAGGCGCGGCACCTTAAGGTATTCTTCCGACGCTTTTGCAGGCTCGCCCTTTTCCTCGTAGGCCTCGGCGATCTCGTATTGTATCTGGGCGTTAGATTCGCTGTCTTCGCTGCCGAGGGCCTTTTGGAGATACTCTATAGATTTGTCGAAATCTTTGCGGTCCTTCCCGATCTTGGCGATCTTCCTGTATGCGTCGGCAGCCAATTCAGAATCCGCGAACTTCGCGGCGATCTCCTCTAACCTGGCAAGCGCCTCGTCGGCCTTGCCCTCGTCATACAAGATGAGGGCAAGCTGGTACATGGCGTCAGCGGCCATGGCCGATTCCGGATGATCCTTCAAAAATGCGCCGAATTCATCTGCGCTAGCGCCTTCTTCTCCCATGCTGTAATAACACCATCCTATCTGATACCTGGCCATCCGCCTGATACTGTCATCCGACGATTCCCTGGCCAGCGCCTTGAACAATGCCACCGCCCTGTAGTATTTGCCCATATTATCAAATGACTTGGCCAGATACACTCCAGTCTCATCGTCACGGCCTCTTGGGCCCGGAAATTTCTCCATGAAGAGTTCGAATTCCGCCGCGGCATGCTCGAAATCGCCTTTTAGAAAATAGGATATGCCGAGTTCGCGCATCGCCCTATCCGTAAGTCTTGTCTTCGTGAAATTCGCGAGCACGCTCTGGTAAGCCAGTATCGACTGGTCGTATTTTCCGGTGATGAGGAATGTCCTGCCTATCTGATACTGGGCGTGATCGGCCCATGGGAGGTCCGGATATCTGTTAAGGACCAGGTCATATCTTTCCATCGCCTTCGGATAATCCTTTTTTTCAAAATATCCGTCCCCGATCTTACAGATGGCGCTCGAGCTTAAAACCGCGTCGTTCGACACGCGATCGGCCGACATGAATTCGCCTGCCGCGCCCTCTTTCTCCCCTTCGGCCTCATATATCAAACCGAGCTCGTAATGGAGCTTGTCTAGGCATTCGGCGTCCGGGAAACGGCCGATCGCCTCCCGACAGACGGACTCCGCATCTTTGTATCGCCCGGCCTTATATAAAAAGCGCGCCTTGCGCCAGTACGCCTCCGGCGCAGCTTCGCTATCAGGATATTTTGCGATCACCTTGTCGCATAGGTTCTCGATCTCTGCGGACAATCCTTTCCACTCGTAATTCTGCGCAAGCCCCAGGAGCGACGAACTCTTAAGGAAATCACTGCCTGATCCGTCAGCACATTTTTGAAACTCTCCTATGCTCTTCTCGTAATCTCCGGACTTGAAATAGGCGCATGCCTTGCGGTACCTCGCAAACCCAGCCCAGTTGGCGCCGGGAGATATCGACATGGCCTTCTCCAGATCGGCAATAGCATCCTTATATTTATTCAGGTAGAATTCGGCTTCGCCTTTCAGGTAATATGCCTCGGCAGTCTTTTCCGAAACAGGAAATTGTCTTAGGAAGATGTCGAGATCTTCCTCGGCCTTTCCATATCGCGCGAGGAGATATTCGGCGTGGCCGATCCTGAACTGCGACTCCATCGCCACCTTTTCAAGAGGATATTTGGCGACGACCTCCCTGAAAGAGGCGAGCGCGTCTTCCGCAGAACCAAGCTTATAATAGGCCCATGCCCTGGAATAGACGGCATAAGACGAATATCTCGAAGACGGGAAATCCTCCGCCACCCTCTGGAAAAATTCGAGCGCCTTTTTAAAATCTCCCTCCTTAAGATATATCTCGGCCGACCAGTAAAGGGCCTCGTCCTGAAATTCGCCGGCCGCCGGCGCGTCGAGGACGACCTCGAACTCAAGAATTGCCTGGGAATAATTATTCTGATTGTAGCAGGACCTGCCCAGCAGATTGTGCGCCTCATAGAGAAAAGGCGTATTCGAATAGTTCTTTAAGAAATCCTCCGCTCTTTCTGCTGCAATCCCATAATACCCGTCGTTGAAGGCCTTCTTTGCCAGGAGAAAGTCCGCCTCCTCCGTTTTTTCTATGGCAGAGGCGGAAAATTTTGCAGCAAATATCAAAGCGAAAAACACCGTCATTGCGAGCGACCGATTTAACCTCATTTCAGCGCCTCTTTAAGATACTGCCCCGTATATGACTTCCTGTTTCTCGCGACCTCTTCGGGCGTGCCGGAGGCAACGACCTCGCCGCCTTCATCGCCTCCCTCCGGCCCGAGATCGATCACGTAGTCCGATGTCTTTATCACGTCGAGATTGTGCTCGATGACGAGGACCGTGTTGCCCTGGCTTACAAGCGCCTGCAGGACATTCAGGAGCTTATCGACATCCGCGAAATGAAGGCCTGTTGTCGGCTCATCCAGTATGTAGAGCGTCCTGCCCGTCGATGTCTTCGACAGCTCCGTGGCAAGCTTTATCCTCTGCGCCTCTCCGCCGGAGAGCGTCGTCGCGGATTGTCCTAATTTTATGTAGCCCAGCCCTACGTCGTAAAGGGTCTTCAGCTTATTATTTATCACAGGTATATTTTCAAAGAGTTTAAGCGCCTCTTCGACCGACATCCCCAGGACGTCGGCTATGGACCTTCCTTTATATTTTATCTCGAGCGTCTGCTCGCTGAATCTCCTGCCCTTGCAGACCTCGCAAGCGACATAGACGTCCGGAAGAAAGTGCATCTCGATCGTTTTAATGCCGTCGCCCGTGCACGCCTCGCACCGGCCGCCCTTGACATTGAAGCTGAAACGGCCGGGCCTGTATCCCCGCACCTTCGACTCCGGCACCTTCGAGAATATGTCCCTTACGGGGGCAAATGTGCCCGTGTATGTCGCCGGATTAGAACGCGGGGTCCTTCCTATCGGCGACTGGTCTATCACTATGACCTTATCGATGGCCTGGGTCCCGTCGATCCTCTTGTGGCGTCCGGGGCTCTCCTTAGATCTGTAGAATTTTTTAGCAAGCGCCCTGTAGAGGATATCGTCTACGAGCGTGCTCTTGCCGGATCCGGAAACACCTGTCACCGTAACGAAGAGGCCGAGGGGGATCTCCACATCGATATCTTTGAGATTATGCTCGGAGGCGCCGACTATCCTTAATGTCTTCTTCCTGTCAGGCGGCCGTCTTTCTGACGGTGTCCGTATCCGGAGCTCGCCCCTCAGGTATTTTCCTGTCAGGGACTCTTCGCAGGCGAGCACATCCTTCAATTGCCCGCTCGCAACGACCCTTCCGCCGTGCTCGCCGGCGCCCGGCCCGAGATCTATCAGGTGATCCGCCTTCCTAATCGTCGCCTCGTCATGCTCCACCACTATCAGCGTGTTACCAAGGTCCCGCAATGCAAAGAGCGTATCTAAGAGCTTTGAATTGTCCTTCTGATGCAGGCCTATGCTCGGCTCGTCCAGTATATAGATGACGCCGACTAAACCTGATCCGATCTGTGTGGCCAGCCTGATGCGCTGCGCCTCGCCGCCGGAAAGCGTGAAACTGCGCCTGTCCAGCGTGAGGTAATCCAGCCCGACATTCACCATGAACTGGAGCCGCGCGCTTATCTCCTTCAATACCTGGTGGGCAATTTTCTTATGGCCCTCCGTCAGGGTCATGCGCTGCAGGAAATCTTTTAGGTCTTTTATGGAGAGGTCCTGGATCTCGGCAATATTCTTGTCCTGTATCGTCACCGCTAAGCTTTCCGGCTTCAGCCGCGCGCCGTTACAG
>Ga0105164_10002326_pt1 | contig 11784 bp, 8 predicted proteins | sample VDWuncwatermetaG_FD_89674 | JGI IMG/M metagenome (GOLD analysis project Ga0105164, IMG submission 89674) | Wastewater microbial communities from Netherlands to study Microbial Dark Matter (Phase II) - VDW unchlorinated drinking water | ecosystem: Environmental > Aquatic > Freshwater > Drinking...
AAAAAATTGACTTATATTCATCTTGAAGAGCAACCCAATTTTTAATCGCGCCCAAATAATTACCTATATGTATTACGCCTGACGGGCGAATGCCGCTAAACAATATTTTATTCATAAAAAAATTTAAAATGCAAAAATCAAAATGTAAAATTTATATATTCGCTTTCAGTGAATAATTTTAATCTATTTTAAAAATTTTGCATTGTCATTTTTCATTTTGAGATTTACATTTTACATTTATTACAAATTCATATCCATAAACGCTCTCTTCAATTCTTCGTTTCCCTGATTATTTTTTAAACCCCTATTCAAAATCTCTTTCGCGCGCGCAGTATCTTTCAAATTAAAATAATAAATATTGCTTAAATCAATATAAGCAGAAATATCTTTTTGATTATTTTCTATCGCCTTTAAATAATTCTCTTCGGATTTTTTGTAGTCCTTCAAATTTTGCCAATATAAAAATCCTAAATTATGAAACGCGACAGCGTCTTTTGGTCTAATAATCGTTGCAAATTTCCATACGTCGCGAGCCCCCTCGTAATCCCCTATCAATTTCCTTAAAAGTCCTAATTCAAGCCACTGTTCCAAAGAATCATAATCATTCTTTAAACTGTTTGACAACGCGTTTATTTTTTCTATTGTTTCTTTTCTAACATCTTCGGGCAAGTTTGTTTTTATAACTATTGATTTTGATAAATTAGGAATTTGTTCTTTTGATATTACTATCTTTTGAGTTTGTTCTTCATTAGGCAAAATTTGATTTGTTTTATTTTGCTCATCTTTATTTGAAGACAGAACAGATTCATCTTGTTTCGTATCATTTTTATTATCTTTTATATTAAGAAAAGGGTCATAAACAGTTTTATCTGAAACTGAATTAAAATCCTTATAAATAAATAATGCCATTCCTATTGCGGCAACTAAAATAATAATAATTAAAATTATTTTTTTTGATTTTGTCATTATTTATATAATATAAAATATAAATATATTTTCAAGTAGCAATAACCTTATAAATTTAAAAACCACAGGAATCGCATTCCTATAAGGAATGCGATTCCTGAAAATACAGGCTATCGGATAGCCTGTATTTAATCGGGTTAAACATCAAAATCAAAATTTATAACGACTTGCGATGTCGTTATTTTTATTTTCAAAAACAACAAAACATAGTCTTTACCAATGCCAAAAAGCAAACAAGGTTTTATACATAGGTTGAACCTATGATATGAAATCAAAAACTGCGATTTAAACAATGACTAAAAAAACTAAAACCCCCTCTAAAATTAGAGGGGGTTTTAAGCAGTCGTTCTTTTTAAAGATTAACTGCAAGCGCCTAAACTAACACAAGGATTTAGTTGGTGCTTGTAAGAACTTCTGACGATAAATTTGTGGTCGGAAGTCCATCTACTACATATCCGTTTGTAAAGTCGTTGTTATTAATAAGAGCGTCTGCGGCTAAAGTTGATGTTGAATACGGCGACCAGATGAAATCATTGTTCGTATCGCTGTCAACTCCAACCAATGTTGTTGTATTCGCTATACCCATTAAAGTCGCAAGAGCAGGATATGCCGCATCTCCTTCAAGCTGAGCAGTGATTGTTTCTGGCGAAGTGTTTCCACCCGCGTTCACACTGCTTACTGTTGCTTTAAATACAAAGTAACGAGTCGCGCCTGACGGAACTTTATAAGTTGTTGTAGCTGTGTTGCATCCTGAAGCATCCATATACATATCTACTATATGCCCCGTAACCACAAGTGCTGTGTTACTGTTTCCATTATAACAACTTCCAGCGTTTAAGAGACCTGTGCTAGAGAATGTTGAATCAACAGAAGAATATCCTGAATCAGTATAAACGTATGTTTCGTAAATTGTAGTTGTCGCTGATTCTGTTGAAGAACCAAGTTTAAATGTAAGTTTATACAAATAAACATCTCCGCTATTTGCCTTTACGCTAAATTTATAAAGCGTTCTCTGACTTCCTGCGATTAACACTTTTTCGCTTGACGACAAATCAACTTTTGCAACTGTCGGATAAGATTTCATAATTCGGACTCCGGTTGAAGTGATATCTCCTGTTGTTGGAGAAATATTCGATCCCGAAGCCGCTCCTACTCCGTAGTTTCCATTGCTTATGCCGTTTGCGTCGCCATCATAAGATAATCGTAATAAGTCACCTGATGCTGTTAAAGGTCCGGCGCTATTATTTATCGCCGCGATATCTCCTTTAATTAACATATATTTTGAACCGCCTGTTGGAAGCGTAAATCCTATAAGAGTCGTTGATGTAGCGCTTCTTGCTGTTGCTGTTCCTGATGCTCCAAACTGAGCTGTGCCTATCGCGACTGTCGGGTATGCCGCGTCATATAATGTTACCATTCTTCCTACTAAATCAACTGCTGTATTTGACGCTGACACGCCTCCCAACTGCAAAGCGACTTTTTGAATAGCCACTTCTTCAGTTGTAGCGGAGAATTTAAGCCGTAATAATGTTACACCAGATTGACCTGCCGCGATAATACTGTATCCTGGCGTTGAATCATTTGCTACACTGTATCCTCCTGACGCTTGCGCAGTCATTATTTGACCTACTGTGTCGTTTTCAGTAATTGTAGCGCTCTGTCCTGATGTCTTTCCGCTTGCAGACGGACTTGCGCCATCATCATAACCCCACATAAACTGATCATTCGCTGTAGCATTTCCAGCTACATCGCATTTCAAACCAAGTGTTTTTGTGGTCGCTTTTAGAATAGTAAGCGATGTATCAAATGTGAAAGATGTGCTTGAGCTGTCCGCTGTGGGACTTACAATATTTGATCCGGTTGTAAGAGACACCGCGCCGTCATAAAGCTGACAATTTGTTAAAGTTGTAACTCTTGTGTGTCCTGGTGTGTCTTCCGCCAAAGGAATTGAACTCATTGTAAGGTCTTCTCCTGAATTACCTGCATCTAACACATAGTTAGCAAATAAAAATTGTTTTGCTCCGGCGATTACTGTTTGCGCCAAAGGCACTGATGAAACGCTGATTGTTAAGGCTCCTGTTTTCACTGTCATTGTGTTTCCAGAAACAGCGCTTGACGGCGTTTCAGTTATTGAATTTCCTGTTACCTGTCCTGTTGAAGTCCAGTTAGTGGTTGGCGTGGTTGAAGCTACGACTGTTTGGTTGTTTGTAAAGTCTGTGCCTAATTTACCTTTTAAGGTATAGGTGTGCTTTCCGATCGGGAAAGTGATTGTGTCGGAGAATGTTGCGGTGCCAAAGAGCGCCGCGCCAGATCCGTCAACCGGTCCTCCCACGATTTTTCCGTTTTCATCAACCAAAGTAATGTTTGTAATATCTTCAACTTGTCCTGTTGTTCCGGTAATTTGAAAGTTAAAAACAGAACTTGAAACCTGAATTGCTTCTCCTTTTACTTCCACTTCAAATCCGCCTAACGGCTGATTTGCCAAATTATATCCAATGTTTTGCGCTGTAACAGTTGTCGCTTTTGACACATTTAAAGTACCATTTGAAATAGTAACTTGCGAAGCGTCAAACCATGGATTTCCTGTGCTAAAATTACTCGAATCATCTGTAGGATCAGTGGTTCCAGTTGTTGGAGGATTAACTCCGTATCCGAAATTCTCACCTACTAAACCGATGTCTGTTGTCCTATAAAGGTCAAAGTCAACTGTTCTTCCAGAACCTCCTGCTATATCTCCTTTTACATAGATTTCTTTTGAAGCGCCTTTATCTATTAAAAGACCCTTATCCGGAAAAGTTGTTGTGTAGTATTTTCCGTCTGTGTTTACTGCTGTATCATACGTTGTTCCGTCAACATATGTCTTTATGTTAGCAAGGTCTCCTTTGGAAGCTGAACCGGACTGATTCCAGCGAATTGATTTAAGATAAACTTTTTCCGCTGAGCCGGCCGTGACTTTTACAGATGTGAATACATAACCAGTTTCTCCAATTGCTTTTGAAGCCGCTGTGCCATCGCTTCTGTTTGGGTCAAGCGGACCTCTTGCCATTGTAACCGAGCCGATTGTTAATGACTCGTTTATGGTGTGTCCCACTCCCGCTATAGGCAATAAGCCATCAATTGTAATACCTGCGCCCGCATCCATCGACACTAAAGTTAAGTAAGCAATCTGACCTCCTCTGCTGCTTGCCGCTATTTGAGCGTTTCCAGCAAGAGTTATAACTTTAGTCGAGCCTTTCAAAACCGTGAACGGTTCATTTAAAACCGCCTGGTGAACTGAATTTAATGTCTTTGATAAACCGATTTGGGTTCCATTTTCATCCAAAACAACTACTCCTGAAAATACCGCGTCCGCGGCAAGTCCAGTGCGTTCTACTGTTATTGAATTTACAGTAATATCTTTATCTGCCGGAGCAGTAAGTTTAACTACTGTAAAAGGAACTCTTACCGAACTTATCGGAAACAATGTTGCCGCCGGCTGTACACCCGCTTCAACTTTTAATGTTCCTGTTGCTGAAGGAGTTGTCGTACCTCCTGTGGTTCCACCAGTTGTACCACCTGTGGTTCCTCCCGTGGTTCCTCCAGTTGTACCGCCGGTTGTTCCTCCTGTGGTGTCTCCGTCAGCTTCTTCTCCGTACAATTCATTTAATTTTTCTCTTGTTGCCGCGCCGACTAAACCTGTTCCTTTAGTTAAACCTAATGGCTCTAAAATTTCATCAGCGTATTTTTCCTGAAATCTTATAACAGCTTTTTTAGTTAATTGTCCAAAATATCCTGTTACAAGACCTTCGGGATAAACTTCTTCATCTGAAGACAGTGATTCTTGCAACGCTTCTACTTCACCTCCTCTGCTGCCTAATTTCATTGTCTTAGTGAAAATTACTCCTTCTGTTGTCTCGCTTGTTCCGCCTGAATTTCCTATTAATTTACTGAGTTGTTCCTGAAGTTGCGTTATCTGCGCCTTAAGTTCATCTACTGTTATCGCGCCCGCGCTAACCGGAGCAAGCATTGCTACGGCTCCGCTTAACCAAATCGCGGTTGATAAACTTAAGAAAACAGGAACAATTCGTGATGTTTTCTTTTTTATACTCATATATTAAATATTAAATAATAATTTAAATTATTTTTTATCGTTAAATAAAAAATAATTTATTAATAAAACGCGAATTAATTTGAACTCGACCTTTCAATATATTTCGCGCCTTTAACTTCTAAAATTAACAAATTATAATTTTAATTCTGAATTAAAGTCCTGCCACCCCCTCGCCTCATAAAGATACATTAAAATACATTATAATTTAATGCGCCTTTATGAAACGAGGAGAATCGACCTTAGCCTCATTACCAAGACTTCATCAAAAACAAAATGCGATTAACATAATTTAATAATAATCCGTTTGTTTTTTGTTTCCACACATATCTGATTTTCTAATTTACCCCCACACCTATCTCAACTAAACTTTCACTCTATTATATTATAATTATTTTATAAATAATTTTCGCCTGCGGCTCACTTTAATTATATTCAACATTTAATTTAAAGATAGGTGTGGGGGTTAATTTTCAATGAACAAGAAATAATCTTTTTCTGGTGTTATATTTATTTCCGCTTATTTATTATTGTAATTTAAAACGCAGGAAACAGCAATATCTTTCTGCGCATCAAAACAGATATTTAATTTCCACTTCATTCCTCACTTGCAATTAAACGAATTCCTATAAATCTGAAATTTTGCTAATTGCGTCATTCGGAAGAAATGTAAACAAATTTCCATTTCATTCCTCACTTGCAATTATTATAATTCTTTAAAATCCGTTGTAAAACCCTTCTTGTGGATAACTCCCGAAAACAACAAATAAATATATATTAAATCTAATAAATAAAATGGTGTTTGTCAAGAACTTTCCTTAAACTCAAATTTAGTTATTTAACGCTGTAAATTCTCCATCTTTTTTCGCCCTCCATTTTTAAAAACCCGCGCTGGACAAGTTTACTTAACTCTCTTTGAACTGTCTTCTTACTAATATTGTCAAAATGTTTAAAAACCTCATTTATACCCATCGCCTTAATTTCTTTACTGTAGATAGCAGTAAGTATTTTTTTCGCTCTTTCGGAAAAATCGCCTGTATTTAAATTTTCTCTTGTCTTATTAACCGCCTCCTTGCCGCCAGTAACTTCATATGTAATTTCTTTACTAATTGCTTCTTTTTGTCTAACATTCATATCGGACATAACGGACATAGACCCAACTACCTCGTTATTTGCTTGTCCATTATCTTGTCCAATAAAATTAGTGGGAGCAACATCTAATTTTAACGCGGAAATTTCAGGAATTTCAAAATACAATGTCCTGTTGTTTAAAATAAAATCGTCTATCTTCTCGTATTCTCTTTTTATAACACCCAAATTAATATTCACTATATATGAATTCAAGGAAGCAATATCCAAAAGATGAATAATTTTATTTATTAACCCGGAAATTTTATCAAAATATAATATTCTTTTTTCGGGAGACGATGTTTGAAGCGACACAATCAATTCTAAAACCTTCACACTCTCGCTTCTTAACGTCCATTTTAACGGCTCTTTATTTGGAAATAATTCCGTAACGCGATACAGCGCCTCCGTAATTTTTTTAGAATGAAACAAAATTTCTTTTATTCCTATTTCCTTACTTACCCCAGCGCCAAAATTTTTAATGTTTGAATTTATTCCATCCGGGAATTGTTCCCCTTTAACGGGATTTACTTCATTTTCCATTCCTGTATAATAAGATAATAACAATTTAAAATCAATGGATAAATTAAAATTTATTGCAACTGTTGAATTTTGGAAAACAGTTAACATGGTAAGCAAATGGATTTTTATCTTTTTAGACATTTTTCTAATAGCGGCTATAATTTGGCTTTTTTCAAAAATATCCAGTTTCCGCCAAAAATTAGATATAAAAGAAACGCGTGAAATAAATGCTAAAAAAAATTTGGTTGAAGTTGAAAATGGAGAGAATGAAAAAATAAATTTAGAGAACTCTTATCTTCGCGAAACAGTAAAATCCAAATGGCAAGAAATTATTTCCAAAATTGAAACTGAAACGGAAAAAGACCTGCAAATGGCAATCATTGAAGCAGATAGTCTGCTTGACCTTGTTTTAAAAAGAAAGGGTTATCCGGGAGAAAATTTAAAAGAACGTTTAAACGCCTTAAAACAAGAAAATCTGTTAAACTTAGACGAGGTGTGGCAAGCGCATAAAATGAGAAATGAAATTGCGCACAATCCCCATTTTGCCGTAATTAAAAAAGATGCGGAAAAAATTTTAAAATTTTATAAAAACGCTTTTCAAAAATTAAAGGTAATTTAATTACCTTTCTTTTACCAATACCCCATAGGTTTCACCTATGTATTATGTATTTACATAGGTGAAACCTATGGGGTTAAAATGCGCATATGCCAAAAAAAGATTTTCACATAATTCGATATGCTCCCCCTCCTCTTGAGCTTCCTGTCTATCAAAACATAGACCCTAAAACCGCGTCTTTTATTGGAAGAACTAACTACACCGCACCCCTTGAAGAAAAAAAATATATCTTCGGCATAAAAAGAAGCGACAGAAGAAGACATCTTTATATAATAGGAAAAAGCGGAGTCGGAAAATCAAAACTCTTAGAACTTTTAATAAGACAGGATATATTTTATGGACACGGACTCTGTCTTATGGACCCGCATGGAGACACCTTGGAAGCAATTTTAAATTTTGTGCCCCGTGAACGAATTGACGATGTCGTGGTTATTGACCCGTCTGATATTGATTTCCCTGTGTCCTTTAATCCATTAGCAAACGTTTCTCCGGACTTTAAACATCAATTAACTCAAGGGCTTATTGAGGTTATGGAAAAGCAGTTCGGCGCCAATTGGACTCCCCGTCTTGAACATGTTTTTAGATTTACCACGCTTGCACTCCTAGACTATCCATACGCCACAATGCGCGGAATGATTTTAATCCTTACGGACAGAAATTATAGACAAAAAGTCATTGAATATATAGAAGATGAAATGGTAAAAAGATTCTTCGCCATAGAATACGCAGATTGGTCAGAAAGGTTTGACACGGACGCAATAATTCCGCTTGTGAACAAACTCGGCCAATTTTTATCTAATCCGATGTTGCGGCATATTTTTGGACAAAAAGAAAACAAAATTCATCTTGAAAAATTGATGAACAACAACAAAATAATTTTAATAAATCTCCCGAAAGGAAAATTAGGCGAAGAAAACACGAGTTTTTTCGGCTCAATGTTTATCACAAAAATAAAACAAGCCGGTATGGAACGCGCCTCTCTTTCAGAAGAAAAACGAAATGATTTTTATTTATATGTGGACGAGTTTCACAGTTTAGTCACAGAAACATTTGAAAATATTTTAAGCGAGGCGCGAAAATACGGACTATGTCTTACTTTAGCGCATCAATATATCGGACAATTATTGCCAAAAATCCAAGCGGCTGTTATAGGCAATGTTGGATCAATACTCACTTTTAGAATTGGCGCGAATGATGCCGTAAAATTAGAACAAGAAATGACTCCGATTTTTAAAGTAAAAGATATGATAAATTTAGGAATGCAGGAATTTTATATAAAAATGTTGATAGACGGACAAACCTACGACCCATTTTCCGCAGAAACATTAAAAATTCTTCCGCCGCCCCACAGATCATTTAAACAAGAAATAATAGAAGCATCGCGCAAAAAATACGCGGTTCCGCTTGACGAAGTAAAAAGAATAATCGCGGAAGAAACAGAAACATTAAAAGCGATGAATAATGAAAAAAATAATCAGACCAAAAATGAAGTTCCACCAACCTCCGAGGTCGGTGGTAAAACAAAGAATAATATCTTAACTTCTGAAGAAAATGAACCAATGATTTAATATTTTACATGGGTTCAACCTATGTAAAAATTAAAATTAATCTAATAAAATATCTTTTAAAATGTCGTCGTTTTCATTATTTTTTAATAAACTTTCATTAAAAGAAATAATATAATCGTTTTTTTCAAAAAATTCTATTATTAAATCTTTATTTATAATTCCATTATTATAAACAGTTTTTCCGCAATATTCATTATTGCTTGACCATTTATAAAAATTCAGAAACTTCAAAACCTTATTTAAATTTTTAATACCGTTTTCTTTCCATTTATACTCTATTAATTCTATAGGATTGCTATGGATATACAATATCAGATGTTTAAAGAACTCATCAGTTTTAATGTGTTTTGCTTTATACGCGCCCTGAAAAAGATGTCCCACTCTTTCGTATTTTAAATTAAAATAACCCGTATATCCATTACCTAATTTCCTCATAAACATAGAAATGCCTCCTGGAATTAATTCTCGTAAAATCAAATGAAAATGATTAGGCATTAAACAAAAACACATTATATCCACAATAAGATTAAATTCTCCTTTTCTTTTTCTAACTCCTGCGGTTGAACCGCAGGAGTTAGAATTAATCACATCTTTTAAAAGAATTTTATTTTCGCTATTAAATTCTTTTAAAGATATTAAAAACCTTTCTCTGTCTTCTTCATTCATAAAAATCTCGCGTTTTTCTACTCCGCGATTATAAATATGATAAAATTCATTTGGAACTATTTTTATATTTCTACTCATTTTACTTCTTTATAATCCTGTGGTTGAACCGCAGGATTATTTAATTCCTTTGCTTCGCTTTGAAGCAATTTTTTCTTTTGCGAAACGCCTCTGTTATATCCGCCGATTTTTCCGTCCGCGCGCGTAACTCTGTGGCAAGGTATATTTTTATCGTGATTTTTATTTAAAATATTCCCAACAGCCCGCGCGGCTTTTTTATTCCCCGCCCGCCTCGCCACTTCTTTATAACTCATCACGCTTCCCGCTGGAATATAACTCACAACTTCCAAAACTTTTTGCTTAAAACCTTTTTCTCCATTAAAAATTTGTTTCGCCATAATTATTTTTAATCTATCACACTAAAAACATTTTCGCGAGACTAAGGAACGCCAAAAATCCAAAAATATCAGTCGCAGTTGTCACAAATACAGTCGCTGAAAGCGCTGGATCAATTTTTAAAAATTTAAGAAAAAGAGGGATTATCGCGCCAAAAAATCCAGCGACAATTAAGTTTATAATAAGCGCCGAAAATAAAATAAATCCGAGCGCAAAATTATAATTTAAACTATAAGCAACGACTCCAGCGACTACTCCAACTATCACTCCATTTCCAAGAGATGTTAAAATTTCTTTTTTTATAATATTAAAACTATTTTTAAGAGTCGCATCTCCCAAAGCAATGGCACGCACGGTTATAGCGAGCGTCTGAGTAGCGGCATTTCCCCCCATTCCCGCAACAACTGGCATATAAGCCGCAAGTATCACGAATTTTCCGATTGTATCCTGAAATAAACTTACAACGGCTGCCGCTAAAAACGCCGTACCTAAATTAAGCAAGAGCCATTTACTCCTCCTTTTAATTGAAGTTACGGGCGAATCAAAAATATCTTCTTCTTTTGCAACGCCCGCAAATCCGTAAATATTTTCTGTCGCCTCTTTTAAAGAAATTTTCGCCAAATCTTCAATTTTTATCACGCCGACAAAATTTCCATCATGGTCCACAACTCCTAAAATCTGTTCGCCGCTCCTTATGTATTTTATAAGATTTGTCTCACCTTCGGCGTCATTTACAAAAGTGATGTTTCGAATAAATTTTTGTACGCCGTTTTGAGGTATAGCGAAAATTATTTTTGAAAGAGACAAATAACCGATTACTTTTTTATTTTCGTTTTGAACAACAACCGCAGGCATCTTCTTAAACTCTCTTTCGTGCGCTTCCATTTTTTCTTTTACTTCCAAAAAATTTGAATCCACGTCTACTATTACAAAATTATAATCCATTATTCCGCCCGCAGTTTCTGGCGAATATTTTAAAAGTTTTTGCATTGCCGCTTTGCGAAACGGAGAAAAATTCTGAATAATTTCTTCTTGTCTTTTTTCCGGAAGAAACTGCAAAATATCGCAGACATCGTTGTCATAATTTATAAAATGCGAGAATCTTGAAACAGTTAAATTGCCCAAGCGGGGCAAAATTGTTTTTTTTGATTTGCGATTTAAAAAAATCGCCGCTTCCGCCTGCACTTCAGGCGGAAGTAAAATAAACAATTTTCTTTTTCCGCGTCGAATTTGATTTATAATTTCTGAAATTTCAAAAGTTGTAAGACGCAAAAGTTCTTTTTTAATTTCCGCCTCGCTACGTGTCTCAAGCAACTCCTTAATTTTTTCTAAAATATTTTGTTCCATACTATAAATTTTATTATATTTTGTAAAAATTTAAACCTTTAATTTTAAAAATCAAAACCTCGCTTCCAAAAAGCGAGGAGTTGAAATTTACGGGGATACGAGGGCTCGAACCCCGATTAATGGTTTTGGAGACCATCGTTCTACCGTTGAACTATATCCCCAGTCCAAAATTTATTTCTTTACTTCTTTATGTATTATCTGCTTTCTGCACCATTTACAAAATTTTTTGAGTTCAATTTTTCGTTCAACTTTTTTCTTGTTTTTGCGCGTCCAATAATTCACCCTTTTACAGGTTTGGCACGCGAGTTTTATTAAATTTTCCTGGGCTTTTGATTTAGGCATTTTTTAAATATAAACTAATTTTTAATTTTTACAATAGACCTGCTGCGTAATAATTTTCGTAACGAAATTTTCAGATTTTGAGCGAGGCGAAGCAAAAATTTTGAGGCATATACAGGTATCTGGCGAAAAATTTTTGCAAAGCCGTAGCC
>Ga0105164_10002329_pt1 | contig 11779 bp, 13 predicted proteins | sample VDWuncwatermetaG_FD_89674 | JGI IMG/M metagenome (GOLD analysis project Ga0105164, IMG submission 89674) | Wastewater microbial communities from Netherlands to study Microbial Dark Matter (Phase II) - VDW unchlorinated drinking water | ecosystem: Environmental > Aquatic > Freshwater > Drinking...
AGCAGATGATCGAGCGTCATGCCATGAGTGGCCGTGCCCTGAAGGAACATATAGAAACCGGTGACACCGAGCAGGCCGAGGCCGACCACCAACATGCCGGTGATCGCGCCGCCGCGAAACGCCACGTCCAGCGCCGGCCCGATGCCGTGGCGCGCCGCCTCGGCGGTGCGCACGTTGGCGCGCACCGAGACGTTCATGCCGATATAGCCTGCCGCGCCGGAGAGCACGGCGCCGATGACAAAACCCGCGGCGATCACGCCGCCGAGGAAGATGCCGATCAGAACTGCCAGCACGGCGCCGACGGCGCCGATGGTCATATATTGACGATTCAGATACGCCTGCGCGCCTTCCTGGATAGCCGCGGCAATCTCGCGCATACGATCATTGCCGCCCGGCTGCGCCATGATCCACTTGCTGGACCAGGCGCCGTAAATGATGGCCAGCGCGGCGCATCCCAATGCAAATATTAACCAGCTTGTCATTTTTCTACTCCCTTGTGGTGATTGAAAATGATTCTGAAAGCACTCTTTAGGGCACCTCTAAAAATTGTCATTCTGAGCGAAGCGAAGAATCTGCTTTTTTGCTCACTCTGAAAAGCAGATTCTTCGCTTCGCTCAGAATGACAAAATTTGGATTTTTAGAGGTGCCCTTTAAATTTTAAACTCGCCCGGCAGTTTTTTCGCCACGGCAATATTTTTCAAGCGCACATAATCCGGCAGGCCATTTTTGAACGGCGGGAAATCCTCTCCTTCAATCAATGGCGCGAGATAGGCGCGGCATTTATCCGTGATGCCGAAACCGTCGGCGCTGATGAAGTCGCGCGGCATCTTTTTTTCGACGTTGGCGACATCAGCCAGCGAGGCGACGGCGATCTCCCAGCGGTAGGGCTGATCCGACAAACGCTTGATCGCGGGCATGACCGCATTCTTGCCCGCCAGCGCAAATTCGACGGCGGCTTTGCCCACCGCGTAGGCTTGCTCAACATCGGTTTTCGAGGCGATATGGCGTGCCGAACGTTGCAAATAATCGGCCACCGCCCAATGGTACTTGTAACCCAGTTTGTCCTTCACCAATTGCGCGATCTGCGGGCCTATGCCGCCGAGTTGCGCATGACCGAACGCATCCTTCGCGCCGGTCTCGGCCATCAATTTTCCTTCGGCATTGAGCAGTCCCTCGGAGACGCCGACGGTGCAATAGCCGTAGCGCGCGACGCAATCATTGACCCGCGCTAAAAATTTTTCTTCCTCGAACGGCACTTCCGGAAACAGCAGAACGTGCGGTGGCTCGCTTCCGTCGTTGGCGGCGAGACCGCAAGCGGCGGTGATCCAGCCGGCGTGACGCCCCATCACTTCCAGCACGAAGACCTTGGTCGAAGTCTTGGCCATCGAGGCCACGTCGAAACCGGCCTCGCGCATCGAAGTCGCCACATATTTCGCCACTGAACCAAAACCCGGACAACAATCGGTGATGGGTAAATCGTTGTCTACCGTCTTCGGAATATGAATCGCCTGAATCGGATAAGCCATCGTCTCGGCCAATTGCGAAACCTTGAGGCAGGTGTCCGCCGAATCGCCGCCGCCGTTATAGAAAAAATAACCAATGTCGTGCGCCCGGAACACTTCGATCAGGCGCTCGTACTGGGCGCGGCTCTGTTCCAGACTTTTGAGTTTGTAGCGGCACGAGCCGAAGGCACCGGCGGGTGTCTCACGCAGCCGCGCTATGTCCGCCGCGCTTTCCAGCGAGGTGTCGATCAGGTCTTCGGTCAGCGCGCCGATGATGCCGTCGCGCCCGGCGAAGACTTTGCCGATCTTGTCCGCATGACGGCGCGCGGTTTCAATCACGCCGCAGGCCGAGGCGTTGATGACGGCGGTGACGCCGCCCGATTGCGCGTAAAAAGCGTTGCGTATCGCCATTAGGGCACCTCTAATAATTCAGTTTTTGTCATTCCGAGCGCAGCGAGGAATCTGCTTTTCAGAGAAGGTAAAAAGCAGATTCTTCGGCCGGAGCCTGTCCTGAGCGCAGCCGAAGGAGCCTCTGAATGACAATTTTTAGAGGTGCCCATTAGCCACCCTCCAGCGCCGTGAAGGCCAGTTCGCGGATATGTTCGACCGCGCCAACCCCCTCTATCCGGCGATATTGAGGCGCGCGCTTATCCCCGCCAGCCGCCCACCGGGTGTAGTACTCGACCAGGGGCCGAGTCTGCGCCCGATAGACATCGAGACGTTTTCGCACCGTCTCTTCCTTGTCGTCCGCACGTTGCACCAGCTCCTCACCACTGACATCATCCTTGCCCGCCAGCTTGGGCGGATTGAATACCACGTGATAAGTGCGTCCTGACGCCGGATGCACGCGGCGTCCACTCATGCGGCGAATGATTTCGGCGTCATCCACGTCAATCTCCAGCACAAAATCCACTTCAATCCCGGCCAGTTTCAGTGACTCCGCCTGTGGAATGGTGCGCGGGAAACCGTCGAATAAATAACCGTTGGCGCAATCCGGCTGGCGCAGCCGCTCCTGCACCAGGCCGATTACTATCTCATCGGAAACCAGGTTGCCCGCATCCATCAATTTTTTCGCCGCCAAACCGACGGGCGTACCGGCCTGGATCGCCGCGCGCAGCATATCGCCGGTGGAAATTTGCGGAATGCCAAATTTTTCCGTGATGAAATTTGCTTGAGTTCCCTTACCCGCACCGGGCGGGCCTAATAGTATGAGACGCATGATTCTCCAACGCGGGCGTAATTTCACGCTCCGAACTTGAAATTACCCGTAAGCGCCGCCAAGGTCAAATTTGCGGCGGACTCGTTCTAAATCCGCAAGCGTATCCACGCCCGCTTCTGGTACATGATCGGACAACACAACGTGAATGGGAAAGCCATGCCACATTGCACGCAATTGCTCGAGCGCTTCGCATTGTTCAATGGGCGCTGCGGCAAGAGAGGCGTAACGCCGCAGAAAACTCACCCGATACGCGTATATGCCGATATGGCGCAGCGCCGGTAATCCAGCAGGCAGTACACTCCTGTCTGCCGCGAATGCATCGCGCGCGTAAGGCACCGGCGCCCGGCTGAAATACAGTGCACGGCCATTGCTGTCGCACACCACCTTGACTGCGTTGGGATTGAAAAACTCGGCGGCGTCGGTGATCGGATAACAAGCCGTTGCTATCGCCGCTTCCCCGTCAGCCTCCAGCCCGGCGGCGACACGATCTATCATCTGCGCTTCAATCAATGGCTCATCCCCCTGCACATTGACAATGATCTCATCATCGGCGAGCTTGAGTTGTTGCGCCGCTTCGGCCAGCCGGTCGGTGCCGCTAACGTGATCGGCGCGCGTCATCAACGCCGCAATGCCATGACGCTCAGCCGCCGCAAAAATTTCTGCGTGATCAGTGGCGATCCACACTTCACTCGCCGCGCTCAAGCGCGCGCGCTCGGCGACGCGCACCACCATCGGCTTGCCGCCCAGATCGAGCAGCGGCTTGCCCGGCAGACGGGTCGAGGCATGGCGCGCCGGGATGACAACCTTAAACCTGGAAACGGCAGTTGACCGCTTGCCAAGTAGCGAAACCTCATCATGATTACGGACTGTCATATTTTGCGGCGTTTCACCCGTTGGATGAGAGCGCTACTGGCTGGATTGCGCATTTTTTGCGGCGCATGGCCGCGTTGCGCCTCCTTGGAATGGAATGACCATTCCGCGTCGTTGCGCCTTGCCCTGCACCCCAAAAAACGCACACTCCACCCAGTCCAACCGCCGTTTCCAGGTTAAATGTCACGCGCGCAAGCTTGCCATCTCGTCAGCGCTGATTTGCCGCGCCTCATCTTCCAGCATGACCGGAATATCGTCGCGGATCGGATAGGCCAGCCGGCATGGTTTGCAGACCAGTTCTTTTTCCACTTTCCGGTAGTCGAGCGGGCTTTTGCACAGCGGGCAGACCAGAATTTCAAGCAGCCGGTGGTCCATAAAGTTTCTCCAGTAGTGCCTCAGCGAAGTCAGAAGGCAGTTCGGCATCGACGCGCAACACCCAGGCCACGCAGTGAATATCTGACACGAACGAGGCGCATTTTACCGCATCTTTCTCGGTCATCAGCAGCACATCGCATTCTTCGAACGCCAGATCGGCAGCGCCGTAGCGATGATGGTCAGGAAAGGCGTGCGCGGTGTAGCGCAAGCCCAGCTGCGACAGGTGATTGAAAAACCGTCCGGGATTGCCGATGCCGGCGATAGCATGGACTCGCTTGCCGGTGAAGTTCCCGGCATCACAAGTTTGAGTTGAGTCATCGAGTCGGGTGAAAGTCGTGCCGCGCAGTTGCATCTCGAATACCGGCTTGAAGCGCAACGCCTGAAACTCCGGCGGTACGACGCCGCCGTTGATGACCAGCGCATCGGCACGGCGCACGCGCGACAACGGCTCACGCAACGGACCGGCGGGCAGCAGCCAGCCGTTGCCTGCGCCACGTTCATCGGTGACGACAATCTCGACATCGCGCGCCAGCCGGTAATGTTGCAGACCGTCGTCGCTGATGAGCACATTACACTCGGGATGGGCATTGAGCAGCGCCTGCGCGCAGACCACGCGATCACGCCCGATCCATACCGGACAGAGTGCGCGCCGCGCCAGGAGCAGCGGCTCATCGCCCACCAATTGCGCATCATCTCCGGCGCATACTTCGCGCTCGCCACCGGCGCTGCCGCCATAGCCGCGGCTGATGATGCCGGGGCGGTAACCGCATTCACGCAGCCGCTGCGCCAACCACAGCACCAGCGGCGTCTTGCCGCTGCCACCCGCGGTGATGTTGCCGGTGACGATCACTGGTACCGGCAGACGGATGCTGCGTAACACGCCAAAACGATAAAACAGACGGCGCGCGGCGGCCAGCAAACCGAACAGCAAGGCCGGCGGCAGCAACAGCCAGGCGATCAGGCCGCGCTGTTGCCAGTTGGTTGCAATGATTTGTTTTAATCCCTCAGAGTTGTTCACTGGGATTGGTGAGCAGCGGCGAAACTGTAAGGCGTGACCGCCGCCGTCATTTCGCGCTGTTGGCGGGACTTTGCGTGGCGAACGAGATACGCGGCAAACTGGCGCGCTGCGCCGCCTGCATGACGTCGACCACGCTCTGGTGCGTGGCCTTGGCGTCGGCGTTGATCACGATCAGCGGCTCCCTGGCCTGACCGGCGGCACGCCGCAGCGCCACGCTGATGCTTTCGACATCACGCGCGTCAATAGCCTTGCGGTTGATCGTAATCTTGCCGTCGGCGCCGACCACCACATTGATTTCGTTGGGCTGATCGGGGGTCGCTTGCGCATCCGCCGTCGGCAGGTTGATCTCAAGCCCGGAGAATTTCGAATAAGTCGTCGTGATCATCAGGAAGATAAGGATGACGAGCAGGACGTCGATCAACGGGATCAGGTTGATCTCCGGGTCTTCTCGATGGCGGCCGCGCTGAAAATTCATTGATCCGATCCTCAGACGCGCTGGCCGTGTACCATTTCAACCAGCTTTATCGCCTGCTGTTCCATATCAACCACCAGGCTGTCCGCCAGCGCGCGAAAATGGCGGTAAAAAATCATGCTGGGAATGGCAATCAGCAAACCGAAACCGGTGTTGTACAGCGCCACCGAAATACCGTGTGCCAATTGCTGCGGGTCGCTGCCGGTGGGCGATTGCGAACCGAAAATTTCAATCATGCCAACCACCGTGCCGAATAAACCCATGAGCGGGCTGATCGAGGCAATCGTGCCGAGACTGGTGAGAAAACGATCCAGCTCGTGACTGACGGCGCGCCCGGCTTCTTCGATCGCCTCCTTCATCACTTCACGCGAATTTTTGGCGTTGCGCAAACCGGCGGCGAGCACCCGCCCCAACGGTGCCGCGTTGCCCAGTTCGGCCAGCATTTCGCCGGTCACGCCGCGCTGGCGGTAGTCGCTGATAGCCTTTTCGAGCAGACCGGCGGGCACAATTTTCGAACGGCGCAAGGATGCGGCGCGTTCGATAATCAGCGCAACGGCAATGATGGAAGCCAACAACAGCGGCCAGATCGGCCAGCCTGCGGCCTGAATGATTGCAAACACGAAGCCTTCTCCCCCAAGATTCAAAACAACGCCGAACTTTAGCTTGCGCAGAGTGTTTCAGCAAGAACTATTGCTCAGGCGCGGTGAAGTATTAAGTCCGTTCGGGCTGAGCCTGTCGAAGCCCATTCTCCTTTCGACAAGCTCAAGGCGAACGGGCTTCAAACTTAATCTGGCCGGATCAATAAGTAACAGAAGCAAGCAGCAAGCGTACGCCAACGCCATCAGCGGCAGCGATTCAAGAAACATTATTACTTGTCCACAAAAGCTGTGGATAAGTATGTGAATTGAACTTGAGCGATTGACTTAAGTAACCCAAGCGTAAGGCTTTTTGTTACTTCGATTAAAAATGAATCTGCTAAGTATTCCATTTAAAATCATGGTGTTAAAAACTTTCTTCGAGTATGGAAAATCTTCAGCCATCAAGTGGCTCATCAAGTAGAATTCATGCCATGATGACTGATACAAGCAGTGTAGATTCAAGCAGCGAGCGGGTTCTCAGCGTTTCCGCATTGAACCGGCTGGCGCGGCAAACTCTGGAACAAAACTTTCCGCTGTTGTGGGTGGCCGGTGAAATTTCCAACCTGACCCAGGCCACCTCCGGCCATATTTATTTTTCGCTCAAGGATCAGGAAGCCCAGGTACGTTGCGTCATGTTTCGCAACCGCGCCCAATTGCTGCCGTGGCGCCTGGCTAACGGCACGCAGGTCGAGGCGCGCGTCCTCGTCTCGTTGTATGAAGCGCGCGGCGACTTCCAGCTTAATGTCGAAACGCTGCGCCGCGCCGGTCTCGGCGCGCTGTTTGAAGCCTTCGAGCGGCTGCGCGCGAGATTATTGGCCGCGGGCTGGTTTGCCAATGAACGCAAGCGCCCGCTGCCGCGCTATCCACGCCGCATCGGCATCATCAGCTCAATGCAAGCGGCGGCGTTGCGCGATGTGCTGACCGCGCTCCAGCGCCGCGCGTCGCATCTGCCCGTGACGATTTACCCGGCGCCGGTGCAAGGCGAAGGCGCGGCGGCGCAAATCGCGCAAGCCATAGCAGCCGCCAACCGCCATGGCGAATGTGATGTGTTGATCGTCGCACGCGGTGGCGGCAGCATTGAAGACCTGTGGGCCTTCAACGAAGAAATCGTGGCGCAAGCGATTCACGATTCCGCGTTGCCGGTGGTGGCGGGCATCGGCCATGAAACCGATGTCACCATCGCCGATTATATTGCCGACCAGCGCGCTGCCACGCCGACTGCCGCCGCCGAACTGGTGAGCGCCGGTTATTTCGAGGCCGCTAAAGAACTCACGCGAATCTCCCGGCAATTTAACGTCGCCATGTGGCGTATGCACCAAGAGCGCGCGCAGCGCCTCGACCAGCTGGCCTACCGGCTGATCAACCCCGCCGAGCGCCTCGCCCGTGGCCGTCTGCAAGCGGTCCACCTGCAGACCCGGCTTGCAGCCGCACAACGGCGCGCGCTGGAAACCGCCGGCGCCAAAGTGCACAATCTGCTGCCGCGCCTGAGCGCAGCCACCGCCGCCATGCTGCGCAAACAGGGCACTGCGCTGGAGGCGCTCGGACTGAATCTGACTCACCTCAATCCTGATGCGATACTCCAGCGCGGCTTCAGCATCGCCCGCGACCCGCAGGGAAAAATCATTTATTCGAGCGCGCAGATTGCCATCGGCGCCGGCCTGCGGCTGCAATTCGGCCAGGGCTGGGCAGACTCGCGCGTCACGGATAAGGGTAATTCATGACCCTGAGCGGCAAAGTTGATTGCGTCTTAGTCTGATTTTCAATACACTGCCAACCTGTCAAATCAGCCGCAAGCAAGGGAGCCTCCGCATGAAAAATCCACTTGATTCTCTCTGGGGCACTGTCATTTCCGGCCTCATCCTGACTGTGATTCTTTATAACATCGTCAAATTTTCCCTCGGAGGCTGACATGGATTTCGTCCCCGCAATTTCCCGCTGGCTGCATCTCCTGGCAGGCGTCATGTGGATCGGCCTGCTGTATTACTTCAACTTCGTCCAGGTCGCGGCCATGAAAGCCGCCGGTGCGGATGGCACTGCGGGCGGCATCACCAAGCATGTTGCACCGCGGGCGCTGCTGTTTTTCCGCTGGGCGGCGCTCATCACCTGGCTATCGGGCGCGGCACTGCTGGGCAAGGCCTTTGTCGCCGCGTTCACCTTTCAGGGTCCCTATGTCGTGATTGGCGTCGGCGCATGGCTCGGCACCATCATGCTATTCAACGTCTGGGGGCTGATCTGGCCCAATCAGAAAAAGATACTCGGCATCGTCCCCGCCACCGACGAAGAAAAAAACAAGGCGCGCCGTATCGCGTTTCTCGCTTCGCGCACCAACACCATGCTCTCCATTCCCATGCTGTTTTTCATGGCGGCAGGCGCACATACCGCGATTTATTTCGGTTTCTGAGAAATTTCGCCGCGTAAAAAGCCGTGCGCTATCCGCGCACGGCTTTTTTCATTCTCCGCGAACAATTCAAGCCTTCATTGATTGAAATCAAATTTTGGCGGTCGCTAATCGGTTAAGTTCTTTCCACCGAGTCCCGGAGAGAGACATGACCGAGCCTAACGAAATCCTGAAACAGACACGCGCCGCGTTCGAGCGTGAGCCGCGAATCAACCTGCATCGTTTTCCCATCCGCATGAACTGGAACGGCGGCACGCTGACCCTGGAAGGCGATGTGGAGCATATCGTTGCCAAAAAACTGGCGGTGCGCCTGGCCAAGGGAATCGCCGGCGTAACGGGCGTGATAGACCGGTTGCACGTCGCGGTGGCAGAACACTGCAGTGACGGCGAGATTCTCGATTCACTCATGCAACTATTGCAGCGCACCAATGAACTGAAAAACTGCACCCTGCGCATCCGTGAGAAAGGCCGCACTTGGACCTTGCATGAGGCCGACAGCGACAACCGCAGCGGCGAGATGGAGTTTGGCGTCACGGACGGGGTGGTGACGCTAGCCGGCCACGTCATCAGCCTCTCGCACAAACGCCTCGCCAGCGCGCTGGGCTGGTGGGCGCCGGGCTGCCGCGACGTGCTGAATCACCTGCATGTGGTGCCGACGGAACGGGACAACGACGACGAGCTGACCGATGCGGTACGTCTGGTGCTGGAAATCGACCCGCTGATTCACGCCGGCCAGGTGCAGGTCAAAACCTACCTGCGCGTCGTCACGCTGGAAGGTTCAGTGAGACACGCCGAGGAAAAGAAAATGGCCGAACTGGATGCTTGGCTGCTGCCCGGGGTGAATGAGGTATTCAACCATCTTCAAGTGCGGGGGTAATGAGTCCTGCGCACTGACTCGCTGATCCGCAGTAGTCACTATCCGCGCTGACAGCTCCAGCTTGCGCGTGAGGGCAATATGCTGAACCCCACCACCCTATATCGCGGCAGGATCGTAGACCTCCCTGGAAACGGTCACACCGCGCGCGCGTTTGACGGTGAACAACGTTATGAGAAACTACACTTAGGTTTCAATCAGCCCGCCGCGCACCGCGATGAGCGTGATTTCGGCCTGATTGGTGACGCCGAGTTTTTGTTTGATGTTGTACAAGTGCGTGCCGACGGTGCTGGGGCTGAGCTTGAGCAATTCGGCGATCTGATTCACAGAGTTGCCGCGCGCGAGCTGGATGAATACCTCAAACTCGCGCTCGGAAAGTATTTCCACCGGATTCTGTTCGCCGTTGAGATTTTGCGTGGCGATGCGCTGCGCGATGGCGGCGTCGAGATACATGCGTCCCGCCGCCGTCTCGCGCACCGCGTCGATCAGGGTTTCTGGCGCGCTGCGTTTGGACAGATAACCCAGCGCACCCGCTTTGAGCACGCGCTTGGGATGGCTGGTATCTTCATGCGCCGATAACGCCAGTACGCGGGCGTTGCGATCACGGGCGACGATGCGCTTGACGGCCTCTATGCCACCCGCGCCGGGCATCGCCAGGTCCATCACCACCACGTCGGGGCTCACCTCGCCATAGCGCACATACGCCACCTCGCCGCTGTCGGCTTCGGCGACAACTTCGATGTCTTCGGTAGCTTCAAGCAGCAGACGAAATCCCATGCGCACCACCGCATGATCGTCCACCAGCATGACGCGAATTTTTTTTCTGTTCATGGCTGCGTTGGCAAACGGGCGATGACGCTCACGCCCTGCCCCGGCCGGTCCAGCAATTCGAGTTGCCCGCCCAGCATTGCGGCGCGCTCTTTCATGCCGCGCACGCCATAGTGTCCGGGCTGTTGCCAGTCCTGCGCCAGGCCGTGACCGTCGTCTTCGATGCGGAGAAGCAGATCATCGGCCTCGCACTTGATGTCGATTGCGATATGCCGTGACTGGGCGTGACGAATGGCGTTATTCACCGCTTCCTGAACGATACGATAAATGCTGATGCGCAGCGTTTCGCCGGGCGCCGCGGGCAATCCATCTACATGCAGGGAAAAAACGATTCCGGGCTGCTGCAAACGCCAATCCGCAACCAGGTCACCGAGCGCGTCATTCAACCCCAGATCGTCGAGCGCCAGGGGGCGCAAACGCGGAATCAGGGTGTGCATCACGCCGTAAATTTTCCCCGCCGTGTCGACCACATAATTCGCCGAGCGCTCAATGCTCTCATCGACCCCTTTGGCGCGCTGCGCAATCGACAGGCCGAAGCTCTTGATGGCGGTGACCAACTGCCCCATCTCGTCGTGCAGCTCACGCGCGATGACGCGCCGCTCCTCTTCAATTCTGGCTTGCAGCATCTGGCTCAATTCGCGGTTATCGGCGAGTCTCGTTGTCGCCTCGCGTGCGGCGTGTTTGGCGGAAACGTTGTCTTCAATCGACTGCGCCATGCGATTGAAAGCATCGCTCATCAATTGCGCCTCGCGCCCGCGCAGTTGCGGCAGCCGGGTGTGATAAGCACCGCGCTCCATATGTTGCAAGCCGTCGACCACTTGACCGAGCGGCGCGAGCGCGCGACCGACCGCCCAGAAGATAATGAGGTTGGCGGCGAGCAGCAGCAAGACGCCAATGCCGAACAATAGCTTCAGCTCGTCCCAGCCGTCGAGCACCGCGCGCGAGGCTTGCGGCTGGATCAACAGGCGGCCGCTGGCGAGATTTATTTCCTTGGTTTCAAGCGGCGGCGAGACCAGGCGCGTAAACCAATCAGGCGCATCGCGGCCGGCTTTGTAGGGGGACGGCGGTGAGGAATACAAGAGACGGCCATCTGTGCCGTATAAGAAAACCTCGTTGCCGCGTACGCGTCCCACCTTCTGCAAGGTTTCCGCCAACGCGGGCGCACCTTGCTGCTCGCCAGCCTTGCTGATTTGAGTCAGTAACTGCGTGGCGATACGGCTGGAGGCCTCGATTTCTTCGCGCACGCTGCGCCGCGTGCTTTCCGCTTCCAGCACGATTACGCTGCCGAAAAACAGCAGGGTCAGTCACGCCACGATGTAGTTGATGCGCAGACGCAAGCTCATGGCCGCAATCGTACCGTGGAACAAGCTGCGGCTGGAAGGGTTCCGGCGGAAGGACTCAGCGCGGCTGCGGCGCTTTCTGCAAGCCGCTGATTGCGGCGCCGGGCTTGATACCGCGGCTCTTGAACCAGCCGCTATTCATTTCCAGCGCGTAGCGCGCCGGTTTTTCCGCGCAGTGATTTTGTTCGGAGTGGGGCTGCATCTCGGCGATGTTGATAATGCCGCCGCGCGCGTCGACAAAGGCG
>Ga0105164_10002330_pt1 | contig 11777 bp, 12 predicted proteins | sample VDWuncwatermetaG_FD_89674 | JGI IMG/M metagenome (GOLD analysis project Ga0105164, IMG submission 89674) | Wastewater microbial communities from Netherlands to study Microbial Dark Matter (Phase II) - VDW unchlorinated drinking water | ecosystem: Environmental > Aquatic > Freshwater > Drinking...
AACGGGATCGACATGATCTGGTGGAACCAGGAAGGGCGTATCACACGCTTCAAGGTGATGATCCGCCCGCTGAAGGCAATCAACCTGCTCCACCAGCTGATGGGCGCCCAGTTGGCCAGGGCCTAGTCCCGGCTCCGCTCGGCGCTGCTACTCGCAGCGCGCCACGCGGAAAGGAAGCTTCTCGCCGTCGGTTTCGGTGATCGTGACGAATTCGCCCAGCCTGATCGGATGGGTTTCCAGATGGAAAATGGCTTCGTCATCCTCGTCGCCGGGTGCATAGGAAAAGATCCAATTGCCGTCTTTGCGGGCTACATAGCCTTCCTTGTCACGCTCATTCGGCCAATAGCGGCGAACCGTTGCCAGTTGCGGCTCGCTGTCGAATGCCACGGTGTCGATCATGCCCGATGCATCAAGCGGGAGGCGCAACAGGTAAACACGTGCAGCCGAGCCTTCCGGAAATTCTGGAGTTCGGGCAAGTTCGAGACGGATGACAGTCCACACCATGAGTCGATCATGTTCGATGGCTTGAACAGGGCCAATAAGGGTTCATACGGATAGAGCGGTCAGGCGACGACGGCTAGTTTTTCTACCAATATCCTGCAAAAAGGCTGGAGAGAGATTCTTCTCCAGCCGGCAGGCCGTCGAAGAAGCCAGGCAAAGATGGGCGCATTCGTGCAAGACAGGTTTGATGAGGCGCACCTCCGTTCGATCCTTGCAACGGTTCCCGACGCTATGGTTGTTATCGACGAACGCGGTCGCATCATGTCGTTCAGCGCTGCAGCCGAGGAGATGTTCGGATTCACTCAGGCCGAAGTGGTTGGAGAGAATGTCAGCATTCTGATGCCGTCGCCCGACAGGGAGCGCCATGACGGCTATATCGAGCGCTACCGGCAGACGGGCAGGAAGAACATCATCGGTATCGGCCGTGTGACGACGGCGCGCCGTCGGGATGGTTCGACATTTCCGATCGAACTGTCGGTGGGCGAGGCCATGACGCCGGAAAGGCGCGTCTTTACCGGCTTCATACGGGACCTTACCGAACGGCAGACCGCAGAACTGCGGTTGCACCAGCTTCAGGATGAACTGGCGCATGTCGCGCGGGTGAGCGCCGTGGGATCGCTTGCAGCGGCGCTGGCGCATGAACTCAACCAGCCTCTTGCGGCCATCACCAACTATTTGGGGGCCGCGCAAGAACTGGTTGATGGCGATATTTCCGATCCTGAAATGCTTCGTGATGCGGTCTCAAGTGCAGCGGAGCAGGCCTTGCGTGCAGCGGAAATCGTCCGCCGCCTGCGTGATTTCATCGCGCGCGGTGAGACCGTGCCGAGGGTCGAAAGCCTTAGAAAGCTGGTGCGCGAGGCGAGCGCCCTGGCGCTGCTTGGTTCGGGCAAGAATGAAATCGAAGTGCGCGTCGCACTCGAACCCGCCGCCGACCTCGTGTTTGTCGATGCCATCCATGTGCAGCAGATCCTGTTCAACCTCATCCGGAACGCGCTCGAGGCAATGGAAACGGCACCGATCAAGCGTCTTGAAATCCTGTCGTCGCGCATGACAGGTGGCATGGTGGAACTGTCCATATCGGACAGTGGAAGCGGGCTGTCACCCGATGTCCTCGCCAATCTGTTCGAACCCTTCCGAACAACCAAGAGCAGCGGCATGGGCCTTGGCCTTTCCATCTGTCGCACCCTGGCCGAGGCCCAAGGGGGACGCATCTCGGCTGGCTCCTCTTCTGTTGGGGGCTCGCGTTTTGCGTTTACGCTCCCCTTGGCCGAAGCGGTGGCGGGCTGAATTCCGCACCTGGCCTATGTCAGCCGTCGGGCGCCATTACCGGCACGTCGCCCAAGCCAGCCGCAAAAGCGATCCGCAGCGCTTCGGACAGGCTGCGCACATTCAGTTTGGTCATCAGGTTCGCACGATGGATTTCAACCGTCCGCGCGCTGATGCCAAGGTCATAGGCAATCGTCTTGTTGGGGTGGCCGCGCACAAGACCTTCGAGCACGTCATGCTCGCGTGTGGTCAGCACATTGAGGCGCAATGCGGCTTCGGCAGCACGTGCCCTGTGCCGGTCGGACTGTTCGATCTGGGAAAACCCTTGCTCGAGCGCGGCGAGGAGCACAGCCTTTTCAAAGGGCTTTTCGATAAAATCCAGCGCCCCGGCTTTCATCGCGCTGACCGCAACATTGACATCGCCATGTCCGGTCAGGACGATCACCGGAAAGGCGATTCCCCGCTCGTTAAGGGCGCGCTGCACTTCAAGGCCATCCATTCCCGGCATACGGACATCAAGCAGGATGCAGCCCGGCGCGAGGGGCGCAACGTCCTTCAGGAACGCGACGCCTGATGCATAGGAATCAACTGCAAACCCGGCGGCCTTGAGCATGAATCCCGCCGACCGCCGAACGGCGTCATCATCATCAATCAGGTAGATTTGACGCCGGTCCGCCATCATCGCCCCCCGTGTTTGTGCCCTTCTACACAACAGTGCGCGATCGGCAATCGTGCGGGGAGACGGTCGGGTGTGATCGTCAGTTCTCGCCCGCAGCGCCTCCCGGCGTGGCTGCGCGCTTGCGCTGGCACAGGGCATGGCAGCCCTTGACGCAATCCTCCCGTTCCTGCCGATCGGAGGGTGAGGGAAGTTCGATAAATCTTGAACCCGATTCCGAACAGATGCTGACCATGTTCGGCGGCGACGAAGCTTGGGCTGCAGGGGCCAACAGGCCGAGCGCGATCAACGCCAGCCAGGCAGATGGCGAGACCGTCTTCAGCCTAGATCGCATTGCTGAACCGGCTGGATCCGCCCTGACGATAGGCGTCGAAAGCGGACGCCACGACGCGCGCATAGGGAAGTGCGCAGCGGCTGAGGCGCAAATCGCGGTCGTTCCATTGCACCAGCCCCAAGGCTTCGAGCGGCCGGAGCGCAGCCTGGGCGCTGGATACGAGCTTTTCAGGAATGTCGCGCGCTTCACGCTGGCACAATATGCGCTCAATGATGGCGGAGCGTGCCTGGTCGTCTTCGCTGCGCAGTACACCGCGTACGGAGGCGAGCCTGCCACTCGCAATATGTTCGCGGTATCGCCCCGGATTCTTTTCGTTCTGGATCATGACCTGGGGGAAGCTGCTGATCGCGCTTGCACCGAAGCCAAGAAGGATCGCGCTGTCATCGTCCGTGAAGCCCTGAAAGTTGCGGTGGAGCCTACCATGTGCCGTCGCCTCGGCCAACCCGTCATCGGCCAGGGCAAAATGATCGAACCCTACGGGCTTGTAGCCGGCGGCGGTGAGCAGCGCATGTCCGACGGCCGCCATTTCGAACCGCGCTTCCGATCCGGGCAGCGCGCTCGCATCGATCTTGCGCTGGCGAGGCACCAGATCGGGCAAATGGGCATAGCCGAACAGCGCAATCCGGCTTGGAGCGAGTTCGATTGCCTGCGCAAGTGTATCTTCCAGATCTTCCAGGGTCTGGCCAGGCAGCCCGTACATCAGGTCAAAATTGGTGTTCGCGATTCCGTGGCGCCTGAGCGAAGCGAGGCAGGATTCGATCATGTGCCGGGGCTGGATGCGACCAATCGCCTTCTGGATGGTCTCGGAAAAGCTCTGCACGCCCAGGCTGACGCGCGTGACGCCGCATGAAGCAAGTGCCATGGCCCAATTGTCTGAGAAAATCCGGGGGTCGACTTCGACGGCTATATCCGCTTTTTCGCAATCGAGCGCGAGAACAAGCCGATCGACCAGCCGCACAAAATCGACAGGCGCTATCGCATTGGGGCTGCCGCCACCAAATGCGATACGCTGCACACGGCCCCTGCCGCCCAGAAGCGCACCTATGCGTTCGATTTCAGACTCGAGTGCCGCCAGATAGCCGGCAAGCCGGTGCGTCCGGTTGGCAGCCCCCGTATTGCACCCGCAATACCAGCAGATCGACTGGCAATAGGGAATGTGAACATAGACGGAGAGCGGTGTGTCCCGCTCCACCGAACCAAGCCCTTTGATCAAGTCGGCAGCGCCGACAGAGTCGCTGAACTCAACGGCCGTAGGGTAGCTCGTATAGCGCGGAACAGGGCGTTCAAGCAGTTCGGGATGATAGATCCACATTCGCCATGAACTAGCATCGAGGGGCGGTACCATCCTTGATCCGCATCAAGGATTTTGTTGCGACGGATCAAGGCATGTCGCCCCAACCTGACTATCGTGGCTTCAATCCCAAAGAGGAGTTGGGTTCATGAAGTCGGTGCTCTTACACGTCTATGATGACGATGCCCTTGATGATCGGTTGCAGGTCGCGCTTGACGTCTGCCGAACGTTTGACGCCCATCTGACCTGTCTGCAGGTCACGCCCTATAATGCCTATGTTTCATTCGAGCCGCTGGGCGGGGTTTATACCCAGGCAGCGGTTCTCGAAAGCGTCCGCGAACGGGAGGACAGTGTTCGCAAGGAGATCGAGGCCAGGCTCGTGCAGGACGATGTCCGCTGGGACTGGATCGCAGCGGATGGTCCTGTCATTCAGAAGCTGGTCAGTGCCTCGGCCCTGAGCGACTTGCTGGTCCTCGGGCAATATCCCGGGGCGAGCGATGCAGTTTCGCAACCGCTCCCGATCGTTGACGAAGTTGCAGTCCATGCCGCTTGCGCCGTGCTGCTGGTTCCAACCGGAGTGGCGGCCTTTGATGCGACGCGGCCGGCCGTCATCGGGTGGAATGCATCCCCCGAAGCGGCGAATGCGATCCGCCATGCGCTGCCCGTCCTGCGCGCGGCGTCTGCGGTTCGCATCGTTTCGGTCGGCGAAGATTCGGAGGCGTTTCCACAGACTGCGGCGAGCAGCTATCTTTCACGCCACGGTGTGCCGTCTGAACTCCATACGCTGCCAGCAGGCCCTAATGGTGCTGCAGGCAGGGTCCTTGAAGACTTTGCAGCAAAGCAGGGCGCGGGCTGCCTGGTCATCGGAGCCTATGGCCGGTCGCGGTTGCGCGAAACACTTTTGGGCGGCGTCACGCGTGACTTGCTCCGCACCTCTCGCATTCCCCTTCTGCTCGGACATTGAGCGGATTCATTTCAACGTCAGGACTAACAGGAAAATATCATGAAAAAAATTGCTCTCCACATTGGCGGCCTCGTTCTGGCCTGCGGTTTTGCCACTTCGGCCGGCGCGGCCGCCGGCGACACGTTCATTCGCCTGCGCGGCATTGTGGTCGCTCCCAACGAATCCTCGGGCGGCATCACGCCGACCTTCCCGACCGAAGAGGTCAAGATCAACAACAGCGCCATGCCCGAAGTGGACGTGACCTACATGGCATCGGACAATATCGGCTTTGAGCTGATTGCTGCAACGACGAAGCATCGTGCCACCGGAACCACGGGAACAACCGCAACCATTGGCCGACTGGCTTCAACCTGGGTGCTTCCACCAACGCTTACGGCACAATATCATTTTGCCCCGGAAGCCAAGGTGCGTCCTTATGTCGGGGCAGGTGTCAACTACACGATCTTCTATTCGGAAAAGCCGTCAGCGGCGCTTGAAACCGCGGTCGGCCAGACAAGTGTAAAAATGAAGAGCAGTTTCGGATGGGCAGCGCAGGCCGGGCTCGACTTTGACCTGAACGATAAGATGTTCCTCAATTTCGACATCAAATATATCGACATCCGCACAACTGCGCGCCTGTCCACCACCGCGATCGGTGTTCAGCGCGTCAAGATAAACCTCAACCCGTTCGTAGTCGGGGTTGGTCTCGGCTTCCGCCTTTAACCTCAATCAGGGCTCCTCCACCTGGCGGGGCAAGTCCAATGGGCTTGTCCCGCCTTTCGTGTCCGCTACCGGGCAATCCTCGTCGATCAGGATTCGCATCGACGCGCCATCAAGATCATCATACTGGCCGCTGCCAAGCGACCAAAAAAAGGTGGCCAGACCGACAAGCCCCAGCAGCAGTGCAATCGGGATGAGAAACGCGATGCCGTTCATTTTGCCAGGCTCCGCAAGCGCAGGGCGTTGGCTACGACAACCAGCGAGGATCCCGACATGGCCAGCGCGGCAATCAATGGCGTGACCAGTCCCAGAATGGCGAGCGGGACAGCAATCGCATTATAGCCGATCGCCAGCACGAAATTCTGCCGCACAATACCCTGTGTGGCGCGGGCAACCCGGATAGCGGTTGCAACCGGCGCAATACTGTCGCCCAGAAAAATGGCGTCGGCCGCGTTCTGTCCGGCATCGCTGGCTGATCCGGGCGCCATCGACACATGCCCTGCCGCGAGCGCCGGCCCGTCGTTCAGCCCGTCGCCGATCATGAGGACTTTTGCCCCGCTGGCGCTGAGCCGGGCGATCGTGTCGAGCTTGTCCTGGGGAAGCATACCCGTTTGCGCGGTCAGGCCCAGTTTGCGGGCAACGGGCGCAACGGCTTCCGCGCGATCGCCCGACAGGATGGTCGCGGGTAGCCCCAGACGGGCAAGCGCACGGATCGTATCCTCGGCGTCGGGCCGGATCGGGTCGCTGAACAGGATGGTTGTCGGCGGCTCTCCTTCAATGGCCAGCATTGTCGCCAGACAGTCTTCGGGAACGCCGCCGTCGGGCCTGCGAAGCGCAACGGCCTGCCTGCCGAACATCGCCGAGATCCCGGTGCCCGCTTCTTCGCGAATATCGGTTATGCTGGCCGCCTCCACCTCGTCCCGTTCAAGCGCGCGCCGCAGCGATTCGCTCAAGGGATGGCGGCTGGCCCTTGCCAGCGCCAGCGCGAGTGACTTCTGTTTCGGCCCCAGCATGGACAGGCTGACGGGCTCCGGCCGGCCCAGAGTCAGCGTTCCCGTCTTGTCGAACAGCGCACGATCGGCTTCAGCCAGTCGCTCCAGCGCCGATCCATCCTTCACAAGTATCCCGCGGCGCATCAGCGCGCCGGCCGCAACGATCTGTGCGGCAGGAACGGCAAGGCCCAGCGCGCAGGGGCAGGTAATGATGAGCACAGCAACCGCTATGAGCAACGACTGGTGCCAGCCCGCGCCGGCGATCATCCAGCCCGCAAAACTGGCAATCGCGAGCGAGTGTACAGCGGGGGCATAGAGCCGCGCCGCGCGATCCGCGATGCGCACATAGCGTGACCGGGATTGGGCGGCTCGATCCATCAGCCGGGCAATGTCGGCTATGGCCGTATCCTCGCCGATCGCCATCACCTCGACCTTGACCGGCGCGTCGAGGTTGAGAGTCCCCGCATGGACGCGCGCGCCGGCGGCCACGGGCACAGGTGTGCTTTCCCCTGTGAGAAGCCCGAGGTCCAGGCGCGACCGCCCCTCGAGCAGCATGCCATCAGCTGCCAGCCGCTCTCCAGCCGCCACGAGCATTGTCATGCCGGGCCGGAGCGCCGAAGCGTCAAGCCAGGACGAGCGTCCGTCCTTGTCGATCACCAGGGCGCCCGACGGCGTGTGCTTGAGCAGCGCCGTCACGCCGTCGCGCGCGCGATCCCGCATCACGCTGTCCAGCCAGCGTCCGGTGAGCAGGAAGAACAGCAGCATGACCGCGCCATCAAAATAGGCGTGCGGCCCATGAACGATGGTCTCGAACAAGCTGAGCCCGCTTGCCAGGATAACGCCTATAGAGATCGGCACATCCATGTTGGTTCGGCCATGCCTCAACGCATTCCAGGCTGATTTGAAGAAGGGGCGTCCGGCATAGGCAATGGCCGGCAGCCCGATGGCAGCCGAGAGCCAGTGAAACAGGTCGCGGGTCGTGCCTTCGGCACCGGACCAGACCGAGACCGACAGCAGCATGATGTTCATCGCCGCAAATCCGGCCACTGCCATCGCCTTGAGCAAAGCGCTGCTGTTTCCGTCGCTGGCTGCGGCGAGCGCAGGGCCCAGGGGTTGGGCCTCGAACCCGAGCGCGCCGATCGCGTGCTGGAGATCCTGCAGTGTCAGTTCCGGCATGTGGGTCAGGGTCACGCGCCGAGCCGTGAAGTTCACGCGCGCCGCAACAATGCCCGGTGTTTTTGGAAGCCCGTCTTCGAGTTTGGCAATGCATCCCGCGCAGCGCATCCCCGGAACCGAAAACAGGGTTTCGGGAAGGGCCGTTCCGGCAACCGGCGCAGTTGGAGCGTTCATTGGAGGGCGGTTGACAGCTTGGCGCCATCGCCTCGGTGACTCAGCGAAACATGAACAAGCCAGCGCCCTTGAGGCAGCGCCTCCGACGAGATCAGCGATCCGTCCGGCGATTGCGAGAAAGCGAGAGCGATTGGCGCCGTCGCGCCCAGCGGGTGGCTGGCCCGCCCGGAACCGGCCAGATCGGCCAGCACCGCACCCGCCTTTGTTGCCTCAATGCGGACATGCCTGTCCGCCGTGAGCGAGACCTGGGCATTCCAGCCGAGGCCGTCCTGCCTGCGCGCAGCTGCAAGCCAGCCGTTGAATTTCTGGCTCGCGACATAGCTGTTTTCGACGACCGTCCCTCCAAACGTCGAAATGGCGGTATGGGCCATATAGAGGTTCACAGCCACGACCAGGCCAAAAAAGCCGAGCAGGATCGCGGTCATGTGCCAGCCGGTAAAGCGCCTGGTCATTCCTCCTCCTCCTCTTTTTCGGGCCGCTCGAACTGGGTTGCGTCGCTATCGCCCTTTTCGTCAGATCCGAGAGCCTGTGCCGAAAGCTCGAAGGGCTGACGCTCGGGCCCGTTGCGGGGCGCTGCGACGAACAGCCGGACCTTGAGGACGCTGTCGGGGGCGACATTGACCTCAACCGAACGCGCAGCCGTTTCGCGTGTGCCATCCTGTGTCCATATTTTCGCGGCGTCCATCCCGGATATGCCCAGTGCGACCGTGCGCGGACGCGCTTCCATGTTGCGCACCTTGACGGTGTAATTGTTGCGGATGGCTCCATCGGACAATTGCACATAAATCGGGTTGCGGTCCTGCTGGACAGAGAGGTCGAGCCGGGTCCGCTGGCCGAACGAAAAGAGCATGGCAAAACCGATCGCCGCCCAGATCGAAAGATAGGCAAGCGTTCGCGGGCGCAGGAGCGTCTTCAGAATCGGATTGGCCGTGCCGCCCGCCTTTTCGACGGCGGCATCGTCGAGCGTGCAATAGTCGATCAACCCGCGTGGCCGCCCTAGCTGCGTCATCACCTTGTCGCAGGCGTCAATGCAAAGGGCGCAGGTAATGCAACCGATCTGGGCCCCTTCACGAATGTCGATCCCCGTCGGGCAAACCTGGACACACTGGGTGCAATCGATACAGTCACCTGTCTTGAGCCCGTCTTCGGCGGCCTTCTTGACGCCGTGGGTGCGCGGTTCGCCGCGCCAGTCCTTGTAAGTGACGATAAGCGATTTTTCGTCGAGCATCGCCGTCTGGATGCGTGGCCAGGGACACATATAGATGCAAACCTGCTCGCGCATCAGCCCGCCGAAGATATAGGTCGTCACGGTCAGTATCCCGACCGTGCTATAGGCTATGAGCGGCGCCTCACCCTTCAGGAAGCTGCGCATCAGCGTCGGGGCGTCGGCAAAATAGAAAATCCAGGCGCCGCCGGTCAGAACGCCGATGACAAGCCACACACCATGTTTCGAAACGCGCTTGACGATCTTTTCGAAACCCCATGGCGCATTGGCGAGCCGCACCTGCGCATTGCGATCGCCATCGATCGCGCGCTCGACATGCTGGAAGACGTCGGTCCACACGGTTTGCGGGCAGGCATAGCCGCACCAGGCCCGCCCGACGGCCGAGGTTACAAGGAACAACCCGATCCCGGCCATGACCAGCAATCCTGCCACATAGTAGAATTCGTGCGGCCAAATCTCGATCGCGAACATGTAGAAACGGCGATGGGCAAGATCGACCAGCACAGCCTGATCCGGCGAATAGGGTCCACGTTCCCAGCGCAGCCAAGGCGTCACATAATAGATGGCCAGGGTCACGGCCATGACCACCCATTTCAGGCGGCGGAAAAACCCGTCTACGGCCTTTGGGTATACACCCTTGCGCTTTTCGTAGAGCGGGCTTCCCGGATCAATCAGGCCTTCAAGGCCTGACATCGGGGGCCGCCGTTGCTGGCACGGCCGCCGGGGCCGCTTCTCCACCGCCCAGAGAATGGACATAGGCCGCCAGCATCTTGATCGTGACCGGGTCGAGACGGTTGTCCCAGCGGGGCATCACACCGAACCGGCTCTTCCTGATAGTCTGGGCGATGGCCGCGCGATCGCCTCCGTAGAGCCAGATTGCATCGGTGAGGTTCGGCGCACCGAACTCCCGTCCACCCGCGCCATCGGTTCCATGGCACTGGCTGCAATTGGTCGCGAACAAGGCTGCTCCGCGCGCCGATGCCGTATCGGGTTTTTGCTGGTCCGAAATCGACCGCACATAGGATACGACGGAGGCAATTTCGGCATTGGTCAGCACCCCGCCAAAGGCGGGCATCTGCGAAGAGCGCGTTTCGTTGTGATCGGGATTCCGAACGCCGTGCGTGATTGTATAATCAAGGGTTGCAAGATCGCCACCCCAGAGCCAATCGTCGTCGTTGAGGTTGGGATAACCCTTCGATCCCGATGCGCCCGACCCGTGGCACTGGACGCAATGGACCTTGAAAGCTGCGCGGCCACCTTCAATGGCGCTCTGCATCAGTTTCTTGTTGCTGGCCAAAAGCTCGACAGGCATCCCGGCAACGGCGGCAGTGATGGTGGTCTTGCGGCTGGCTTCGGCATCCATTTCCGCGGCCAGCTGGCCCCGGCTCGTCCATCCGGACACGCCGCGGGTTGCGCTTTCGAGCATGGGGAGGGCCGGGTAGAAGATCACATAGCCGACCGCCCAGAGGATGCAGGCGTAAAAGGTCAGCAGCCACCAGCGCGGCAGTGGCGTATTGAGCTCCTCGATGCCGTCCCACTCATGGCCGACCGTCTGGGTGCCGGTTGCTTCGTCGATACGTTTGTTCTCAACCATGATCTTCATCCTTGAAGATGATTCCGGCGGCATTGCGGTAATGTGCCGATGCCCCCTTGCGGAACGTCCAGCCTACAAAGGAGACGAACAGGAAGGCCATGAAGACCAGCCCCCAGCTATCGGCGAAGTGCCTGAAGCTGTCATAGGTCATCGCGACTGCTCCTGTGCTTCAGCCGATTTCAGATCGACAAGCGTTCCGAGCATTTGCAGGTAGGCCACAAGCGCATCCATCTCGGTGATCCGCGTCGGGTCGCCATCGAAATCGCGGACCTGGGCCTTGGGGTAGCGCGCCTTGAGGTCGGCACCGCTCAGATCCGGGTCGGCCTGAGCCTGCAGGTCATCATTTGCGGCTTCGATCGCCGCCTTGGTATAGGGCACCCCGACGCGATAAAGCGCCTGTAAATGGGCCCGCATGTCGCTTGCCCTCAGCCCGCGCTCGGCCAGAAAGGCATAGGGTGGCATGATCGATTCGGGGACGACTGCCCTGGGATCGACGAGATGCTGGACATGCCATTCGTCCGAATAGCGCCCGCCGACGCGTGCAAGATCAGGCCCGGTCCGCTTCGAGCCCCATTGGAACGGATGATCGTACATGCTTTCGGCGGCAAGGCTGTAATGACCATAGCGCTCGACTTCGTCGCGGAACGGCCGGATCATCTGGCTATGGCAGTTATAGCAGCCTTCACGCATATAGATGTTGCGCCCGGCCAGTTCGAGCGGCGTATAGGGGCGCATCCCTTCGACCTTCTCGACCGTTGAGTCGATCCAGAAGAGCGGCGCGATTTCGACGATCCCGCCGATCGCGACGGTTACGAGCGCAACGATACCAAGCAGCGTGACATTGCGTTCCAGCCGCTTGTGGTCAAAAATTGTACCAGCCATGGT
>Ga0105164_10002331_pt1 | contig 11775 bp, 14 predicted proteins | sample VDWuncwatermetaG_FD_89674 | JGI IMG/M metagenome (GOLD analysis project Ga0105164, IMG submission 89674) | Wastewater microbial communities from Netherlands to study Microbial Dark Matter (Phase II) - VDW unchlorinated drinking water | ecosystem: Environmental > Aquatic > Freshwater > Drinking...
CAGGTCAATCAGGATAATTTATTTAATCCCGCTGTTAAATTAGACGAAGAGTTTCAAGTCCTGTCCAATACCCTGCGCGATCGCAAGGCAGATACCATTTTTGCCGCGGTGGCCGACCGCTTGTCAACAGAGGGCATGACCTTGCTGGATTCCACATTCTTATTAAAAAAATATTTAGCGCCCCGCGGTACCTTGACCAAACGAGGGCCCACAGAGAGTGAATTAAAAGACATTGAGTTTGGGCTTACCATTGCCAGGCTTGTGGCCGGTATTGATATCGGACAGACGGTGGTGGTCAAAGAAAAAGCCATTGTGGCCATTGAAGCGATGGAAGGCACGGACCGTGCCATTGCCCGCGGAGGGCAGATCGCCCGTGAGGGGGCGGTGGTGGTTAAAACTTCCAAGCCTGCCCAGGACAATCGTTTTGACGTGCCGGTGATCGGGCCGCGTACGATCCAAACCATGGCTCGTGTCAAAGCCGCCTGTCTTGCCGTTACAGCTGGCAAAACCCTCATCATCGACCGTGAAAAAACCGTAAGCCTGGCTAATAAAGCCGGCATCTGTCTGGTAGCGGCTTAAATGTTAATTAAGGAGTGTCACCTATGCTTCGCGTCAATCGCAGGATCAAAGATATTGTAGGGTCAACGACTCTGGCCATCACTGCCCGCGCCAAGGAATTGCAGGCCCAGGGGCATGATGTGGTCAATTTTGCCGCCGGTGAGCCGGATTTCGACACTCCGGATTTTATCAAGAAAGCCGGTATCAAAGCCATTGAGAGCGGATTTACCAAGTATACCCCTTCCACCGGGACCCAGGATTTGCGCGAAGCCATTGCCGCTAAATTCCAAAAAGACAATGGTCTTGCATACAAGCCCAATCAGATAGTTGTTTCCTGCGGGGCCAAGCATTCATTGTTTAATATCATTCAGGTTTTAGTCGACGATGGGGATGAAGTTATTTTTCAAGCGCCCTATTGGGTGAGTTATCCTGAAATGGTCAAGGCCGCGGGCGGCAAGTCAGTGATTATCCCCACCGATGCCGTGAGTAGTTTTAAAATCACGCCTGATTTATTAAAGAAGCATATTACGCCTAAAACTAAAATCCTGATTATTAATTCCCCATCTAACCCGACCGGGGTCATGTATACAAAGCCAGAATTGCTCAAGATTGCCGAGATCTGTGTAGGGCGCAAGATTTATGTGATTAGTGATGAAATCTATGAAAAATTGATTTATGATACTGATGTTTTTACTTCGATAGCTTCATTAGGTAAAGAGATCTTTGACTTGACGTTGACGGTCAACGGTGTGTCTAAAGCTTATGCCATGACCGGTTGGCGTATCGGCTACGCGGCTGGGGCCCTCGAGATCATGGAGTATATCAAGAAATACCAGGACCATTCAACCTCCAACCCAAGTTCCATCAGCCAGGCCGCGGCCCTGGAGGCTTTGAAAGCTTCCCAAGAGTCCATTGATCAAATGTGCCGGATATTTAAAAAGCGCCGTGATTTGATGCTGCAATGTTTAGACCGTGTCGGGCAGCTTTCTTATATACGTCCGGAAGGCGCATTTTATGTTTTTTGTGATTTTTCTAAAGTGGGCGATGCGACGATGATTGCCAAACAGATCCTGGATGAAGTCAAGGTAGCCGGAGTCCCGGGCGAGGGCTTTGGAGCTCCAAATTATATAAGGTTTAGTTTTGCCACGTCGGAGGCGCGCATTCAGGAAGGTATCTCGCGAGTGGCCAAGTGGATCGCTAAATAATGGAAAAAACTCCTCTTTTACGGGAACTTCTTTTATTAGCCGTTCAGGAAAATGCTTCTGACCTGCATTTGACTGAAAAGAGTCCGCCGATTTTCCGTATTGACGGCCGTCTGGTCCCGCTTAAGGACGAGGTCCTTAGCCGTACTCAAACCCAGGAGATGATTTATAGCGTCCTCTCCGACAGTCAGAAATCCAAATTCGAAAAAGAAAAGGAATTGGACTTTTCGTTGGCTTTAACCGGTTTGGACCGTTTCCGCGTGAATGTGCATATTCAGCGCGGTTGTGTTGAGGCGGCCTTCCGGCGTATTTCTTTATTTGTCCCTTCCATGGAAGAATTGCAGATGCCGCCGGTGATTGCGGACCTGGCACGTAAGCAAAACGGTTTGGTATTGATCACCGGTCCCACGGGTTCAGGTAAAACCACGACATTGGCGTCGATGATTAATTTAATTAATTCCGAGCGTACTTGTATTATCATGTGTATTGAAGATCCCATTGAGTATATTTTTACGAATAAAAAATCGGTGATCAAACAGCGCGAGGTCTATCGTGATACCAATTCGTTCGGGGAAGCGCTTAAGCGTTGTTTGCGCCAGGACCCAGACGTGATTGTGGTGGGAGAAATGCGTGATCTGGAAACGATTTCAACGGCTTTGACAGCGGCAGAAACCGGACATTTGGTTTTAGCTACCATACACACCCCTGATGCTCCGCAAACCATTGAACGTATTATTGATGTTTTTCCACCCTATCAGCAGCAGCAGGTCCGCCAACAGCTTTCGACGGCTTTACAGGGTGTTATTTCACAAAAATTAGCCCCCAGGGCTTCAGGCAAAGGCCGTATCATGGTCCCGGAAATCATGCTGGCCACAGCCGGTGTTCGTAACCTGATTCGCGAAAAGGCTATTGAACAGTTGCGCACGGCCATGCAAACCGGCGGTCAATTCGGAATGCGTACTTTTGACAAATCTCTTAAAGAGCTTTATGAAAAAGATATTATTACCTATCAGACCGCTTTGAATATGGCGACGGATATCAATGAATTGAAGACTTTAATGCCGAAAAAATAATCCTAAACGGGGTAAGAGGAATTTAATTGAGTCATACGGTAACATTATTGCCAGGAGATGGCATCGGCCCGGAAGTAACCAACGCCATGCGGATGTGTGTGGATGCCACGGGTGTGAAAATTAATTGGGAAGTGCATGAAGTTGGCGAGAAGTCCATGCAGAAGCACGGCAAACCTTTGACGGATGAAGTGTTGAATTCCATCCGTCGCAATAAGACTGCCCTCAAAGGGCCCATCACCACGCCGATCGGTCGTGGCTTTCGTTCCGTTAATGTTCAGTTACGCCAGTCCCTGGATTTGTTTGCCTGCGTGCGTCCTTGTCTTTATTATGAAGGCACCAAGACCCCCATTAAAGCTGTGAATTTAATGATCTTCCGTGAAAATACGGAAGACTTATACGCCGGCATTGAGTTTGATCTTGGTACGCCTGAGTGCAATCGTTTGCGCGGCCTTATCAATGAGATGTCGCCTAAAAAGGTCAAAGAAGACTCGGCTATTTCCATCAAGCCGATTTCAGTGAGCGGCTCCAAGCGTATTGTTAAATTTGCTTTTGATTGGGCGGTAAGGCTCGGACGCAAGAAGATGACCGCGGTGCATAAAGCCAATATCATGAAATTTACTGACGGTCTTTTTTTGAAATGCGCTCAGGAAGTGGCCAAAGAATACGAGGGGAAAATTGAATTTAACGATCACCTCGTGGATAATATGTGCATGCAATTAATCCAGAATACGTTTTTGTATGACTGTCTGGTGTTGCCTAATCTGTACGGCGATATTGTTTCGGATTTGTGCGCCGGCTTAGTCGGTGGTTTGGGAGTTGCTCCGGGAGCTAATTATGGCGAGAAAATCGCTTTATTTGAACCGGTGCACGGTTCAGCCCCTAAATATGCCGGCCAGAATAAAGTCAATCCGACCGCGACAATCCTCTCCGCGGTATGGATGCTGCGTCATCTTAAAGAAAATGCCGCGGCTGATCGCTTGGACAAGGCTGTCCGTATCATTTTAAAAGAAGGTAAATCTGTAACGTATGATCTAAAGCCCGACCGCAATGATCCCAGCGCTGTGGGGACCATGCAGATGGCCGAGGCGATTTGCAAGAAGTTATAATTCGGCCATTGTATTGCTCGTTGATTGCATGTCAAACGCAACAACGAGGAATGAAGCCTTATCTAAACAATCTATGGTAGGCTTCATTGCCTTCGCTGCGTGCCTGCTCAGCAATCTTCGCTACTTCAAAATCTTCTAAGAAAAGCGATGATTCCTTGCCTGCAAAAAGATAGACATCCTTTCCTACTGCTGCAAGAAATACAATGTCCGAATACAAACTATGAAGCCAAAGATTATTGTTGAAGATTGGGGATTGGTTAATTACATTGATGGCCTTGAGCGTCAGAAGAAGTGTGTCCAAAGTGTCATTGCAGGCGCGGGGGACCACCTGATTCTTTGCGAACACCACACGGTATTGACGCTGGGTAGAATGACTAATCCTCAGAGTCTGCTTTATCAGCGCAAGGAGATTGAAGAGCGCGGTGTGATGATCGAACGCGTTGATCGCGGAGGGGACGTGACCTTGCATGCGCCAGGGCAATTAATTGTTTATCCGGTTTTTAATTTAAATAAACACGGCAAAGATCTTAAAGTTTATATGGAAAAGCTCCAAGAAGTTGCGGTTGATTTATTGAAGAATTTTGGTATATTGGCAATAAGCATTGGCGGGCAACGGGGTGTATTTGTCGGGCCTGATAAGATTATTTCCATTGGTGTGGGGGTACGCAAATGGGTGACTTACCATGGTTTAGGGATTAACGTAAATACAGACCTGTCTCTTTTTAATTTGATTAAGCCCTGCGGCCTAAATGTGCGCATGACCTCGATACAAAAATTAAAAGGCCGCCCCGTGCCGATGAAGGACGTGAAGTTAAAGATAGTTGAGCTGTTTCAGAAATATTTCTCATGACCAAAATTATTTTACCTGAATTAGGCGAGGGGATCACCAAAGCAACGATTGCCTGCTGGCACGCGAAGGTGGGCGGAGATGTCGTCGTCGGACAGGAAATTTGCGAAGCGGTTACTGACAAAGCTTCTTTTGTTATCGAGGCGCCGGCCCCGGGCAAGCTTAAATCCATATCTGTCGATGAGGGCCAAGAAGTCCTGGTTGGCGGCGTGTTGGGGATAATCGAATAGGAGTGGCCAATCAAGCACAAGCGCGTTTTATTAATGTATATTTCGCAGGTTTCCGGGCATCGTCAGGGTGCGGTGGCGATTGCCAAATCCCTTAAATCCCTTGACCCTGATTGTGAAGTTTTAAGCATCAACGGATTTGGTTATACCTATCCGTTGATGGAAAAAATCATCAATACCACCTATATGGGCGTGATTAAACGCGCACCCAAAATTTGGGAATACCTCTACGACAATCCCAAGGTCATTAAGTTTTCCGAAAAATGGAAACAATCCATCCATAAATCTTCGCATAAAAAATTAAAACCGTTGATTGATGAATTCAAGCCCGACGTGGTTGTCTGCACCCAGGCTTTTCCCTGCGGCATGGTCGCGGATTATAAAATGACCCACCAGCTTGCCTTTACAATCATCGGAGTACTGACGGATTATGCCCCGCATTTATATTGGCTGCATGAAGGAGTGGATTATTATGTGGTGCCCTCCCTTGAGGCCCGTGACCGCTACGTGAAAGAGGGGGTCCCTGCGGAACGTATCAAAATTTTCGGCATTCCTATCCGCATGAAATTTGCTGAGCATACGGGCGCCGGCAATATTGCCAAAAAATTAGGGCTTGATTTAAATATTCCAACCATTCTGATCATGGGAGGCGGCCAGGGTTTGGGCCCCATGAAAGAAGCGGTCAAATCGTTGGTGCGTCTTGGGCGGCCGTTGCAGCTGATTGTTATTTGCGGTACAAATGTCAAGTTAGTCAAATGGATCAAAAAGATCCAGCGTCGGACAGCCAAGCAAATTATTTTTTATGATTATGCCGGCAATGTGGATGAGCTGATGGAAGTATCTACCTTGATCGTCAGCAAGCCCGGCGGCATGACTACCAGTGAATGCCTGTCCAAAGGCTTGCCCATGGTGATCGTTGATCCCATCCCGGGTCAAGAAGAGCGTAATTCCCAGTTTTTGGTCAATCAGGGCATTGCTATCCGTGTGGATGACAAACGCCATATTGCCCGTGAGATCAACGCGCTTCTGAATAACCCAAAGCAATTGGCGGCAATGAAGCAGGCAGCTTTAAAAAATGGTAAACCAATGGCCGCGGAAAATATCGCGCGGTTGATTTTAAACTAAAAAAATATGGGCAATTATTGGCTTTACAGGATCGGTCAGCATTTAGCAAAAATTTTGCCTATTGGGGTGAGCAGTGTCCTGGTCATGTTGTTGTGCGATATTCATTTTTGTTTTTCCAGGACCGATCGCCGGGCGGTTGAGCATAATTTGAAAATAGTGTTGAAGACGGACCATGTGCCTAAAGCTCAAGTCCGCGCGGTGTTTCGTAACTTTGGTAAATACCTGCTGGAATTTTTTACTATGACCAGGCATTTGCAGCCGGCGTTCATTGAATCCAATGTCCATATCAAGAATATCGGATACCTCAACGAAGTGTTGCAAAAAGGCAAGGGAGGCATTGTTGTCAGTGCCCATGTAGGCAATTGGGAAATGGGAGGGACGGTATTGCCGATGCTGGGTTTCCCGTTATCCGTGGTGGCTTTAGCGCATAAAGATCCACGGGTCAATGCTTTGTTTAACGCGCAGCGGGAAGCTTTTGGGGCCATGGTGATCCAGACTGATGCGGCTGTTCGGCGTGTCGTGGAGCATCTTCAACAAAACCGTTTTGTCGCTATTCTGGCAGACAGGGATTTTGGAAGTCGCGGGCTAATGATGGATTTTTTCGGCTATCAAACAATGATCCCCAAAGGGGCTGCTTTTTTTTCTATGAAGACAGGATCTCCCATTGTCCCTGTTTTTATTCTTCGTACGGATTTTGATCATTTTGAATTTAATATTTATCCGCCCATTGAGCCTCCTCATTTGCCGGACGGTAAGATCACGGATGAAGCGGCGAGGGATTATATTCAGAAATATTTGACGATCATTGAGGATGAAATCAGAAAAAATCCGTCTCAATGGCTTTTATTCAAGGAGCTTGGGCAATCATGAAAACTGTCGGTCTCTTGCCTATTATTATCCCAGCGCATAATGAAGCCCAAACCATTGGACCCCTGGTTGAGGCTGTACGCGCCTTAGGGTATGATTGCATCGTGATTGATGACGGTTCCGTGGATAAAACCGATGCCGTTGCCGTCGAAGCGGGTGCCGTGGTGTTAAAGACTACAAGCAAAAGCGGCAAAGGCAATGCTTTAAAAGCAGGATTTGATTATGTGATTAAGAATGGTTATGAGGCGTTGATTGCCATGGATGGTGACGGCCAGCATTCACCGTCGGATATTGCGGCCTTCGTGGCCTGTTATCAAAATACAAACGCGGACATTGTCTGCGGCAATCGTATGCACAACCCGCGGGGTATGCCCCTGGTGCGTTTAGCCACTAATCGTTTGATGTCTTGGGTTGTCTCCCTTTTTTGCCGTCAGAATATTCCGGATACCCAATGCGGTTTTCGCCTGATCAAAACAAAGGTGCTTCAAGTCATTAAACTCGAAAGCTCTGATTTTGAAATTGAAACTGAGGTGCTGATTAAAGCCAGCAAAAAAGGTTTTAAAATAGGCTCGGTCGATATACAGACCATTTATAGGGATGAAGTCAGCAAAATCCAACCGGTGCGCGACACCGTTCGTTTTATGGCCTATCTATGGCGTGAACTATAGCGAAAAAATGACTGAAAATTTGCTTTTCAAGGCTTTGTTTATTTCCTTGGCCGCTCATACGGCGGTTTTGTGTATTACCTTTTTTAGCAGGATAAATGACCCGCATTATAAGGCCATCCGCCGGAATCAGATTGAAATCAGCTACAAACCAAGTTATAGAAGAGCTGCCGATATTCGAGAATATCCCATCAGGCCGGCCCATCATCTGGACTTAAGTAATAATTCGAATTTTTTTTCCGACAGGACCATAGGTGTGAACCTGGTCAAAGCAAGGCCAATGCTGCCCTTTGGGATGTTCTATGAACGTAAGCCCGACCCTATGCGCACCATGGGATTAAGCCACAGGGTTTCCATTACGCCTATTAAATCAGAAAAAATAAATAATCCTGTTTACGCCGCTTACAATGAAATGGTCAGAGAGCGCATTAAGGAAAAAGTCTACGCGAATTATGACAAAATGGAGAGAGGCTCTGTGTATTTGACGTTTTTGTTAGATGAGCATGGCGTGCTTAAAGCCGCGCAAATTATACCGGAGAAAACAGATGCTTCAGAGCATCTGCAGGAGATCTCCCTGAGAAGTCTCAGAGAAGCCAGCCCATTCCCACCTTTTTTAAAAGGCATGAACCTCACCGAATACCCCTTCAATATCGAGATCCAGTATCAAGTCAGCGATAATTAATGATTCTCCGTCGGTAGTTAGGTCTGCCGAGCAAGCAATAGGGGATATAAGTTGACTTTTTTAAAATCCAATGATAATGTAATGCACTTTACAGAAAGGGTTTATAGACAAATGCAAAATCGTTGGGGGGATAATGTTGAGAAGGAGGGCGGGCTCTTGGGTCCGGACGGACAGCCTCTGGCTTCTTCACCAAAAACTCCACAAGAAGATGCTCCGCAAGCAGAAGGGGCGACGAAGGACGCGCCTACAGAAGCAAATCTGGATTTTTTTAATTACATCGCCAGCCTTGGTTTCCAAACCATGATCTTTTTAGGGGAAATGCCCAACCCCATCACCAGTCAAACAGAAAAGAACCTCAAGCAAGCTAAATTCCTGATCGACACGCTGGTCATTTTGCGCGATAAAACCAAGGGTAATTTATCCAAGGAAGAAGATGATTTGCTCAACGGTTCCATTTATGAACTGCAGCTGCGTTATGTGACCTTATCAACCCCCGGGGTTGACAAAGAAAATAGTTAATGTTGTCAACCCCGGGGGTTGGGGAGGTAGCCGTTATGCTCGACGAAAAATTATTGGCATTGCTCGCTTGTCCTGCTTGTCAAGGCGACGTACAGCTTAAAGATAATAAGATTATTTGTGCGCGCTGCCAGCGGATTTATCCCATTGTAGACGGAATTCCTGTGCTTTTAGTGGATTAGACCCCCGATTAAAACATTCGGGGGTGACATAGAAATTAAATGATGAACACGCGTTTAAATAAGCTCGTTGAAGATTTTTCCCGCCATAAAAATATTGACGCGCTTTTAATTGTCAATGACAGCAATATCCGTTATTTGACCCAGTTTCCGGCTTGCGAGTCCTGGCTTTTGGTTACAAAATCAAAAGCTTTTTATATTACCGATTTCCGATATATTTTGGAAGCCCGCCAGGGACTAAAAGGTATCACTGTCAAACAATATAGCCTCATGCCCTGCGCGACACTTTGTGAGCTTTGCAAACAATATAAGATCAAGCGCTTGGGATTTGATGGGAAGCATACCAGTTTTGCTTTATGGAAAAAACTTAAGGAATTTTGTCCGAGACAATCCAAACTTGTCGCGGCGACCGGTCTGGTCGAGTCCATTCGAGAGATTAAAGATGAAGGAGAGATTGACCAGATTAAAAATTGCCTAAAATTGCACTTTAAAGCCATTGATTTTATGAAAAAAGTGGTGAAACCAGGCTTAACTGAGCGTCAAGTGGCCAATCAATTGGAGCGTTTTATAAAATCTCGTGGGGCGGAGTTTTCTTTTTCACCCATTATTGCTTCAGGCCCTAATTCCTGCTATCCTCACGCCAGAGCGACCAATCGGGTCATCCGCAATAATGAAAATGTTTTGTTGGATTTCGGTATTGATCTTAATGGCTATAAGTCTGACTTGACACGCAATTTCTTTTTGGGTAGAATAGCGCCTCGCGTAAAGCAAGTGTTTGATGCTCTTAACTTCGCGCAACGGGAGGCTATCAGTCTTATCAAGCCTGGGCGTAGTTGCTCACAAGTCGATGCTCAAGCACGTAAAGTTCTGCGCAAGTTTGGGTTAGCAAAATATTTTGGCCATTCTTTAGGCCATGGGGTGGGATTAGACATTCATGAAGCTCCCCGGCTTTCCAGCCAGAGTACGAGCCTATTAGAGGCTGGAATGATAGTCACTGTTGAACCTGGTGTCTACATTCCCAATCAGTTTGGTATCAGAGTAGAAGACATGGTATTAGTAACCAAAGAAGGTTATGAGGCGTTAAGTGGCTGTTACAATTAATGAACTTGAAAATGGCATGGGCTTGGTTGTTGATGGCCAGCTTTATTTTGTGACTGAGCTTAATCATGTTAAGCCCGGCAAAGGATCGGCGTTTGTGCGTGTGCGCCTGAAAAATATCCGTACTGACGCTGTTCTGGAGCGTACCTACCGTACGGCAGAGACGCTTGAAGATGCCGATCTTGAGCGCCGCCGCATGCAATTTACCTATTGTCAAGGTGACGAGTATCATTTTATGGACCAAAGCTCTTTTGAAGACACTGTTATCAGCAAGCAATTATTAGGTGATGGGGTTAAATATTTGCAGGATAATATGGAGGTTGAAACCATTTTATATAAGAACCAGGTGGTCAAGGTGGATGTTCCTAATTTTATCATTGCCACCGTTGTAGAAGCTGACCCAGGGTTAAAGGGAGATTCTTCCCGGGCGGGGTATAAGCCGGCTAAAATTGATACCGGGGCCTCTGTTTCAGTGCCTTTGTTTATCGGACAGGGTGAGACCATTAAAGTAGATACCAGAACAGGGGTTTACGTCGAAAGGGTCAAAAAATGAATTTAAAAGAGATTAAAGAGATCATCGCCCTGATGAATGAAAATAATCTCAATGAAATCGAGATTGAACGTGATGGATTAAAACTTAAGCTCAAAAAATCCGCGGGAAGCGATGGGCTCGCGGTGTCCCCGACCCATTATGCCGTGGAATCTCTTCCCGCGCCCAAGGCTGCAACGCCTGCTCTGTCTCCCACAAGCTCCGGCGCCGCTGATTTATCTAAAAATAATAAAGATATCAAGTCTCCGATGGTAGGCACCTTCTATCGCTCTCCATCACCGGAAGCCGAACCTTTTGTCGAGGTCGGCCAAACGGTTGAAGTAGGCCAGGTGGTTTGTATCGTGGAAGCCATGAAGTTAATGAACGAAATCAAATCTGAAGTCCGCGGTAAAATCACGGAAGTGGCTGTGCAAAACGCGGAGCCGGTGGAATTCGGCCAGACGTTGTTTATCGTCGATCCACTGTAAGGCGCTCTTTTATGTTCTCCAAAATCCTGATTGCCAACCGCGGTGAAATTGCGTTAAGGGTCATCCGTGCCTGCAAAGAAATGGGCATACGCACCGTCGCGGTTTATTCCGAAGCAGACCGTAATTCTTTGCATGTGCGTTTCGCCGATGAAGCAGTTTGCATCGGTAAGGCTTCCAGCAAAGAAAGCTATCTTAATATCCCGGCCATTGTTTCCGCCGCGGAAATCACGGATGTGGCTGCTATTCATCCCGGCTACGGTTTTTTGTCGGAAAACGCGCATTTCGCTGAAATTTGCGAATCCTGCCATATCAAGTTTATCGGCCCTTCTCCGGAAAGCATACGCAAAATGGGCGATAAAATTGTCGCCAAGGAAACGGTCAGGAAAATGGGCGTGCCTTTAACGCCGGGGAGCAACGGCATTATCAAAACTCAGGAAGCAGCTTTGGGTGTCGCCCAGAAGATCAAATATCCGGTGATTATCAAAGCCGTGGCCGGCGGCGGAGGCAAGGGCATGCGTGTCTGTCATAATGACGTGACCTTGATCAATTCTTTTAAAATGGCACAAACTGAGGCAGAAGCCAATTTCGGCCTCGGGGACGTGTATATAGAGAA
>Ga0105164_10002332_pt1 | contig 11773 bp, 16 predicted proteins | sample VDWuncwatermetaG_FD_89674 | JGI IMG/M metagenome (GOLD analysis project Ga0105164, IMG submission 89674) | Wastewater microbial communities from Netherlands to study Microbial Dark Matter (Phase II) - VDW unchlorinated drinking water | ecosystem: Environmental > Aquatic > Freshwater > Drinking...
TAAAAATCCTATCAGCTAAAAAAATAGCTTCGTCAATAGAATGTGTTACAAATACTATAGTCTTTTTCTCTTCTTTCCAAATATCTAACAACCATTTTTGCATATTATCCCTAGTATAAACATCCAAAGCCCCATAAGGCTCATCCATAAGAATAAGGTCTGGATTTGATGCTAATGTTCTTGCTAAAGCTACCCTTTGAATTTGTCCTCCGCTTAATTCAAACGGATAATTATCTTTTTTATCTTTTAAATCAATCATCTTCAAATAGTGCTCAACTATCTTATTGCTATTTTCTAAACCAAAAGAGATATTACTTTCCACGCTTAACCAAGGAAATACCGCATAATTTTGAAAAACCACACCTATTTTAGAAGGTTTTTTGATTTCACCTTGGTGTGTTATGAAGCCTGAAATTGCATTCAACAATGTTGTCTTTCCGCATCCAGATTGACCAACAATAGCTATAAATTCTCCTTCTTTAATCTCCAATTCTACATTATTTAATACTTGATTACCATCATAATCTACTGACAGATTTTTTAAGATTAGGGTATTCATGCTTTTTCTATCCATGGAAAAATCCTCCTGACTAATTTCACAAAAATATAGTCTGTAACAGCTCCAAAAAACCCTAGTAAAAATAATCCAACAATCATTTTATCAATTCTATAAGCCAAGTGCGATACAGATATTAAATAACCTATGCCACTAGACGAACCTGCCAATTCTGATACAAAAATCATGATAAATGCTATCGCAATACCAGTTCTTATTCCAGCAACAATAAAAGGAAATGAAGCAGGAAGAATAACTTTAAACCATTTCTTAATTGATGATTTTGTAAGTGTAGAGGCTGCTTGTAAATAATGTAGTTGTATATTTGAAGCCCCTATATGAGAGTTAATCCAAACAGGAAAGAATACTGCAAAGCTGATTGAAAATAATTTTGCTGTTTCTCCTATACCCAACCAAGCTATTACTAAAGGTATTATCGCAACAGGCGGAAATGACCTAAAAACATTCAATAGAGGACTCAAAAGCTTATCTAAAATTTTGATTCTACCCGTTAATAAACCAAAAATTATTCCAAATACACTTCCTATTAAAAGCCCAACTATAACTCTCCACATACTAACTTTTATATGTAAAAATAATTCTCCAGAACTCCATAATTCAACAAATGCCAAGTATACCTTTGTTGGAGGAGGGAATAAAGTAATGTTCACTAAACTGCTAGTAGATACAAATTGCCAAAGAATAATGAAAACTAAAATTGGCATTACAAAATAAAATTTCTTTATTTTGTTGATTAGCATTTTTCATCTTTATATTGTAACATATTCAGGTTTAACTTTTCTCAATGCGTCTTTGTAAATATACCCATTAAAATCAGGTGTTTTTGTATCATTCGCTACTTTGTTTGTTTCTTTTGCCCATTGTGCTTCTTCATCCAAATATGTTGGAAGCAACTCGTTTAATACTGGCTTGTAAACAAAATTATTCCATATCCCATCAACTGTTGTTTTATCTAATTTAGTGTATTTCATTAATATAGATTTTGATTCCTCAGGATTTTTTCCAATAAAATCGGAAGCTTTGATCAGGCTTTTCAAGAGTTTTTCAATAGTTTCAGTATTTAATTTCACAAAATCCCTATTAGCACTTAAAACGTAAAGCTCGGAGTATAATTTCTCATTTTTGAATGTCATAGCATCATTTCCAAGTTTTTGCTCTGCGAAAAATGCAAAAGGCTCGAAAATTGCTATTGCATCAACAGTCTTGCTTTGTAATGCAACAGGCATATCCTCTGGCTTTTGGCTTATAATTTCAACATCTTTTATGTTGTATTCTTTCAAAAAATTATAAGTGTAGAATTCGGGCCCTCCTCCAAAAGAAGTTGCTAATTTCCTTTTTTTAGTTTTAAAGTATTCTTCAGGAGTATTCAAATTATTATCTTTTAATGCGACTACTCTAACTTCATTTTTTGTTTTTTCAACAAGCTGAGTTATGATATAAAAATCATTACCTTGCAAAGATGAAAGAGTAACTGGAACCTCGCCACTTGCCGCCATATCCAAATCACCTGCTAAGAAAGCCTGCAAGGCGAATTTTCCAGCAGTAAACTCCTTTAACTCCACATTTAATCCTTCTTCTTCAAAAAACCCCTTGTCTTTTGCAACCATCAATAAAGTGCTTGCAGGTCCAACTTGCATTCCGATAGTAATTATATTTTCTTGAACAGCTTTTTTTGTAGTTTCTGAACTACCACAACCAATGATTGTTAATATTACTATAATAAATCCCACGATTGAATAAATTTTCTTCATTTGAGTTTCCTTGCCATCATAAACGTTTTGATTTGTTTAGTGTATAAAGCTTTCGTTTTTAAAGTAGGTTTTTAGCTCTTCTGAATTAAGATTCTAAAAAATCCTTTAAAATCATTTTGAAAATATTTCCTTTATAATCTTCAAAGCAGCATCCCTCCTGCTCGGGAAAGCTGCAACGCTCATTTTCAAATGGAAGCATTTGCCTGAATCAGTCAGCTCAAGCTTTTCATTTTTTACCCATGAATCCTTGTCAAACCGGATAAAAAAATCAAGGTTTTCATCTAATCTGGATTCTGCCTGCTTTATTACAGTCCCTTTCTGCACTTCATCAAGCTTTGCCAGAATAAAATCAAGAAACTCATTGGCCAGGCTTGTTTTTGTTAAAATTACCTCAAATATTTCTATTCTTGAGTCTCCAAATCCTGTAGCATTTCTTTTTACAGGCTTGATCTTGTTCTCTTCCAGGCTGAAAGGGAAAAACTTAAGAAAAGCTTCAAGAATTTCATCGCTATTTTCATGCTCGTAAGAAAAAACCGTAAGCTTTATTGAGTGCATTAATTTCATTTAATTTAATTTCTCGAGCGTTGTCATTATGTTGTAAAGCTGCGTCCTTGTGTGGGACTGCAGGTTGACATCATTGGCTATCTCGTCAAGCTCGCTTAAAGCCTTGCTAGCTTTCATGGAAAGCTCGGAATCTGCCTTTAGTGTGCTTATTATGGCCTGTATCTGCGTCCTCACATTTCTGGGCACAGTAGAATCATCCTGTATCTCAACAAGGCTGCTGACAATGGTTCCTACTTCGCTTATTTGCTCTGCCATGTTCATGTTCAATCTTCCTTCTTCATCTTATTCAGGATTTCTGACTGTAATTTAGAGGCCTTTTCCCTTACCTGCGATTCCTGCTTTTCCATGGTCTTTATCCTTAATTCCAGCATCTCCCTTTTTGACTGCAGGTCTGCCTTCAGTTCACTTTTATCTGACTCAACCATTATATTCCCGACTATCTTGTAGGATTTATTGGTGGTTTCAAGCTCTCCCAATGCAGATTCAATCTCGACAAGCTGCATCTGGAACTGCTGTTTTTGCCCTAGAAAGCTCTGCAGGCTCTGCTCGAACATCTGCAATTGGCCTATCTTTTGCTCTGTCTCCTTTGAAACTTCCATTTTTTATAAATGATTAGCGCGACTTGACTTTTGTGGATACATTCCTGGGCTTGAAAAGTATCTTGCTTCCGCAATAAGGGCACCTTATCCTTTTCCTCAGGTAATCCATCGCAACTTTCTTGTTGCATTCAAAACATTTGTATTCTGCCATTAAATCACCGATTTTGATAAAAACTATTCTTCCTGCTGTACCTCTTCCGTCATTTCTTCCCCAGCATTTTGAGGCTCTTCAGCCATCTCCGGAGCTTCTTCTTCCTTGGGTATTATGACCCTTGAGACTGAGTAAGCCTTGCCTGTGAATTTTGAATTGCATTTCCTGCACTGCCATATCCCCATTGCCACCCTCTTGACAGCCACTTTGCTGCAGTAGGGGCATTTGTGAAGCTTTCTCTGCTCGGTCTCCACTTTGGAGAATTTTAATTTAGTCTTTCTTCCGTACCTTGCCCCGAACCTTTTTGCTGATCCCAGCCCTTCTACAGATTTCATTTTCAGGAATTTTTATTTTGTTTTATATTTTTCGTCTTTTATTATTATTTAATTCGTCAATGAATTTTTAGTATTGTATTTTCGTTATTGTATTCCTAAAATGGGGCTGCCCGGACTTTCATGCAGTAACGCTTTTTGAACCGGGGTCTTAAGGTCCCAAACCTCAAATGATAGCCAAGCTACACCACAGCTTCATGCTTTAATAGTAAAGTCCCATGCTGGGTAGATAAGCTTAAACAAGCCCCTCTATCAGGATTAATCGGCTATTTTTAAATCTATCGTTAAAGCCGATATTTTTGGCAAATTGTACTATGCTCTCTTGTTTAATCTTGAAATATAATCCTTTTGTAATTTTTCCGTCTTTTCTTAGATTGCCCTTAATCAACCAAACAGCAGTAGAATCTACATTAAACATTGATAACATTTCTTTTAATTCCTTTACAAATTCTAATCCGTTAATTATCTTTTCTTCTGTTTTAAAGATTCCAAATTTATCAAATACTCCAATATCTGCCATCCAATGGTTAAAGGGCTTTTGGTTTAAATACTATACGCGCAGATGTCCAGTGGTTATTTGTTGCCAATAAACTATATAAACAATGTCACTTGAGCTGTAAATATGATAATAACCCATTCACAATCCCAGCAGCTTTTTGCAGCCTTAAAGGCAGGATTAAAAGAAATAGATATTTCATTAGATTTAAACAAAACTTTGTCAAAAATAAAAATCCAGGACGATTCTTTCATTTTTCCAGATAATCAAATATTAAATGAGTCACAATTAAAAAAGCCCATAAAAGATGATGCAAGCTGCTTCCTGGTAAGAGGCAGTTCCTTAGTTAAAATCCAGTTATTCTCGAATGAAACCAATAAATTCTACAAATTAGTTCCGACAAAAGACGCTCCGACAATCGAAATCTCCGGCATAAGGATGCACGCAACAAAAGCCATGACTCCAATGGAAGACACAAAAAGAAAGATAGAGTCAATCTCCCCTATAGAAGGCAATGTCCTGGATACATGCATGGGGCTTGGATATACAGCAATTGCAGCCTCAAAACCGGCAGATTTTGTGTTCACATGCGAAAGAGATGAAAATGTTTTGGAGATTGCAAAGCACAATCCATGGTCAGAAGATTTATTCAATAACAAGAAAATAAGTATCATGAAAACAGATATCTTTGAAGAAATCAAGATATTCAAAAGCAATATGTTTGACATAATAATCCACGATCCTCCAAGATTAAGCCTGTCCACATTGCTCTATTCCCTGGATTTCTACAGGCAATTATTTAGAGTATTGAAAAAAGGCGGAAAATTGTACCATTACACAGGCAATCCAGGAAGCAAAAACAGGAATGTAAACTTGCCTGAAAATGTGAGCAAAAGGCTAAGACAAGCAGGGTTTAAGAATATTGAGAAAGTGCATTATGGGTTGAGGGCAAATAAGAATTGAAAATTTGAATGAGCGAACACGCTTAATGTTGGTTATGCGATTTTCTATGAAATTCGTACCCGTTCGTTGTATGCATTAAGCGAAACAGCCCCGTTAAGAACATTCGGGACACCTGCAATGGAGGCAACTCAAATACTTTGTATAACTTATAGGACCCTTGTTAAATGCCTTTTGAGCTACGAAGTTCTCAAAAGTTGCGTTCCGCAAAGTTATTACTCGTGGCACAGTCGTCCTATCAAATGAGCGAACGCGATACGTCAAGAACAGGAATCTAGGGGCACACTCACGTTAAAGGTAATAAGAATAGTGCGTTCGTTATTAAGTATTATTGTATGTGCACAATAAAAGTTTTATTCTTTTTTATTGTGCCCGTAACTTCTTATTTGATCAATAATCAACTGCAAAATTCTAGAGACGTACTCTTTGTACTCCCCTTTATCAGCAATCTCTAATGATTGGTAATATTCTTCTCTTTTCTCAAATGGGATAAAAAACATAGGGAAACCTTTTTTTATTAGAATAAAATTCATAATTGCTCTCGCAGACCTGCCATTTCCATCTTCAAAGGGGTGTATCCATGTTAATTTTGCATGAATCAATGTGGCTAATTCAAAAGGATGTAGCTTATTTTTATTTGTACTATACCATTTAAGGAAATTAAGCATGTGTTTTTTGACTTCAGAGTGAGGCGGAGGAACATGGGTTGAGCCTTGTATTTTCACATCAAAAAATCGTATTCTCCCGCCATAGACCACTCCTGTATTTTTTGTAAGGGTTCCGTTGATTTTTTCAATAAATTTTGTATTTAAATCTCCTTTGTAATTTTTAATATAATCCAAACATTCTTTTCCGTTTATTGCTTCATTATAATCCTCTGCCCGTATACCTGTGGGGATTACTTTGTCTTTCAAGATCATGGCAGTCTGTCTTAAAGTTAGTCTGTTGCCTTCAATTGCATTGGTATGGTAAGTAAAGCGTATTACAAAATCCTCATTTAATTTTTCTCTTACACTTTTAGGGATGTGTTTTAGCCAAGCGCCATAACTTTCCTTTAAATCCTGCAAAGTTTCTGCGTCATGCTCCGAGAGATAAGAATAATTTGATATTTTTAAGAATGGTTTTGCTTTTTCTTCTATATCTTTGGCATGGTTTTTTAGTTCTTCTTTCGAAGGTTTTTTATCTCCTAAGAATATTCTGATTTTTTTCCATTTGTTTAAGCTTAACCTTACGTTTTTTGTAAGATAGTAATACTCCTTATTATTCCGTTTATTAGTTTCTATGTAAGCCATATAATATTGTATGGGCACATACTATATAAATATTTCGGTTAATTGTGCACATACATAAATTAGGAATACCTATAATCTTTATAAAGAATAGGTATTTCTGATGTATTATGTCACTGACAGAATCGCAGAGGTTTCACCTAAAGAAATTCGTGAAAGAGCTTGAAAGCTACAGGGGAAGGCATACAGAATTGGTTAGTGTGTACATCCCTCAGGACTATGACATGAACAAGATCATTAATCATCTTGCCCAGGAGCAGGGAACAGCATCAAACATAAAGTCATCTTCAACAAGAAAAAACGTGACAGATGCATTGGAAAGGATGATACAGCATCTCAAGCTCTTCAAAAGGACCCCTCCAAACGGGCTGGTGGTTTTTTCAGGCAATGTAGCCGAGAGGGAAGGCCAGCAGGATTTCAAGGTCTGGAGCATTGAGCCCCCTATACCTTTAAAGACAAGAATCTACAGGTGCGACAAGGAATTTCAGCTTGACATCCTGAGGGATATGATGGAAGTCAAGGAAGTCTACGGGCTTGTTGTCATGGACAGGAGAGACGCAAATATCGCTTTGCTGAAAGGAAAAACAATAATTCCTTTGGTCAAGACGCATTCAGAAGTTCCTGGGAAATTCAAGGCCGGCGGCCAGTCAGCAATGCGTTTTTCCCGTATTGTTGAGGGCGCTGCGAAAGACCACTACAAGAAAGTCGCTGAATACATGAAAGAAACCTTCCTTAATATGGCAGGATTAAAAGGCATAATTGTCGGAGGCCCGGGCCCTACAAAATACGATTTTGTTGAAGGTGGATACATAACAAACGAGGTCAGGAAAAAGATAATCGCAATAAAGGATTTAAGCTATACAGAAGAGTTTGGATTGGAGGAATTGCTGGAAAAGTCCCAGGATGTCCTTGCCGCAGAGGATGTTGTTGAGGAGAAAAAGATTGTGAACAGGTTTCTTGAGATGCTTGCCACAAAGCAGAAGATGGTCTCTTACGGAGAATCAGATGTCATGAGCAAAATCAAGCTTGGAGTTACAGACATCGTTCTTTTATCCGAAGACCTGCCTGATGAAAAGATTGAGGAATTCGAGGCAGCTGCAAAGCCAGTCGGGACAATAATAAGGATCATTTCAACCCAGACAAGGGAAGGGGCGCAATTGAGGGATTTGGGGAAGGTTGCTGCTATCTTGAGATATGAGTATCATGGGTAAAATAGAATAATATTATATTATTCACTTTTTGTTTATAATTATTAAATTTTTTGTGAATAATAGAAACATTTTTTCATAATCTTATCTTGCCTTCTTTTTCCAATTCACGAATTATTTGTTGAAGATTTTTCCTGTAGTCTGCATTGGATTCTATTAACAACTGAACGCCTCTTGCTAGAAATTCTTCATGTTTTCCTTCATAAGTACCTGTCAATAATGGTGCTCTGCTTGTGTCAAAATAAGCTATATCCTCAAGAACTTTTTCTGAATATATTGTTCCATCGATCCCAAATTTAGAGAATAAATGTTCCCCATATCCGTCGTCATTTCTCCTTGGCCTATATCTAAGGATTGAGTAGCCTCCGTGACCATACCAAGAGCTCTCTTCAGTGCTGCCGTCTATTTCTCTAATAAAAGTTACTCTGTCTGCACCCTCTCCCAAATGCCCTTTCAGCCAAACATCTGTGACTACGCGCTTCTCACCATTTGAATCCATATAGGCCATAACAAATTCATGCGCATAATCGGGTCTTGTTATATGGAGATAAAGCGGATCTTCCATATAGACAGGAGAGCCGTTAACTTTGTAAGGAAATGATCCAAATTCTTTTGACTCACGTTCAAGTCCAAATCTATCATCATTAGGGTCAATCAAAACTAGTTGTTGAGCATACCATTTCAAAGCGTCCATTCCTGGCAGTTCGGACGTGTCCAATAGTGCATCAGGTACTGCCAAAACCATATCAGTTCTAAAATTAAATGTTTCCAACATCATTGCTGCTGCACTGGCTTGTAAGAACATCCTCCTCGAAATCATACATGTAGGTAAATATAATCTACTTTTAAATCTATTTCATTATAGTATATAATCCAAACCGCAACCTATTTTAATAACCTGATTACAAAATTTCACATGAACATAGCGGAAGAAGCCTATATGGAATTGTACCCAAGCAAATCATTAAATTATTCCATTTCTATAAAGTATTCAAGGCAGTTCAAGCCGTACAATGCAAATGTCAGGAAATACGGCAATAATCTTGTATTCCGCTTAAGCAAGGACTGGAAAAAGATAAGCAAAGAAATACAGATTGGATTGGTGCAGGAACTATTAACAAAAATTCTAAAATCCGACAGAAGCAAAGCTTCTGGGGAACTCAAAAATCAAAAATTTTTGAGTGATAAGAAAAAGACAATAAATATGGAATTGTACACCATGTTCCTGAAAAATGTCCACATCGCGATTCCAAAGACAAAAACAGATGAGATTTTGGAAGCATCTTTCAGCAGGAATAACGAGTCTTTTTTCAGCGGAATGCTGGATATTGCAAACCTTGAGTGGGGGAATGACTCCACAAGCAAGCTTGGATCTTACGAGTATGGTTCTGATACTATAACAATAAGCACTATCTTCAGGCATTCTGACTCAGCTTTATTGGACTACGTCATGTACCATGAAATGCTTCATAAAAAATTCAAGTTTGAAAACAAGAACGGAAGAACCATACACCATAGCCCGGAATTCAAGAAAATGGAAGCGAAGTTTCCAAATCACGAGATTATAGAAAAGGAAATATCAAAGCTTGCAGGAAGGCATAGATTCGGCTTTAGAAGGGCTATTCTGTCTTTTTAAGTCAAAAACTTTATATACACTGCCTCAAACTTCTAAATAAGGTTAAAATGACAGAAAAGCTTATACCATTGGCTGCAATGGAAAAAATCCTGAAGCAAGGCGGTGCAGAAAGGGTTTCCGACAAGGCCAAGGTTGCATTGAAAAACGCGATTGAAGACATAGCCAATGTAATTGCAGTTAAATCCATAAAGCTCGCAAACCATGCTGGAAGGAAGACAATCAAGTCAGAGGACATCAAGCTTGCTGTGAAGGATTAGGTTAGGAAACCAATCATAATATTTATAAATCACTCAATTATCCAATGATTTCTTAATCTAAAATACTTAAGATTAAAAATTTAGGTGACAAATGGTAGATACAAAGATGGTGGGCGCCAACCAGATACAAAAAGGCAGCTTCATACTGATGGGAGGCATAGCATGCAAGGTTGTTGATACCGAGATTTCAAAGCCCGGCAAGCACGGCCATACAAAAGTCAGGATCTCTGCAGTTGGATTAGTTGATGAGAAAAAAAGGATTGAGGTCATGCCAGGCCACGACAATGTCGAAGTTCCGATCATTGAGAAAAGAAATGCCCAGGTTTTGTCTGTCCAGGGTGACATGGCAAATGTGATGGATGCCGAGACTTACGAGACATTTGACATTAAGGTGCCAGAGGAATTCAAAGGCCAGGTTACAGAAGGTTCTTCAGTCCTTTATTGGGTGATAATGAGCGAGAAAGTGATAAAGCAAGTAAAAGGTGCTGAATAATGGTAAAATTTCCGGAAGCAGAAATAAGAAAATTCAGGAATGTATTCATATGCAGGAAATGCAAGACTAAGATCAAATCTCCCAACATGAAGATCATACAGGGCAAGGTCAGCTGCAGAAGATGCGGCAGCAGGGCGTTTAAGGCAGTCAGGAAGAAGTAACAAAAAGTTGCCTATTTTTGTTGCAATAAAATTAAAATGAATTTTGAAACCATTGCCTCTATTGTTTTTGTTGTTCTTCTTACTATTTTTGTATTTGTAAAAAGAAAGAAGCTGGACACCAAGTTTCTTATTCCCTATTTCCTGTATTTTTCAATGTACAGGACCAAGCTTGGCCTGAAGCTTATGGATTCCCTTGCAGGCAGGTTCAGAAAGCTGGTGAAATTTATAGGCTATCTCGGGATTGCTGTCGGATTTTTAGGAATGATTTTGATTGCATTCAGCCTTTTCCAGAATTTGTTTCAGTTATTCGCAAAGCCTGAGGCAGCTCAGGGAGTCGGGTTAGTTCTCCCTATACAGGGAAAGGGTATTTTTTATGTCCCGTTCTTTTATTGGATTATATCTATTTTTGTCATTGCTGTCGTGCATGAATTCTCCCATGGGCTGGTTGCAAGAGCCCACAAACTCAAAGTCAAGTCAAGCGGATTTGCTTTTCTTGGATTGATTGTCCCTATTATTCCTGCTGCTTTTGTAGAGCCTGATGAAAAAGAGCTAAGGAAAAGGCCGCATAGAGAGCAATTAAGTGTATTTGCAGCAGGCCCGTTGGCGAACATAATCACAGCTTTTGTTTTTATTTTGATAATGATGTTTGCGCTTTCTCCATTGGCAAGCAGCCTTGTGGAAGCAGATGGAGTCAAAATAACTGATTATGTAAAAGGCAATATTACATTTCCTGCTGAAAAGGCCGGAATTGGAAAAGGCGAGGTAATAAAAGAGGTAGACGGCAAGCCGATCAAATCATTAGCTAATCTTTCTGATGCATTCAAAGCCAAAAAACCGGGCGATTTAGTAACGATAAAAACGAACAGTTCAACTTACCAGCTCAAGCTTGCAGGCAATCCTGAAAACTCAAGCGCGGCTTTCATGGGCACTACTCTTGAAGAACGCGCAAAGATAAGAGATAATATAAAAGCAAAATATGGGGAATTTATTCCAAATGCAGTTATTTGGGTTCACGGCTTATTTGTGATTTTGATTGTGCTGAATTTCGGAATCGGACTTTTCAATCTTGCACCCATAGGGCCTTTGGATGGCGGAAGAATGCTGCAGCTCCCTTTGCAAAAGTATTTTGGAAGGGAAAATGGCAATAAGGTTCTGGCTTACATTAGCCTTGTTTTCTTTTTGATAATTATAGTAATCCTGGCAGCTCCTTTTGGGTTGCTCAATTTTTTGAAATAGATTCTATTTATTTTCATAGGTATTTATAGGTTTAACTAATTCTTTTCTATATAGTAAATAATA
>Ga0105164_10002333_pt1 | contig 11771 bp, 10 predicted proteins | sample VDWuncwatermetaG_FD_89674 | JGI IMG/M metagenome (GOLD analysis project Ga0105164, IMG submission 89674) | Wastewater microbial communities from Netherlands to study Microbial Dark Matter (Phase II) - VDW unchlorinated drinking water | ecosystem: Environmental > Aquatic > Freshwater > Drinking...
AAATTCTACACAGTATCGGTAGCTAACACTTGCCACTTACCCTGTTTAAAACTCTGTTGTGGTCTAAAATTTTTCTTGTAGGCCATGTTTTCGCTATTTTTTATCCAATAGCCTAGATATAAATACTCCAAGCCAAGTTTGCGACAGAGTTCGATTTGCCATAGCACGTTGTACACACCGAAGCTGGCTTGTGGCACGTCGGGGTCGTAGTAGGTGTACACCGCAGACAAACCGTCCTCCAGCAGATCAATAATGCTGACCATGCGGAGTGCATCGTTAGCACGAAATACTACTTGCATGGTGTTGACCTGGCTTTGCAACAGGAAATTTTGATATTGCGCACGGTTGTCATTATTCATGCTGCCGCCGGGGTGGCGGACATCTTGATAACGCTGGTATAACTTGTAATATTCTTCTTGATCTTCCAGTCCCTGTAAAGTTGCGCGTAAAAATTGATGGCGTTGCCAAGTGCGCCGCTGGGTGCGGCTAGGTGCGAAGTCTGCCACTGCAACACGCACTGGTACGCAGGCTTGACACGCACCGCAATGGGGTCGATAGGTGAATGTTCCGCTACGCCGAAAGCCCTGCTGAACAAGCTTAGAATAAACTTCGGAAGAGATTAAAAAACTGGGCGATGCCACTTGCGAGCGTGCCTGCTGATCCGGCAGGTAAGTGCAGGTATAGGGTGCGGTGAGGTAGAGCCGCAAATCCGACAGTCGAATGTTATCCAATAAGTCCATCGTCAAATCGCCATTTTTCAAAAGGTGAGGGATAGTTTACCAATTCTTGCAGGCGTTGCATAAATTCTTCGCGCGTAATTTCGTATGCGCCCAGCGAGGCTAAGTGGGGTGTGTTCATTTGACAATCTATCATGCCATAATGCCAGCGTTGTAATTGTGCGGTCAGATGCGCCAGTGCAATTTTGGAGGAGTCGGTTACCGTGCTGAACATGGATTCTCCAAAAAACATGCGTCCAATGGCGATGCCGTAAACTCCACCCACCAACTTATCATTGATCCAAGTTTCCACTGAATGAGCGATGCCCATGTGATGCAGTTGAAGATAAGCCGCAATCATGTCTTCATGTATCCATGATCCAGATTGGGTTCCAGTTTGGCTTCTGCGTGGCTGGGCGCAGGCGCGCATGACTTGTTCAAACGCGCTGTCAGTGCGAATTTCATAATGTTTGTGGCGCAGGGTTTTATGGAGTGACTTGGAAATTTTGAACGCTGATGGGAGCAATATCATGCGTGGATCAGGACTCCACCACAAGATCGGCTGACCCTCGTTAAACCAGGGAAAAATGCCACGCTGATAAGCGGACATGAGTCGTGCTACGGACAGGCTTCCACCCGCTGCCAGCAAACCATCCTGCGCTCGTTCGACAGGTGGAAAGGGTGCATCATCATGCAGCCATGTAATCATTGCCTTAACCTTCAATTCAGAGCCGCGCACTAAGCATTTTAGTGTAATATAGTTCGTACAGGGGCGAGCTTGTTGTGTTTCAGCAAATTTTTTCTTTATATGAAGAGGGATCATCTTGGGATTCTTTGATAAAAAACCAGACCACCCGTTGGCAGATATTAAAACCGCGCAACAGCTGATACAGGATTTACCGAAAAATGACGCATTAAAATCGCTGCTTGAAATCTCCGACTGGTTTGAGTCAGTCGAGCAAATCAATGATTTTCGCGCCGATCAGCGTTTTGAAATTGTGCAACTGCTCGATGATGCGGCTCGTCCCTATTTAGCCAAGTTAGTGCGCGAATATTACGGCGGGACCCCGCTCGCTGCTTTTCAAGAAACTCGCATTCGCGTCGCACTCAATAATTTTTATGCGCGTGCGGCACAAGCCTATCATGGGCTGCTGACCGACTATAAGAATAACAGCAAAGGAAGCGCTGCACTTAAAGCCTATTTACCACTGATCACGGTGCGTGGTATGCACGCCTTGCAGGGCAAGATTAAATGTTCGGCTGCACACTATGAAAAAGTTACCTCTGCTATCTGGGGGCAATTGGCAGAACTATACACGCATGCGGAGTCACAAAAGTATGCGGACACACCAGTTAAACTGTACGCAGATTCTGCGTTCGATATAACGGTGCGCCAGAAATTTTTGATTGTGCTGATGTGGTATGCCCCAGTTGCCAGCAGGTTGGATCCAGCTCGTACACATATTGCCGAGAGATTAACTGAGTATTGGGGCACACACTTTTTGATCGATTCTAAAATGACTGCGGATAGTGTGATTTGCTTTAATTTGGCGCAACCCGATATGCCCAGTCGAGTGAAGGCCGAATCCGCCATGCATAGCGATATGCGTTTTCTGAGTGCGGGAAATATTGACAGGCATATTGAGCGCTTATTCAAGACGTTAGAAAGCAATTCTGTGCCTGATGAACTGGCTCTGGACAAGGTATATGAGGCGGTGGTTGTGGGAGAGGTCTTGCGCAGCCTTTCTGCGTTTTGGACCAACCCGCCGCCAGTGCGACGTAATGCGCGCCATCAGATTAAATTTAAGCTGGGTGTCGTGCAGGGGTTTGTAAACATAGCCATGAATGTCGCGGCAGGCAGCGTGCCGTCAGAAACATCGTGGGATGCTGAAGACATTAGTGCTACTGGCTTTAGTTGCGTACTTCAGGCCAAGAACGCGGGGGGCATCAAGGTTGGCTCCTTGATTGGCATTCAACCTGAAAAAATTCCACACTATGGTGCGGGGGTAGTGCGTCGTATTAATCGCGATGAACTGGGTAACTTGCATGTGGGCATTGAGATGCTTAGTAACCAAGTCGATTACGCACCGTTGCGTATTAAACGTGATGATGCGAACATTCAACAGGGGCTTTTATTGAAAAGATCGCAGGATCAGAAAGGCCAAGTTCGCTTATTGCTGGGCGAGGGTGATTTTTCCATGAGCCACAGCCTACACACACAATATGAAGGCAATGATTGTTTGCTCATTCCCATTGCCTTGCTGGAGAAGGGTTCAGATTATGAGTTGGCCAGTTATCGTATGGTAATAGAAGAGGCGGCGGATGAAACGCGCTAAGGGGCATTGCTAAAATTTAACAACGTTACAATGCTTCATTGCCCACAATTTTTTTCCCTGATATATCGAACATATGCTGTGTCCACACATTGTGTTCGCGCCTCGTCTTGTTTCTCAAGCTGGATTGTTTGATAGTTGCCGCACCAGCCAATGTTCAATATCACATACCTCTTCGGCACAAACTGAATGCGGCATATCGTATTCGCGCCATTCCAATTGATACCCACCCTCTTTAAGTAAGGTAGCAGAATGGCTTCCTGTGCTGTATGGAATGATGGAATCACTGCGTCCATGCGCCATAAAAATGGGCGGCCTATGCGCGCTTATTTTCTCAGGTAATTCTTCAGCATGAGGGAGCCGAGAGGACAGTGCAATGATCCCACCCAATTTTTCAGCGTGATGCAAACCCGTGTACAAGGCAATTGCACCCCCTTGTGAAAATCCTGCCAGATAAATATTTTTTGCCACGATTCCACGCTGCTTTTCCTGTGCAATCAAATTTTCAATGGCTGCTTGCGAAGCCTGAATGCCCGCGCTGTCTATTGGCCCATTAAAGGCGATGATGTCGTACCAAGCACGCATCATCATGCCGCCATTAATGGTGACTGGCTGTTGGGGCGCGTGTGGAAACAGATAGCGCACTGCTACGGGCAGCTTAATCTCATGTGCGATAGGCACAAAATCTTCGCCATCGGCGCCTAAGCCGTGCAACCAGATGATGCTGTGCTGTGGTGAGGTGCCAATGTCCAACGTGATGTGAGGTAACAGGATGCTCATATTCTTATGCAATGCTGCGTTATAAAAAGTTTGGTATTTGAGACGGCTTTTGATTCAGGCTGTTTGATTTTTTTAAGTAGCTAATCATTCTGGAGCTTGACCAGTTATTTTCTCAGGCATTATCTCGCGCAACACCTGAAAAATCTCGCGATAATTTTTAGGTGGTTTTTTTAGCTCAGCTTCTTTACGCGCATTACGAATCAAGGCGCGTAGCTTTTGTGCGTCAGCGGTAGGATGAGTTTCGAGCAATTCAGTGAGTGCGTTTTCATTCTCAATCAGGCGATCACGCCAGCGCTCCAAATCATGCAGCCATGACGTGTGCTGCTGTGATTTTCCGCTCCACACTTCCAGTTTGGCGATGATGGGCGCAGTTTCTACTTCACGCATCAAGCGTCCGATAAACTGCATCTGCCGCCGTTGTGCGCCAAATTTATTGATGCGCTTCATCTCTTTCACTGCCTCCAGCAGGCGCTCGGGCAGATCCATATTCTTTAATTTATCGCTGCTCAGCGCGACCAATTGCTCGCCAATTTCCTGCAAGTCCAACATCTGTTTTTTTATTTTTGTTTTGCTGGGCGGCAAGTCTTGTCCATCTAAATTGTCCTCGTAAGAATGCGTCATGGGAAATAATAACTGGGCGAAATAGTAATGAGATGTTGTTATCATATCGCCTTTCATCCAATTAATTTTAAAATATGAGCATCACCCCACAAATCAAGTCTCAAGGCGAAAGCAGATTTTCACACTCGTCCGAAACACTGCGTGAAATCGCCAGCGATATGTTGCACTACGCTAAACAGCAAGGAGCCAGCGCGAGCGTGGCCGAAGTCTCGGATGGCTTTGGGCAGGAAGTTACCGTGCGTCAGGGCGAGGTGGAAAACATCCAATACAATCGCGATAAAAGTTTAGGTATAAGCGTATATATCGGCCAGCAAAGCGGTAATGCACACACTTCAGATTTTTCCAAGCAAGCCGTGCGCGACACTGTGGATGCTGCGTTTTCAATTGCGCGGCACACTGCCAGCGATGATTGCGCGGGACTGCCAGATCAGGAAATGCTCGCTACCGATTTTCCAGATTTAGATTTATATCACCCGTGGTTGTTGTCGGTGGAAGCTGCAATTGAATTGGCGAAATCGTGCGAGCAAACTGCATTGGATTTTGATTCGCGCATTAGTACTTCAGAAGGGGCGAGCATCAGCGTGCATGAATCGCAATTTGTATTCGCCAATAGTTTAGGCTTTATCGGCGGTTATCCTAGTTCACGCCACAGTATCAGTTGCGCGGTCATCGCCGGTGAGGATGATGCGATGCAGCGTGATTACTGGTACAGCGAAGCGCGTGCGGCAGAAGATTTGCTCGGCGCAAAAGAAATCGGTTTGTTGGCAGCGCAGCGCGCCGTGCGGCGTTTGAATGCGCGCAAACTTGATACCATGCAAGTTCCGGTATTATTTGAAGCGCCTATCGCTGCCAGCCTACTCGGACATTTTGTGGGTGCGGTGAGTGGCGGCGGACAATATCGAAAATCTTCTTTTCTGCTGAACCAATTGGGGAAAACAGTTTTTTCACCCAACGTTCATATTGAGGACATTCCAGACATCAAACGCGGATTGGCTAGCGGAGCTTTTGATAATGAAGGTGTGCGAACGCAGCGTCGCGCGATTGTGGCGGGTGGTGTATTAAATGGCTATTTCCTCAGCACCTATTCGGCACGTAAATTGGGTATGAAAACGACGGGTAATGCGGGCGGCAATCACAATTTAATTTTGCGTCCAGGAGAGCTGGATTTTAACGGGCTGTTGAAAAAAATGGATCGCGGCCTGTTGGTCACCGAGTTGCTGGGGCAAGGTGTAAATCATGTTACGGGCGATTACTCGCGTGGCGCGGCGGGATTTTGGGTAGAGCATGGCGAGATTCAATATGCTGTTGAAGAAATCACAATTGCTGGCAATCTTAAAGAAATGTATCGCAATATTGTGGCGGTGGGTAATGATGTGTTGGTGCAGGGTTCGCGCCAGAGCGGCTCTATTTTGATCGGCAATATGATGGTGGCGGGTCAATAAACAATCAATCACGCCCAGGTTGCAGAGGGTTTGTCGCATCTGTCCCATAGTGGTGATGAATCTGTTTAGGCATCGCAAGCCGCGTTACAATGAATTGGTCAAGAATGCGGTGCAGTTGTTCACGCTGTCGGCTTCGCCAATTTGATGCTGGCGCGCCGATGGTTGTTGAGTGCTGATTCCCATTTGCGCCCTGAAAACGAAAGCCAGGCAACATGATTCAAGAAGAGTGATCATTCTGGCCCCATGCCAAGGCGATGTCGAATCAAACAACTATCGCCATTAAGATATGGAAATAGGGGGATAAAAAAATGATTTGTTCAGCACTTCCATAATATTTAATTGTTTTTTGCAGTTTCATTATGGCCAATACGTTACAACTGGTTTTAATTTTGCTCGCGGTCGCGGTAGGGGTCGTAGTGGCGTGTCGCTTATTGCGTTTGCCAGTCGTGCTGGGCTACCTGACGGTGGGTATTCTGATTGGGCCGCACGCCTTGGCGTGGATTCCAGATGAAGTAGGTACACGCCATCTGGCCGAGTTTGGCGTGGTGTTTCTAATGTTCAGCATCGGTTTGGAATTTAGTCTGGCGCGACTGCATTCCATGAAGCGTACCGTGTTTGGTCTGGGCAGCGCGCAGGTTATATTGACTCTGCTATTGGTCATGCTCGTAGCCTGGCTAAGTGGGTTGGATTGGCGTGCAAGTTTGGCTCTGGGTGGCGTGTTGGCGATGTCTTCTACCGCCATTGCCAGCAAAATGCTGGTTGAGCGCGCCGAGATGAATGCCCCGCATGGTCAGCAAATCATGGGCATCTTGCTTTTTCAAGATCTGGCCGTTGTACCTCTGCTGATTATCATTCCAGCTTTAGCTAGCACCAGTAACGACCTGCCGATGATATTGGCGGTCGCGCTATTCAAGGCAGTAGTTTTGTTGGCGGTGCTGCTGGTTTTTGGTCAACGCACTATGCGCCCGTGGTTTCATCTGGTGGCGCGTCAGCGCTCATCTGAATTGTTCATGTTGAATGTGTTGTTCATTACCTTGGGTCTGGCTTACCTCACTGAAATGGCGGGCTTGTCGCTGGCCTTGGGCGCATTTGTGGCGGGCATTTTAATCGCCGAAACTGAGTATCGATATCAAGTGGAAGAAGACATCAAGCCATTTCGCGATGTGTTGATGGGATTATTTTTTGTCACCGTCGGCATGATGCTGGATGTGGAATACATGTTAGCCAATATAGGCTGGGTCATGCTGTTGCTGCTAGGCCTTTTGTTACTGAAAACAGCAGTAGTGGCAGTGCTGGTGCGTGGGTTTGCCGGTAACTGGGGTGTGGCTGTGCGTAGTAGTTTGTGGCTATCGCAAGCGGGCGAGTTTGGTCTGGTATTGTTAACACTGGCGGGCAGCGTGAGTTTGCTGTCGCATGAGGTGGAGCAAATTGTACTGGCGACTATGCTGCTGTCTATGATGGTTGCACCCTTGTTGTTGCAAAATGCTGAGGCGATTGTGCGGCGGCTTTCTCCCAATGAGTGGATAAATCGCGCCATGCAGCTTCATCAAATTGCCGTGCAAAGCATGTCGGTCAACACGCACGTTATCATCTGTGGATATGGCCATAGCGGTCAGGCATTAGCGCATTTTATGAAGCAGGAAAACATAAAATTCATCGCGTTGGATCTGGATTCGCGCCGTGTGCAGGAGGCCGTTGCAGCAGGGGAGAGTGTGGTGTATGGCGATGCCGCCAAGCGTGAAATTTTACTGGCAGCAGGGTTGATGCGCGCTAAAACACTCGTGATTTCCTATAATGATGTGCATTCTGCACTCAAGATTTTGCATCATGTCAAAGAGCTGCGCCCGGATTTACCTGTAGTGGTGCGAACCTCCGATGACTCGCATGTCGAACAATTAAAACAGGCGGGGGCAGTGGAAGTGGTGGCGGAAGTGCTGGAGGGCGGAGTCATGCTGGCCTCGCAAGTCATGCTCATGTCGGGCATCCCGCTTAATCGGGTGATCCGCCGCATTCAGGAAAATCGTGCGCGCCGCTACAGCGTGTTCAGCGGATTTTTTCGCACGTTGCAGGATGACACAGTGGGGGAAGATACAGAAAGTTTGCAGGCGCGCTTCCATAGCGTATTGCTGAACGAAGAAGATTTTGGCGTGGGTAAATCGCTGGATGAAATTGATCTGGCGCAATTCATGGTAGAAGTAAATTCAGTGCGCCGCCACAACGTGCGCGGGACTCATCCGGCGGGCGATATGATGTTGCGAGCCGGTGATGTGCTGGTACTATTGGGGCCACCGGTGTCGCTGCAGGCAGCAGAGAAAAGATTGCGCAAGGGGGTGTAATGTTTACCTGAAAGTGCCGGCATCCGAGGGGATTGAACAGAGCTGGTGGTATCGGTACAGGATATTTTTTATTGTCGCGCAGAATCAATATGCGCACATATCTGCGCGACACCCAATAAAATTCTCGGCGTGGCGCGACTGATTATATCTGGATGCACAAATCCTGTTTTCCCCAGACGCGCAGCGCGCACGGGTAGGTTAAGCCAGGCATCACTAGCTTCCATTTCCTGATTTTTTGTGGCGGCAATGCCCAACATAATTTGCGGCTGTGCCTGCACCAAAGCCTCGTCCGATATGGTGGTTACCAGCATAGGGGTGTCCTCAAAAACATTACGCGCGCCACATAGCTGCAATACATCGCTGATGATATGTGCGCCGTTGATGGTGAGAAGCGGCGTCGCATTGATCTGAAAGTAAGCGCGTACCCTGCTTTTGTTTTGATATTTTTGGTGCAAGACCGAGCGCTGCTGTTCAAAATCCTGCGCAGCTATTTCTGCTGCCACAGATGTGGCAGCTATTTTTCCAAGCATCCGCAAGGTGCGTGGAATGTCATCTAAACGACGCGGCTCCAGCACTATAAATTTCAAATTTAATTTTTCAAAAGCCGCACGATCTTGTGCTGATAACCCGCTGCCCCAAGTTAAAATTAAATCAGGTTTAAGTGCCAACAATTGTTCCCAATTAAGACGAAACGCATCACCCACTTGCGGCAACTTTTGTGCTGCTGCTGGGAAGTCGCTGTACGCACTCACCGCAACCATGCGACTACCCATGCCAGCGGCAAAAGCTAATTCGGTGAGATTGGGCGCGAGCGAGATGATGCGCTGCGGTGGTGAGGTGAATGTGATTGGCGTGCCAACGTCATCGATGATTTCGAGTGCAGAAACGGGCAACGACAGGATAAAAAACAGTAAATAAATCCACTTTTGCATTAATTTAGTTTGCCAGTAGCAATAAAAAATGGTTCATTTCAAGGAAATTATCACCGTTATACGCAAGATGCTACAGGGTGCTGTGTCATGCCACGCAATTTCAAATTTAAATATCTGGCCGTATGGCTGGTGCAATTGCCAGAAGGCTGCATGGTGGTCATGGAAGCGTGTAGCTCAGCCCATCATTGGGGATGCCTACGACCCCCCGAATGCTTGGCATTAGTATGCTATGGACAATGCGTCTTGAGCCAAGCAAAGCATTTTTTGCTGACGCAGAGATTTTTGTAATGGACAAAAGTATACAAATCTTAAAATTTATCTTGGCGGGGAAGTCCTTATGGAAGGGTTAGGTTTTTCCACTACATAGTGCAGTAGGTAACACCAACTTTGGGACCATCATCTTGTACGCATGTCATTTTGCTGGGAGTAAAGATTTTGTCACATAGCATATCTGCCCAATCCTTGTAACTCTGACAGCTATTAAGGTCTTTGAATCTGGCAGCCACAAAACAATTGAATTCTCCTTGTGAGCAGATTACATATTTAACTGGGGTTTCTCCACTAGCACTCTTAACCTCGCTAGAGGTGCTGCTTTCGCAGCCAACAAGGAGAAGCAAGATAAAAACAGGTGCTATGTATTTCATGTAGTAATCTGAACGTGGAGATAAGATACCATCTTGACTGTCAAGCATGATTCGCAGACCAAGACGGATCGAAAGGCCAACCGGACTTCAGTATACCGTAAATAATATGCGGCAATTTGTTCATCACCTCACCTCACCAATGACCAACATACTCGATTTACCTGCTTTCTTCAAACATTTGACAAATACTTTAACGAACAAATTATAGCGTCTTGTCATAATCGTTTGCATATACAGCGCCCTTCTTATTACCGAGTTTACTCTCTTAGAAAGATGCGGCTTGCGTATCACGGAAAGCCAGAATTGATGCACGGTAGGATTCAGTCCCACTGATGTAAACGAAATGTCGTCCACTTCATTTCTCAAAAAAACAGCGCACCCTCTCCCTGCTTGTTTAGCACGATACATTGCGATATCTGCCTCACCAATTGCTGTCTCCGCCTCTTGTTGGTGAAGTTAACCTTTAGATTTCTTGAGTGCATACATTAGAGAGTCTCCATCTGCCAGCATGGTTTTGATCGTATGTTGCCTCTCAGGATTAAATTCCACGATGCCGTGTGAAAATGTAATATCGTACCTGCGTTTGGCTTCTTGATTGTATTTTTCAACTGACTGACGGAGTCTTGCAACAATATTTTCTGCATGTTCCTTGGATGTATTGATAAGCAACATAACAAATTCATCACCACCCAGTCGCGCGTAGATGTCCGCATCCCGACACGTAGCCTTCATTTGTTCGGTAAAGGCAATCAGTGCCTGGTCTCCTTCTGCATGTCCGAACGTGTCGTTGATTGGTTTGAATTGGTCCAGATCCATGAATACCATCGATACGGAAATTTTCTCTCGTGCACAGAGATGCAGGCTATATTGGGCGAGCATCATAAAGCCGCGCCGATTTGATATATTGGTAAGTTCATCCAGCGTCGCCTGTTGAACAGCCGAAAGTTCACGCTCCACCATTGACGCAAGGTCTTGCAGTGCTTCGAGATCTTCTTTCCCGAAACTTCTTGGCTGACGATCAATAATGCACAGAGTTCCAAGCTTGCGACCATTCGGGGCGTTGAGTGGGCATCCGGCATAAAAACGAATAAATGGGTCGTTCAAAACCAACGGGTTATCCGCAAAGCGTTCATCCTCTATCGTATTGGGAATGATGAACAGATCGTTACCTAAAATCGCATGGCCACAAAATGAAATATCGCGCGATGTTTCACTCACACTGAGGCCGAAGCAGGATTTAAACCACTGACGGTTCTCATCGATAAGACTGACAAGCGCGATAGGCACTCCAAACAGCCTTCTTGCCATACGTGTCAGGCGATCGAATCGTTCCTCCGGCGGGGTATCCAGAATACTGAGTGACCGAAGCGTCTCAAGCCGGGCTTGCTCGTCTTGTGGGCTGTCAGGTTTTTTCAATGTAGCAGCATCCTTCGCTTGAACTCATGATCTGGCGTTCGCCCAACGTGATTCGAGTTGAGCGGCACCCCCGCAGTGCGGCGTAGCCGGGAGCGTTAGCGAACGGGATCCGCTCGAATGAGGCGTTAGGCGCAGATGGACATGCTCCGCTACTCCGGATTTTGTTTCGTGGTACCCGCTCATTTTTTGATTTCCCCTGCGTGCGTCGGCTGAAAAATTGTACCCCGAAAATGGTTATAAGTCGCGAAGCGTAGCTCACGATGTTTGCATCAACGTCTTCAGTTATGTGACAGTGTTACGCTATGCTTCGCTCAGTATCATGTTTTTAACTGCTTGTAAATATTGCGATTTCCTTGCCATGATGCAGTGAGAGTGAATAAATGTGATCGGTTTTATCGCGCAGCGTCCAGCGGCCGAAGGGAGCGAGGTTGAGCGAATATAAATGGACTTCCCGCATTCGTAGAGCGGTAAAACCGCACGGCATCGAATGTGCCAAGATTGAGTTTCCAGACAATCTAAATAACGAAGGAGAAGTCCACATGAATATTACG
>Ga0105164_10002334_pt1 | contig 11770 bp, 9 predicted proteins | sample VDWuncwatermetaG_FD_89674 | JGI IMG/M metagenome (GOLD analysis project Ga0105164, IMG submission 89674) | Wastewater microbial communities from Netherlands to study Microbial Dark Matter (Phase II) - VDW unchlorinated drinking water | ecosystem: Environmental > Aquatic > Freshwater > Drinking...
ATATTGGAGAGGACTCTCCGGTAGGTTTGATAACCTATATGCGCAGCGATTCAACACATGTTGCCCCTGAGGCAATCAAAGAAGTAAGGAGCATGATAGGAAATAATTTTGGTAAAGATTACCTGCCTGAGGAACCGAATGTTTATAAGGTAAAGAAGCACAGCCAGGAGGCGCATGAGGCAATTCGTCCAACATTGATTAAGCGCTCCCTGGAAAGCCTGAAAGAACTTCTAAATCCTGACCAATACAGATTGTATGAGCTTATCTACAACAGGTTTATAGCAAGTCAGATGACCCCGGCCAGATATTTATCCACCAGGGTGGATATCCGGGCGGAAAAATATTTATTCGCGGCTTCCGACAGCAAGCTTGTATTCCCGGGATTTACAATTGTCTATAATAAAAGCGATGAGGATAACAAAACAGAAGATATACCTCAGCTACAGAAGGACGAGATCCTGGATTTAGTCAAACTGCTCCCTTCTCAACATTTTACCAAGCCTCCGGCCAGATTCTCTGATAGTTCTCTAGTCAAGGCTCTGGAAGAGGATGGTATTGGCCGGCCTTCAACTTATGCGCCGATTATCTATACATTGATCCTGCGTGATTATGTGCGCAGGAATAAGGGTTATTTCTTTCCCACGGAATTGGGGATTAAGGTTTCGGAATTATTAACGGAGTATTTTCCCAAGGTTATGGATATTAAATTTACCGCGCTTTTAGAAGATGAGCTCGATGACATTGAAGAAGGAAGGTTTGAGAGAAACAAGGTCCTAGAAGATTTTTATAAGCCGTTCAAAACCGATTTGGATTTTGCCCAGGCCAATATAAAGAAAGAGGTAGTCACTACGGATGAGATTTGCGATAAGTGCGGCAAACCAATGATTATCAAATGGGGGCGTAAAGGTAAGTTCCTGAGCTGCTCGGATTTTCCGAATTGTAAATTCTCCAAATCTATCTCAAGCGGGGTAAAGTGTCCCGAGCCTGGTTGCTCAGGAGAACTCATTGAGCGCCGCAGTAAAAGGGGATTCTTCTTCGGTTGTTCTAATTTTCCTAAATGCAGGTTTACGTCTAAGACTTTGCCGCAGGACAAAGAACAATGATCGAGCGTTATCTGGAAAAATTCATGCGTTACCTGGAGATCGAAAAGAATTATTCGCAGCACACGATCTTAAATTATAAATTAGATTTGGCTGATTTCCAGAAATTCTTGGGAGAGTTGGCAATAGATAATGTAGATTATTTATTACTGAGAAAATATTTGGCCAGCCTCAAAGAGAAAAAGCTTAGCGCAAGGACAGTCAACCGGCACCTTTCTAGCCTTAGGTCTTTCTTTAGATTCTTGACCCGAGAAGGACACTTAAAGAATAACCCTATATTGAGCCTATCTAGCCCCAAACAGGAGAAATACCTGCCATCCTTTCTTACGGAAGAAGAGGTTTCTAGATTAATCGATGCCGTATTCGATAAAAACGAGAGAGGCTTGCGCGACAAGGCGGTCCTAGAAACTTTTTATAGCACCGGGATGAGGATTTCGGAGTTATCAAGCCTTAATGTAGATGACGTAGATTTTATCGGAGGGATTGTTAAGGTAATGGGTAAGGGTAAAAAAGAGCGCATAGTCCCGATAGGTGACCAGGCGCTTGTAGCGATAAAGGCTTATCTTGACAAGAGAAAGAAAAATCCCGAAGTAGTTTTTTTAAACAAGAACGGCACGCGTATTACTACAAGGGGGATAAGAAATATCGTGAGTAAATATTTACGTCTGGCCGGGCTCAGGCAGGGTATCTCGGCGCATACCTTAAGGCACTCTTTTGCTACGCATCTTTTAAACCGGGGAGCGGATTTAAGGAGCGTCCAGGAGCTTTTAGGTCACGCCAATCTTTCTACTACGCAGATATACACCCATTTGACTACCGAAAGATTAAAAAGCGTTTACGATAAGGCGCACCCCCGCGCTTGATTATGTTATAAGTCCGGGTCTTAAAACCTTAAGGAGGTAGGAAAGATGTTTATAATCTATGATTTTGTACTATTTTTATTCGTAATTCTTTATCTCCCGGTATTCTTAATAAAAGGTAAGATGCATAAAGGGTTTAGCCTGCGCCTGGGGATGTTGCCAAAGACCCTGGTTTTACGCAGACCGGTGTGGATCCATGCTGTCAGCGTTGGCGAAACAATTGCCGTAAGGGGGCTTTGGAGGCGATTAAAACAGGAATATCCGCTGAAAGAATTTTTAATCTCTACCATTACCCCTACCGGTAATAAGATTGCCAGGCGCATGGCAGGAGATAGCGATTATATCATTTACCTGCCCCTAGATTTCGGTTTTGTGGTAAAGAAGGTTATCGATAAGATCAACCCGTCGATATTTATTATTACTGAAACCGAGATCTGGCCTAACCTTATCGCTTACCTTCACCGTAAAAAAATCCCGATTGTGGTTGTAAACGGCAGGATTTCCGATGCTTCTTATAGTGGATATCTTTGCATGAGATTTTTGATCAAGCCGATTCTAAATAAAGTGAGCATCTTTTGTATGCGGAGCAAGCGCGACGCAGACAGATTGTTGAGTTTAGGCGTGTCTAAAGATAAGATTCAGGTAACCGGAAACATGAAGTTTGATATCCGCGATGAAGATGAAAAAGCGATGGATTACAGGGCGTTGTTGAATTTGCGCGCAGATGAGAAGATTTTTCTTGCCGGCAGCACCCATACCGGAGAAGAAGAAATAATCCTTAGGGCCTATAAGAGCCTCCTTTTGTTAAAGCCAGGCTTAAGATTGGTCATTGCTCCCCGCCACGTCGAAAGAGCAGGTAAAATCGAGGGTTTGATTATAAAGCAAGGTTTTAATCCTACGTGTATCAGCCAGTTAATGAATCATGAACACAGGGCTCCTTACGCTGAGGCGGTATTTATCTTGGATACTGTAGGGAACCTTGCTTCTTTTTATTCCATAGCAGATGTAGTATTTGTCGGCGGAAGTTTAATAAATAAAGGCGGCCATAATATATTGGAACCGGCTGCGCGGGGGAAATCCGTATTATTCGGTCCCTATATGTCTAATTTTCAGGATATTGCGGATCTATTCCTGGAAAATAAGGTTGGCATTATGGTGCGCGACGAAGAGGGGCTAAAAATAGGGGCAAAAGAGTTATTGGATAATCCTAAAGAAACAGCTGCCTTGGGGGAAAAGGCCAGGGAATTAATTTCTGCTAATCAGGGGGCAACCCGCTTAAACGCTGAGCAGATAACAAAATTAATATAATTGTTATCTTATCCATTAGAAGATATTTACTCTCCTAATAAGAAATAGAGTTTCCGGTTACTCTACAAAATTTTAAGTAAAATTAATATATGATAAGACTTAAGACAATCTTTCTGCTAGCTTTGTTTATTATTACCAGCCTTATTTTTTTATCTATAGACCTATTGAGGTATAAGTCTTCGTCTATTCATGCTAAATTAAGGCTAACCTCGAATGTCGACATGGCCCTTTCACAACGTATAGGAGAGAAGATTACTTATGACGTCATGCTGAAAAAAATACGCCTGGGCCAGGCTCAGTTTAACAGACTTCCTACGGAAGAAGTAGAGAATAAGAAACTGGATTTAGTTACTTTCCAGACTAATATAAAAGGATTCCAGGATTATGAGAAGATTTATAGTGACCCGCAAACCTTTCTTCCCTGGAGGGTAGAAAGGGATATTAAAAAACTGATCGTTACTGAAAAGATTGTTGAGAATTATGACCAGTCAAGGTTTATCCTGACAGTTACTAAAACAAACGGGGGCAGAGAGGAACAGATAGTTATCAACAATAACGGTCAGATTCATAATCCTGTTCTTCTGCCTTATTATGTGCGTAGCATCACCGGATTAAAGATAGGCTGGGTTTTGTGGATTAATCTTCCCAAGCGCAAGTATCTTATTAAACTTGTGTCCATAGATTCGATTAAGGTGCCTGCCGGGACCTTCCGGGCGTATTACTTTGTAAGCGAACCTAAGCAGTTTGAGATCTGGATTAGTGCTGATGCGCGGCGCATACCTTTAAAAATAATGGGGACGGGTATTTTTAGTTATTCATTAGAAATGAAGGAGTATAGCTTTAAAGAATAGCCTTTTAGAAAGCGTAGCTATGAAACCCAGAAAGAAAAAAATAATTATCATTGTTATCCTGGCTGTGATTATTTTAATGTCGGGGGGGATAGTTTATTTAAATAAAATCTTTCTTCCTGAGAAAATAAAGGCCCTTATTATCGATAATATCGAGAGGACAACAGGTAAAAAAGTAAGCCTGGCTTCTGTTGAATTTAATATTTTCAAAGGGATGGTTTTGAAAGGTCTGGTTATTTCAGATGGAACTAATCAGTTGTTTTCTGTCGAAGAGGCCTCCTGTTCTTTCATTATCCCTCCCATATTCAAGAAGACTATTATAATCCCGTCAATAAAGATAAAGAAGCCAAGGATTAACCTAGAACGCCGCATTGATAATAGTATAAATTTACTGGATCTTTTGCCAAAGGAGGCGACTTCTTCAAGCAGTCCGGGATTCCATATTCTTATTTATCGTATCAGTATAGCCGGTGGCAGAATAGACTTCCAGGATAATACCTTTTATCCTTCTTTTTCAAAAAGCATAGATAACCTGCAGCTGGTTGTTTCTTTGGGGTTACCGGATAAGATAACCTTCCATCTTAAAGCTGAAGTTCTGACCAGTCCACCAGCAAGAATAATCGCCAGGGGGAACTTTAAACTGACCGAGAATAATCTTTCTGCCAAAATATCCCTTAAGAATTTCTCTCCCCAGAATTTCTCAGTATACCTTGAGAAGGATGGGCTGTATATAAACGGAGGCCTGATTGACGCCCTGATTGATTTAAGTTATAAATCCGGATTTTTTGATGCCGTAATTGATTCAGTAATTAAAAGCCTGAATATCAGAAAGGAGAATATTCTGGCAAATTTAAATTCTTCACTTAAGCTCAATCTTAATTACAGCCCCGAAGGCCGTAAGCTCAAGTGTATAGGGAAAGCGGATATCTCCGATTTAGATATCCAAGGCCTGGATATTGTAGACAGAATAGAGGATTTACACGGCCAGCTAAATATAGATAATTCTGGCCTTACGTCACATAAGTTAAGTGCCAAGATATTCGGCCACCAAATGGAAGCGGATGTATCTTTAAGTAATTTTTCCGCTCCTTTACTGGAGGCGCGTATTGCCGGAGATATAGGCCTTGAGACTATACAAAGATTGCTTAGGGATAAATCCAATTTCAACCTTCCGGGTAATCTTAAAGGAGAGGCAAGGTTGGACCTTGTGCTTAAGACGCCACTGCCGGTTATCGGCCAGCCTCAAGTAAAGGGGAGTTTAAATATTCAAGGCGCAAATATGCAATTAGAAAATATAAGTTTTCCTCTGGAGGATATAAATGGTAGATTGAGCTTTACCGAGGATGGACTATCTTGGCCTGATTTTGGTTTTAGATACGAAAACCTGCCTTATAAGACAAGCGGTAAGCTTTCAGACTTTAAGTCACCATTAGTAAATTTAGTTTTATCGTCTCCGCAACTGTCTTTGAATGCGGATTTAGCGGTTAAGGACAAATTAGTAAAGATTGCGGGCTTTAAAGGTTCATATCTTGGGTCAGCGTTTAATATCGGAGGTAGTATTGATATTACGCAAAGTAATGCCTGGGAAGCTGATCTAGGAGGTACGGCGGATTTAAATCTTTCCGATACAAGTATTATTTTCAAAAAATACCAGAAACAACTGGGGCAGATTAAACCCACGGGCCTGGTCCACTCTAGCTTTAATTTAAGAGGAAATCCTAAGGATATAAAATCATGCTCTATCCAGGCTAAGTTGTCAGCTGGCGAACTGTATGTTTATAACCTAAAACTCGATAGGCTCGCCATGGATTATAACCAGTCTTTTGGTTTGGCGCAGATATCTCTTTTACAGCTGGCTTTATACGATGGAATTATAGAGCTTACAGCAAGAATGAACTTTAAGGGCGCAAGTTATCCTTTTTCCGCAGAGTTGGATATCCGGGACGTAAAAATAGAGAAGTTAAAATTAGATACCCCGATTAAGAATAAAGATATCTCAGGCACTGTTGAGGCACAGGCAAAGCTTAACGGGTTCGGACATGATTTATCAAAACTTAGCGGCGCAGGCAGGATTTTAATTAGTGACGGTAAGCTGTGGCAGTTGGATTTATTTAAAGGCCTGGGGGAGTTAATCTTTCCCAGCGACTTCAGAAATATTGTTTTTAGCGAAGGTTACTGTGATTTTATCTTAAAGGATAAATCTTTCCACATAGACAATCTTAGGCTAAAGAGTAATCTCCTTGACCTGTCCGGGGAAGGAAAGATAGGTTTTTCCGGAGAGCTTGATTTTTCCGTAAGCGCTCAGCTTAGTAAGGAGTTGGAGCCAGAGACAGGCACGATTAAGGATTTGACTACAGTTTTGCTTGGTGAGGCAGGGAAATTCGCGGTAATAAGATTAATCGGCACAGTAAAAGAACCAAAATACAAACTTCAGCCTGCGGTAGCCAATGTAGTCAAAGGGTTAAAGGATTTAATCTTGAAAAATATTGGCGAATAGTTTATGCCGGATAGCCGGCAAAAGGAGGCTTATGCCAGAGATCAGTTTCAGAAGGTTTAATTCTATAGCTATACTGGATTTAGTCGGGAATATTGATATTGATTCCGCCAATTTCATTGAGCAGGCGGGCTGGTGCCTGGAGAATGGGTTTAAAGACATACTCTGTAATTTCGAGAATATCAATTTAGTTGACTACGCCGGCTTATCAGTATTAACAATAGCCTATAAAGATGTTTTAAACCACAAAGGGTCAATGAAATTCCTTAAAGTCCCGGCTCATCTACGTAAAACCTTCTGTCTCGTTGGTCTGGACAGGTTGTTTGAACTTTACGAAGAGGAGGAGTTGGCTTTGAAGAGCTTCCAGGAGGACAGGGTTATATCTGAGATTCAAAAGAAACAGCTCAGGCGTAGATTCAAACGTCTGGATCTGGGTATAGATGTAGAGTTTAGATTAGGCGGCTCCCGCGAGAAATTTAGCTGCGGCAAGGTGCTTAATTTAAGTGCCGTGGGAATATTGGTGTTTGCCAATAAGACTTATCCTTTAGGTGAAATACTAAATCTTAGATTGACGCTTTTACCTCAACCGGGAATTGTTGAGTTAAATGTCAAAGTAGTATGGTTGGTGCAAAAAGAGCTTCAGCCACAGATTTATCCGGGGATGGGACTTGAGTTTTATAATCTGGACAGTCAGACGCAAAAGAAGATTGTTGAGTTTGTAGAGAGGAACCTACCTTTAAGTAGTAGCGCCGAATGTTTCTAATTTGAATTAACTAATTTAATAAGTCAAGGCCTGAGGCTTCTAATTTATTGAGTGATATTAAACTGTAAGACTCAGTCTTAAAATGAGGAGGAGGAATGGATTGGAAGATATTTTTAGCAACATTCACCGCGGTTTTCTTTGCAGAATTAGCGGATAAGACACAGCTGGTTGGTATCGGTATGGCTGCAAAAACAGGCAAACCGGTATCTGTGTGGCTGGGGTCAGTATCAGCTTATATCATTGTTACCCTGTTTTCAGTGATATTGGGGGCGATTTTGAGCAGATATTTTAGGCCTGAGCTTATCCGGTATACGGGTGCAGTGGTTTTTGTGCTGATCGGTATACTTATGTTCTTTAAAGTACTTTAGAAAGGAAGCTGGTATGATGAAGCGCTTAAGACTAAATCCCCGGGCAATTATCTTTGATATGGATGGAGTAATTGTTGATTCCATGCCCTATCATTTTCTTGCCTGGTATGAGGCGCTAAGGCCTTTAGGGGTGAGGGTGACTTGTTTTGATGTTTACTCGCGCGAAGGAGAGCGATGGGAAAAATCTTTGGAGGATTTCTTGCTGCGTTCCGGGATCAAACCGACCAAGAGGTTGCTTAAGAAAATTTTTACCTTTCGCCAGAAGATATTCCGGCGTTATTTCAAACGTACTATATTTCAGGACGCAGAAGAATTATTGCGCTGCCTTAAGGGAAAAGGTTATATGTTGGCTTTGGTAACCGGTACCCCCAGTGTAGAAATAAAGAATATACTACCAGAGAGGATTCGTAGATTGTTTGACTGTATAGTCGCCGGGGATAATGTAAAAAGAGGTAAGCCGCATCCTGAACCGTATCTTAAGGCGCTTGCGTCGCTTGGTTTGACCTCCAAGCAGTGCGTGGTAGTAGAAAATGCTCCATTAGGTATAGAATCTGCAAAAAAAGCAGGGATATTCTGCTTTGCCCTTGCTACCAGCTTACCTGGAGAGTATCTTAAGGCAGCTGATGTAGTGGTGGAGAGGCTGGAGGAGATAATCCCCTTAATTGATACTCGTTGTAAGGCTTAAGTTTATTTTTATTTCCTTAGTCTGTTTAAAACAGTAGTTAAATAGAGGTTTTGCCCAAGCAAAAATGCTTGGGTTTTCTTATTTTTGGGGGTATAATATAAGGTTATGCGGCAGTAAGTGGCAAAAGGTTAAGCGTAATAATACTCTTCACCAGGAATGTAAGATTAATGAAGACATACCTATATAACATAATCAGGGATAAAGAGAAAGGGTTTGTTCCCGCTATTATTAAGGCAATCCTTTTTTCTCTTTCTTTAGCCTATAACATGAGCGTCAGGCTGGTTAGTTTCTTCTATCTACTTAAGCCGATTTCTCTTAATTGCACAGTAATCAGTGTAGGTAATATTACCTGGGGAGGAACGGGGAAGACACCGCTTGTGGAATATATCGCTTGTCTGCTTAAAGAGCATGGGCATAAGGTGGTTATTTTAAGCCGAGGCTATAAGAAAGAAACAGGATCTGGCAATGTTTCAGCTTGCTTAAGGTTGGGGGATGAGCCTTATATGCTGGAGAAAGTCCTGGGGGATATCCCTGTTCTGGTAGATAGCAACAGGGTACGTGCTGCCAGGTTTGCTTTATCTAGGTACTACCCGGATACGATTATCTTGGATGACGGATTTCAGCAGTGGAAGATAAAAAAAGACTTGGAGATATTGGTTGTTGATGCCGGGAATCCTTTTGGAAATTCTCATCTTATACCGCGGGGGATATTGCGTGAGCCCCTTTCTTCGCTTAAGCGGCCGGATATTTTTGTCATGACTAAGACAGATCTTGCTTCGGGTATAGAGGAATTGAAAGATTGTTTATCTAGGATTAATCCGCGGGCGCAGATAGCCGAATCCATCCACCTGCCCGTATCTTTTTATAAAGCCGGCCAGCCGCAGGAAAATTTTAACCCGGATAAATTCAAAGCTAAATCAGTAGCCGCTATCTCAGCCATTGGCGACCCGGATTCATTTAAGGAATTACTTAAGAAGTTGGGTATTAATATCCTTATGGATTTTGATTTTAGGGATCACTATTTCTATAAGGAAAGCGATATTAAAGGCATCGCAGGCAAGGTTAGAAAATGCGGGCTTGATACTATAGTGACAACGGAGAAAGACAGCGTAAAACTTGCGCCATTCATTTCCTATTTTAATGAGAATATGATTCAAGTATTTGTGTTGCGCATAAAGATTAAAATCACCAAGAATGAAGAAGAATTCCATAATCGATTATTTAGCCTGTATCCTCTTTAGGATATTGGGAGGATTTATCAGGATGTTGCCTTTGGCCTTTGCTTTTTATCTTGGCAGAAGGGCAGGAGATCTTTTGTACTGCCTTGATTTTAAACACAGGTCAATCGTATACTCTAATCTTAAAGTCGCCTTCGGTAATACAGAAGGGCCTTTCGATTTAAAGTCGGTGGCCAGGAAATTCTACAGGAGTTTTGGGGAAAATCTTATCGAAATATTCCTCCTGCCGCGGATAGATGAAAAATATTTTGATAAATACGTAACCATCGTCGGGAAAGAATATATAGCCGAAGGGTTCAAGAAAGGAAAAGGGGTAATCTTTGCCGTAGTGCATGAAGGAAGTTGGGAGCTTTCAAATGCTATCGGTCTTTACCTGGGGATTAATTTCAGTTTTTTCTTTCGGCAACAGAGATTCCCGCGTTTAGATAAACTGTTGAATTCCTATCGCATGAAAAAAGGCGGTAGGATTATTCAAAGGCAAAGCCAATTGCGCCAAATCATGGAGGTAACCAGGAGTAATCAGTCCATTGGTATGACTGTTGATCAGGGTGGCAAAAACGGGATACAGGTTTGCTTCTTCGGCAAATCTTGCTCCATGCCTTCAGGGGCGATAAGGCTGGCTTTAAAGCACGGGGTTAGCGTACTGCCGGTTTTCTTTGCGCGGATAAGTGGGCCTTATATTAAATTAATTATTGAACCGCCTTTTGAAATCAAAAGAAGCGGGGATTTCAGAAATGATTTACACGATAATTTGGCAAGGATCCTGAGAATCTTTGAGGGGCATATCCGGCAGTATCCTCATGAATACCTATGGTCTTATAAGGTCTGGAAGTATTCTTTAAACAGGCAAATATTAATTTTAAGTGATAAGAAAACCGGCCACCTCCGGCAATCGCAGGCCCTGGCTAAAATCGCAGGCAGCCTCTATAGAGAAAAAGGTATAGACTATGAAGTTGAAACGATAGAGGTTGCTTTTAAAAGTAAAATAAAGAGTCTGGCTTTAGCAATTAGCAGTTGTTTATCCGACAAATACAATTGTCAGGGTTGCCTATGGTGTCTACGGACTTTCCTAGGCGAAGAAAGTTATTGTTCTTTAATTAGGATAAAACCGGACCTGGTTATATCCTGCGGTTCAAGATTGGCTCCGGTTAACTATATTATTTCTAGGGAGAATCTGGCCAAGTCTTTAGTGATTATGCGGCCGGCTCTTTTAAATGTAGGAAGGTTTGACCTTGTGTTTATGGCAGAGCACGATAAACCTCCTCGAAGAAAAAATATCGTCCGTTTAGAAGGGGCGCTGAATCTAGTGGATGATAATTATCTTCAGTCAGAGCTATCCGGTTTTAAGCCCCATTTGAAGATTGAGAAGGATACGGTTATCGGTGTATTAATAGGTGGTAGCACAAAGAAATTCCAACTTGGTATTGATTTACTTAAAAAGGTGGTTGCCGAGATAAAACAGGCGACAGAGGCTATAGGAGCTGATCTTTTGATTACGACCTCCCGCAGGACGCCTGAGGCAGTAGAGGGTTTGATTAAGAGTGAGTTTGGGGATTATCCATATTGTAAGGCACTTGTTATTGCCAATGAAAAAAATATTCCGCAGGCTGTAGGAGGCATACTTGCTGCCAGCAATATACTGGTTGTTTCTGCCGAGAGCATCTCCATGATCAGTGAGGCAGTAGAGAGCGGAAAATATGTGGTGGTTTTTAATGCAGAAGGGTTAGGGGAAAGGCATAAAGCCTTCCTGAATAATTTTGCCAGGAATAAATATATTTATCTTGTTTTGCCGGAAGATATCAGCCAGGTTATAAGTTATATCTGGTCATCTAGGCCGAAGATAGAGAGGGCAAAAGATTACGCGATAGCCAGAGAGGCATTAATAAGGATGCTATGAATATATTACAAGTATTGCCTGAATTAAACGTAGGGGGCGTAGAAACCGGCACCCTTGATTTGGCTAAACACCTGGTCAAAAACGGCCACCGGGCGGTAGTGGTTTCCGGCGGAGGAAGCATGGTCAAGGAGATAGAATCAGTCGGGGCCACTCATTATCAGTTGCCGGTGCACAAAAAGTCGGTAATCACCATTTTAAGGACTATCCCC
>Ga0105164_10002335_pt1 | contig 11770 bp, 7 predicted proteins | sample VDWuncwatermetaG_FD_89674 | JGI IMG/M metagenome (GOLD analysis project Ga0105164, IMG submission 89674) | Wastewater microbial communities from Netherlands to study Microbial Dark Matter (Phase II) - VDW unchlorinated drinking water | ecosystem: Environmental > Aquatic > Freshwater > Drinking...
CAGCAGGCCTTCGTAGAGATCGCCCTTGGTGTCGGCGTCCAGGCTGATCCATTCCTCGGCGTCGATCAACTGCACCAGGCGCGAGAGCTTGGCCGGGTCCTGGATCTTGTTCTGCGCCTTGAAGAAGATGGCGCCGAGCATGCCGCCCTGCTTGCCCAGGGTTTGCAGCACATGCAGGTAATGCGCTTCCAGCGGCTCGCCGGTGAGCACGGTCAGGCTCGGCCAGTTGCAGCCGTGGGGGACCTGCGTGTCGCGGCTGTACGGCGGCTGCGCATACTCGTGAGCGAGTTTCAGGAACAGCAGGTAAGTCAGCTGCTCCAGGTAGTCGCCATAGCCCACGCCGTCGTCGCGCAGGGTGTGGCAGAAGTTCCAGACCTTCTGGATCAGGCTGCTGGCATTCATCGTTCCGGTTCCTCGGGGGTGGTGCCGCCCCGGTCGAGCCGCGCGCGTGCGGCCGCGAGCGCGGATTGCACCTTCTGCTCGAACACTTCGCGCGGCGGCAGCACCGTCAGGTACTCGGCAACATGGATGCCTGCCGCGTCCAGCTCCAGCAGCTCGATCTGTTCGTGCTTCTTTCCCGTGCACAGGATGATGCCCAGCGGCGGCTCGTCGCCCGGTTCCTGCTCGTGGCGCGCCAGCCAGCGCAGGTAGAGCTCCATCTGGCTCTTGAAGCCGGTGCGAAAGTGGTCGAGCTTCAGGTCGATGGCCACCAGCCGGCGCAGACGCCGGTTGTAGAACAGCAGGTCGATGTAGAAGTCGTCGTTGTCGAGCTGGATGCGCTTTTGCCGCGCGACGAAGGAGAAGCCCGCGCCGAGCTCGAGCAGGAAGGCTTCGATGTCGCGCAGGATGGCGTCTTCGAGGTCGCGCTCCAGGTAGCGGTCATTCAGGCCCAGAAAGTCCAGCACATACGGGTCCTTCAGCACCAGCGCCGGTGTCATCGCTCCCTGTTCGCGCAGAGCCGACAACTCCGTCTGGATCAGCGCCTGCGGCTCGCGCGACAGCGCGGTGCGCTCGAACAGCAGCGAGCCCACGCGCTCGCGCAAGGTGCGCACGCTCCAGCGCTCGGCCGCGCACATCTGGGCGTAGAACTCGCGCGCCAGCGGCTCCTTGTGGTAAATGATCTCGAGAAACTGGCTCCAGGCCAATTGTCTCGACAGCGCCGAGACCATCGCTTCGTCCGGGAAGGCCTGCGCAAAGCGGAGCATGTGGCGCAGGTTCTTGTCGCTGAAGCTGCGGCCGAACTCGGTGCTCAATTGTCTCGACAGCGTCGAGACAATCCGCGCCCCGTACTCGGCGCGCTCGCCTTGCAGCACTTCGTGGCCGACGCGCTGCCCAATGCGCCAGTACATCAGCGTGAGGCTGGCGTTGACCGCCAGCGCGGCCGACTGGCGTGCTTCGTCGATCAGGCGCCGCAGGTCCACCAGCAGCGGGGTGATGTCGGCAGCTTCGGGGGTTGTCGGCGGGACCTTGGCCACGCGAGCGGGTTTGCGCGGCTTCATGCGGGCTCCCTGGCCCTGCGCGGGCGGCGCGCGGGGGCGGCGGTCCGCGTGGCGCGCTCGGCGCGGATGCGTTCGAGCAGCACGCTGGCGGGCTCATCGTTCGGGTCCTGCGGCACGAGTTGGCCTGAGAAGGCGGCTTTGAGAATGTTCTTGCGTTGGGCTTCGGATTGCAGGAGGCTGACATCGACTGCTGCTTCCTGCTCATCCAGAGCCGACAGGCAAACCGAAAGCGCCTCGCGGATGGCAAGCTGTTCTTCTGGCGGTGCAACTGGCACAGGAAAGCTGCGGAGCATGGTCATATTTATCGAAGCAAGGTTGGTCGTCTGCTTGCCCGCGCGCTGAAACCACTCCTTGCCGAACGTGTTGCCGTGATGGGATACCAGCTCCGGCAGCACCTCGGGCACGAACGGGCGCATGCGAAACACATGGTTCTGGTGGATGCACTCCTTCACCTCACCCCGCCAGACCCAGCCGCGCCCGAGTTTGTCGCGATCACCGCCCTCGTTGAAAAGTAGGTCGCCAGGCTGAAGCGTCAGGTCAGCGATGTCGCGCTCTGTCGCAGGGATCATCTTGATCTCGGAGAGGTCAAGGAATCCACGCTGCACGTTGGCGACGCGCAGGTAGGCAACCTCGCGCAGGGCGACACCGGGCTCGACCTTGCTGCCTTTCGCGACACCGGACGCAATCTCGCCGAGCATGTCGAGACTTGCCCAAACCCAACACTCGGGGAGCGCTGGTAGCTCGCTTGTGTCTGCCTCAACAGGCACCGGATACCGACTGCGCCAATCCCCAGCCGGCTGCCTGCCCTGCACCGCAAGTCGTCGAATTTGTTGGCGCTCCCATTGAAGTCGACGCTCGCCAGCCACGCGGGCCAGCAGTTGCGCGCCAGTTTCAACTCGCGCGAGAGCTTTAGTACGCCGCCCCTCCCGCCACGTAGCAGTGAGTTCACCGGTGACGGCGGCCTTCAGCAACGCCTGCCGGTACAGCTTCAGCTTGGCCTGCGCGGCGCGCAACTCGGCCACGCCGGCATCGAGGTCGGAGAGGAGTTCCTCGATCTGGTCAATGATGCGAACCTGCTCCCGTTTTGGCGCGAGTGGAACCTGCAAATCGAGCAGCATCTGCTGGTTCAGATTCGACATCGTCGAGCCGACCGCTTCACCAAGCAGGTAGGCAACGACACTGTCACTCGAAAGGAAGCGTTGAAGGTAGGTCGGGCACAAGGCATCGTTCGGCCGAACGATCAACGATCCAGTTCCGCAGAGCCAGCCGGTCTCACGCCCACGCACTTCGGCACAGCGGCCCATCTCACCCCGACGACCGATCACCACATCGCCCACGGCCAAACGGAAGTCCGCTAGGCGCAACGCTGTCGCAGCGCTGACGCAGTGCTTAGAAGATGGTTCGATTCGGGCATTCACGATATGCATCGGATTGACCAATGGGATGCCATCGTCTACGTAGTCAGCTTGGTGCAGCGTGCTACCGAATGGACCCGTTCGAAGCGTCCCAAGGTCGCAGAGCGGAACGGTGATCCAGCTAGCTGGCAGCCCACTCACGCCACCAACTCCTCATTCATCTCCTTCATCAACCCGTCCAGCTCGCCGCCGAATACGCCCCAGGCCTTCTGCAGCCCGCCCTTGCCGGCAAACGGCGGGTGGTCGAAGTCGCTGCGCTCCACCGCGACGCTCGCCGCGATGTGGTCCTTCATCAGCCTCAGCCATTCGGTCTGCTCGGGTGTGAACGCAGTTGCGCGCTGCGCGTTGTGGCGGAAGATCCAGCTCTGGAACCGGGCGCTGACGCCCTCCGCGAAGGGCCGCAGTTCGGCGTCGAAACCGAGCGCAAAGCGCACCAGGGCGATCAGGTCGGTGAGCTGGCGCTGCAGCCCGACCCCCTTCACCTGGCTCTGCCGCACCCGCTCGTAGGCGCTCCACAGGCGCTCCGTCGTCAGCATCAGCGGCGGGCGCGCGAGCTGCTCGTGCAGTTGCTCGATCATCGCGAAGGTCATCGCGCGGCGCTGGTAGGGCTGCTGGTAGATGAAGCGCAGGGCTTCGATGTCGTCCTTGTGCGCGGCGATGGTGGCCTTGAAGGCTTCGATCGTCTTCTTGGCATGGGCCTGCGCATCGGCGCTGTAGCCGGTGAAGGTGACCTGGTCGAGGTTGACGTGGTCGATGAGCTGCTCGCGCTCGCGGCGGGCACCGTCGATGCGCTCGCGAAGCTGCGGGTTGTCGAACGGCAGGCAGGCGGCGGCCACCCGTTCGGCGCGCACGGCCTGCAGTTCTTGCTCGGTGAGTGTGGCTTCGTCGCGGGTGATGCCGGCGGCCTTGGCGTTGGCAATCGCCGCGGCAACGATCTTGTCGGGGTCCAGCGCGGCGAGCAGGCCGCGCGCCAGGCACGCCAAGGGCACGCCATCGGCCTCGCCGGCAATGCGGGCGAGCGCCTTGTCATCGAGCTGCCTGGCCAGGCGCACCAGGCGATTCGCCAGGCTCAGCACGGTGTCGTCGTCACGGTGGCCGACGGCCACGCCCTGCAGCAGGTCGGCCAGCGGCAGCGTGGGCTTTCTCTCGAGCGGCCGGCTGTCGGTCTTGAGCGAGGCCTCGACGCCGACAGCGTCAATCAGCACGAAATGGGTCTTGGCGCTGTCGGCGCTCTCGCTCACCCGGTGCAGGTCTTCATGGCCCAGGCTGCGCACGCCGCGGCCCTTCATCTGCTGGTAGTAGCTGCGGCTGCGCACATCACGCATGAACAGCAGCACCTCGAGGGGTTTCACGTCGGTGCCGGTGGCGATCATGTCCACCGTGACGGCGATGCGCGGGTTGTATTCGATGCGAAAGTCCGACAAGGTGCCTTCGGGGTCGTCGGCGGTATAGGTCACCTTCTTGCAGAACGCGTTGCCCTGGCCATAGACCTCGCGCACGACCTGGATGATGTCGTCGGCATGGCTGTCGGTCTTGGCGAAGATCAGGGTCTTGGGCACTTCTTTGCGGCGCGGGTAGATGGTGCTCTCCACCGCGGTTTTCATCGCCTGGATGACCTGGCGGATCTGGCTGACATTGACCACCGAGCGGTCCAGCTCCTTGCCGGTGTAGGCGGTGTCCTCGTCCACCTGGGCCCAGCGCCGGGCGCGGCTCAGGCGGTCGCGGTGGTCCACCCATTCCGCCGCAGGCAGCACGCCGCCGGTCCTGGTGCGCTGGGTTTCGATCAGGTACACGTCGTAGGGCACGTTCACGCCGTCGGCCACCGAATCCTCATAGCTGTATTCGGCGACCACGTTTTCGTTGAAGAAGCCGAAGGTGCGCTGGTCGGGTGTGGCGGTCAGGCCGATCAGGAAGGCGTCGAAGTAGTCGAGCACCTGCTTCCACAGGTTGTAGATCGAGCGGTGGCACTCGTCGATGACGATGAAGTCGAAGGTCTCGACCGGGACGGCCGGGTTGTACTGAACGAACTTGGCCTGGGCGTCGGCCTGCCGCAGCTCGTTGAGCGATACGTCTTCGGCCGACTCGTCGATTGGGTCGCCCGACAGGATCGAGTACATGCGCTGGATGGTGCTGATGCAGACCTGCGCGTGCGGGTCCACCGCAGGGCTGGCCAGGCGCTGCACGTTGTACAGCTCGACGAATTTGCGCGGGTCGTCGGGTGGGGTGTAGGCGCGGAACTCCTGCTCGGCCTGCTTGCCGAGGTTGCGCGTATCGACGAGGAACAGGATGCGCTTGGCACCAGCGAACTTGAGCAGCCGATAGACCGCCGTGATGGCGGTGAAGGTCTTGCCCGCGCCGGTGGCCATCTGGATCAGCGCGCGCGGGCGGTTGGCGGCGAGCGAGGTTTCGAGTCCGGTAACGGCTGCGATCTGGCAGTCGCGCAGTCCCGAACTGGGCAGCGGTGGCAGGTGCTCCGCCAGCCGACGGCGAAGCGATTGCGGCTGCCGCTGCCACGCCTTCAGCGTCTCGGGGCGGTGGAAGCTGAAGACCTCGCGAGAGCGAGGCGCCGGGTCACGGCCATCGGTGAAACGCGTGACCTTGCCGGTGCTCTCGTACAGAAACGGCAGCGGCTGCGCGTTGACCTGCCACTTCAATGCGCTCAGCGAATAGCGCAAGGTCTGGTCTTCCTGGAAGGTGAGGATTGTTTCCTCCTTCTTGGCCTCGATCACGCCGACGGGCTGGCGCTCGACAAACAGCACATAGTCGGCCGGGCCGGTCGCGGTGTGGTACTCGCGCACCGCGACGCCGACGCCCGCACCGAGGTTCAACGCCTTGTGGTCCTGCACGATCCAGCCCGCCTGCGCGAGGCGCTGGTCGATGGATTGGCGGGCTTGGGCTTCGGGGGTCACGGGCGGGTGTGAAGGGCGGCAGGCCCAAGGGTACAAGATGGATTCACATGCTCGCCTCAACCCAGCTACGTGGCATCGTCGTCGCCGACCTGCTCACCCTCCACCGCGCCCGCGGTGGGATTGAATCCGTCCTGGGTGACACCAATCATCCGGAGCACCAATCGCCCCATGCGGGTGAGGTCGTGGCCCGACATCAGGAACTCGCCTCGTGACGCGTCAAATGCTGGCTGCTTTGTCTTGTTGTCGATCTTCAGCCGCTGGCGCAGCAGCCCAAGCTGGGTAAGGTGCTCCCTGTGGCTGCGCCACATTGCCTCTTTGTCGTGCGTCTTGGTGTCTGAGTTGAGGAAGGCCGCGACAGGCTCAAGCACTGCCGCGTGTCTCTTCCTGAACGCCTCATCGCCGCCGAGCGTATTCACCAGGTGGGAGCGCAGAACGATGACCTCCACGTCACTGATCTGCGATAGCAGCCGCAGGATGTGCCGCGAGTCAGAGGCAGAGACACCCTCTTCGTCCAGTGAATTCGCGACGACGGAAGCGAGATAGTCCCTTCGCTCATCGGTCAAGGACGATGCGGCCTGTCGCATTGATTCCTCGACCATGTCACCGAAGACTGGATCACGGAGCGACGCCTTCAAAGCTTCTTGCTCAAGCGACGAGAGCCGTCCCTCCAGCGCCGCCGCAAACTTGACGAGGCGGTCTATGCGCTGATTTGGAATCATCGTTCCAGCAAACTCCGCCAGAGCCGAGCCGACAACGGGGACGGCGCCCAGCGCGCCCTTCATGGCGGCCGCGACATAGTCGGCGACCTGATTGTTCAAAGGTATTGGCTCGTTCACGTTGATTCCCATCCGCTGACGATTGGGCTGAACTTGCCGCGCAGCACCTTCTCGACTCGGTCCCGCACCAACCCGCGCCATCCGGGCAGCTCGGGGTCGATCCCCTGTGCATGCATTTCCTTCTTCACCAAGGCCTCCGCGGCCCGCAATTCCTCCGCGCTATGGCCGGCAAGTGCGTCGCGTGGGACATTGCGACTCGGCGGGGCATGGTGCGGCCAGCGTGCCCCGATGAGGCCGGGTCGCAGAGGCTGACTCTCAACTGACGCAGTTGCACGGGCAGCCTCCGAGAGCCTTTGCCGTTCCACCTCCTCGGCGACAGCCTCGGCTTCCAAGCGCTCAATGAACAGGACCGTGTTCGACTGCAACAGCGCCCGCTCCTCGTCAGTCAGGCGGCGGCCCTCTGCAATGCCATAGCGAGGCCCCGAGGAGCGCGAGCCGCTCTGCACCTGAAGCCTGCGGTAGCAGTCCGATCCCAGCACCGAAAGGGCACCCGCCAACCTGATGAAGTGGATACGTTTGTGTACGGAGCGGCCGCATCCAAGCGCCTGACAAACAACGCGGTCTGCTTCATCTACCTCGTAGACGCCGAGTAGCTCTGCGACTTCCATTCAGGCACTGTAGCGCCATCGCCAGCGAGTCCAGTGCGAAACGGGAGATGCGCTCATCGAGCACTGCCGCGATGGGCCGAGGGCTCAGGGCTGAGGGCCTTCTCCGGCACGGGCAGCTGCGCCGACAGACGTTGCCACACAGTGACGTGACGCATGATCGCGGCCGCAAGGTGACGATCCTTTTGATCGCCTGATGACCCGAGCGCCGCCGCAATCTGCTTCCATGAGTCGAACGCGTCGTTCCGGGTACGGCCGGCGCGCTCACCGCCCTTCGACCCTGGCGTGCACTCTCCAGCCGATGGTCCGCCCTCGCATGCGGCCGTCAACGAGCGTCCCGTGTCCTCGGGTCGAGCCAGCGGTACAGCGCGTCGGAAAAAAGGTTCAGGCCGATGAAGATCGTGCCGACAACGAGCGTGCCGCCGAGCACCGCGTTCAGGTCGGCGTTCTGCAGCGAGTTGGTGATGTACAGGCCCAGGCCCGGCCAGGAGAACACCGTCTCGGTCAGCACCGAGCCTTCGAGCAGGCCGGCGTACGACAGCGCGACGACGGTGACCAGCGGCACCATCGCATTGCGCAGCGCGTGGCGCCAGATGATGCGCGTCTCGCTCAAACCCTTGGCGCGGGCGGCGACGATGTACTCCTGCGCCAACTCGTTGAGCATGAAGGAACGCGTCATGCGGCTGATATAGGCCAGCGAGAAGTAGCCGAGCAGGCAGGCCGGCAGCACCAGGTGCGAGAAGGCATTGCCGAAGGCCTCCCACTCGCGGGCCAGCGCCGCATCGAGCAATAGCAAGCCGGTGACGCGCTCGACCGAGTACTCAAAGGCCACGTCGATGCGCCCCGGCCCTGCGACCCAGCCGAGCTTGGCGTAGAACAGCACCAGGGCCATCAGGCCGAGCCAGAACACCGGCACCGAGTAGCCGATCAGGCCGATCACGCGCACGGCGTGGTCCACCCAGCCGCCGCGGCGCACGGCGGCCCAGACACCGAGCGGGATGCCCAGGCCCGCGCCGATCAGGATGCCGGCGGTGGCGAGTTCGAGCGTCGCAGGAAAGGTCTTCTTGATGTCGGTCCAGACCGGGTTGGCGGTCAGCACCGAGGTGCCGAAATCGCCCTGCACGGCCTTGCCGACATAGATGCCGAACTGCCGCCACAAGGGCTTGTTCAGCCCCATCTCTTCGCGCACCCGCGCGATCACATGCTCGGGCGCGCGGTCGCCGACGATCGCCAGCACCGGATCGACCGGGATCACGCGGCCGATGAAGAAGGTGACCGCGAGCAGGCCGAGGTAAGTGAGCGCGACGACGGCCAGAAAGCGGCCGAGTGCCGCCGCAGATCGGGCCGCTGTGTTGCCCCCTCTCCCTCTGGGAGAGGGTTGGGGTGAGGGCCGCGCGGTGGTCAACGGCAACGGGCAGCGGCGGTCACCGCGCCCTCACCCTGCCCTCTCCCAACGGGAGAGGGGAAAGGCAGTAACTCACCGCTTGCCGACATTGAACAGGTAGGTCGAATCCGAGGTCGGCCCGATCTTCAGTCCGTCGACATGGCTGCGGTAGGCCGCCACTTCGGTCTGCTGGTAGAGCATCACGAAGGGGCTCGTCTTGCGGAACTCGGCCTGGATCTCCTGGTACATCTTCGCGCGCTTGGCGCCGTCGCGTTCGAGCGCGGCGGCGTCGGCCAGCTTGGTCAGCTCGGGGATGTCCCAGGCATTGCGCCAGGCCAGCGGCTTGCTCTTGGCGTCGTCGGCATTGTTCGGGTTGCGGGCGAAGGTGTCGGCATTGGTGTGCGGGTCCCAGTAGTCGGCGCCCCAGGAGCCGATATAGATGTCGTGGCTGCGGGCGCGGTATTTGGTCAGCGTCTGCTTGCCGTCGCCGGGCAGGATTTCCATCTCGATGCCGGCCTGCTTGAGCGTTTGCTGAATGGCTTCGGTGATGCCCTGCACCGGCTGGATGCTGCGCATGTCGATCGTGACCTTGAAGCCTCCTGCGTGCCCGGCCTTGGCCAGCAGCGCACGGGCCTTGGCCAGGTCGAGCTTGTACGGGTTGTCCTTGCTTGCGCCCAGCAGGCCGATCGGCAGGAAATTCTGGTGCACCACGCCGATATTCTTGATGATGGTGTCGCCGATCGCAGCGTAATCCACCAGCCACTTGAAAGCCTCGCGCACTTCGGGCTTGGCCAGGATCGGGCTCTTCTGATTCAGGCTGAAATAGTAGACGGTGCCCTTGGGCGTGGCTGTCGTCAACACGCCCTTGTTCGATACCAGCGCGGCCAGGTCCTGCGGGCTCAGGTTGCGCGCGATGTCGATGTCGCCTTTTTCCAGCAGCAGGCGTTGCGTGGCGCTTTCCTTCACATGGCGGTAGATCACGCGCAAGGGTTTGGATTTGGCGCCGTGGTAGTGGTCGTTGCGATCGAGCGTGACCAGCTCGTTGGCGCGCCACTCGCGAATCTTCAGCGGCCCCGACCCGGCATAGTTGGTCTTGAGCCAGGCGCTGCCCATGTCGCCTGCAGCCTCCTTGCTCAGCACGAGCTTCTTGTCGACCACCGCCGCCACATTGGCGGTGAGGCAGTTGTAGACCAGGGTGGGCGCGTAGGCCTTGTCGGTTTCGATGCTCAGTGCCAGCGGGCCGGTGGCCTTGACCTTGTCCTTGACGTTGTCCTTCGTCAGCCCGAACTGCGTCAGGATGAAAGCCGGCGTCTTGTCGAGCAGCACCGCGCGCTGCAGCGAGAAGACCACGTCGTCGGCCGTCAGCGCGTTGCCCGATGCGAATTTCAGGTTCGGCTTCAGCTCGAAGCTGTAGGTCTTGCCGTCGGCCGATACGTTCCACCTCGTCGAAAGGTCAGCAAGCAGCTTGGACGGGTCATTCACGTCATAGCGCAGCAGCCGGTCGTAGCCGTTGCCCATCAGCTCGCCGGCCGAAATCTCGAAGGCTTCGGCCGGGTCGAGCGAGATGATGTCGTCGAAGGCCATCGCCACCACCAGGGTGTCCTTGGGCGTGGCGGCGCGCAGCGGCAGCGCCGTGGTAGCGAGCAGGGCAGCGGCGGCGCCGGCAAGCTGGCGGCGGTTCATCGACAGGGTCATGGTCAGGCGCTCCTTTGGGGGGTCATTGCTTCTCGGGCCACGGCGCCATCAGCGCCAGCCACAGCAGCTTGTCGAACTCGGGCGCAAAGCGCAGGATGATGGCTTCGGGGTCGGGGCACATCCTGGCGTCGGTGATGAGGCCGAACTGCACGCCGCCGGCGTAGCTCAGGATCGACACGCCCATGCCGATGTCGCCCGACTGCGGCACCCAGAACATCACCTGCTCCACCGTGCGGCCGCAGAACGTGATCGCCTCCTTGGGCCCCGGCACATTGGTCATCACCGCGGTGGCCTTCTTCGCGAACAGGCCGGTGATGGCGGTCTGCACAGTCTTCACCATCAAGCCCGACAGGGCCAGCACGCCGAAGGCCAGCAGCGGCTGGTAGCTGCCCTTCAACTCGGCCATGCGCGCGCGCACGGCAACCAGGCGCTCGACCGGGTTGGCAATGCCGATCGGCAGCAGCAGCGGCACCAGACCGAAGCGGTTGCCGAGTCGGTGCGCTTGGTCGAGCGGACGCAGGTTGACGGGCACCATGGCGCGAATCTGCTGGCCGGCAGGGTCGTCGCCCTTGCCGCGCAGGTAGTCACCGATGGCGCCGGCCACGCAGGCCAGCAGCACATCGTTGATCGACGCCCCCAACACCTTGCCGACAAGCTTGACCCGGTCCAGCGGCAGCGGCTCGCCCCAGGCCACGCGCTTGCCCGGCGTGGCATGGCCCTTGAGCCGCGTGGGCGAGTCGTCGGGCATCAGGGCGAAAGCGGCCACGTCGCTGAGGATCTGCACGCCCATCCGCGCCGCGTCGAGCGAGCCGGTGAGCGGCCCGCCCGGCTGCGCCAGCATCTCCATGCTCTTGCCCACCCCCAGGCCGTACAGGCCGAGGGCCTTCATCGTCAAATCGGTGAAGGGCTTGATGACGGCGTCGCTGAGCCAGTCGCTGCCATCGTCGGGCGCTGCCTCGCGCCGCTTGTGCGGCGGCGGCGCCTTGCCGCCATCGGCGATCGACAGCGTGACCGCCATCAGCGCGATGCCGTCACCGATGCAGTGGTGGATGCGGCAGATGAGCGCACTGCCCCGGCCGTCGAGGTCTTCGACGAGTTCGAACTGCCACAGCGGGCGCGACGGATCGAGCGGCGTGGCCGCCAGGTCGGCGACATGCCGCTTCAGGGCCTGCAGCGGCGCCTCGCCCGGCCGCGGGCGCAGCGAAGTGCGCAGCACATGGTGGTCGATGTCGAACTCCGTGTCGGTGACCCAGTCGGCGCCGGTGGCGTCTTCGACCACCTTCTGGCCAAAGCGCGGGTAGGCCAGCAGGCTCGACTCGATGCGCCGGCGCAGCTCGGCCAGCGTCAGCCGCGGCGCGAGCAGCCAGACGCCGACGATCATCATCAGGTTGGCATCGGTGTCCATGCGCAGCCACGCGGTGTCGACA
>Ga0105164_10002336_pt1 | contig 11766 bp, 11 predicted proteins | sample VDWuncwatermetaG_FD_89674 | JGI IMG/M metagenome (GOLD analysis project Ga0105164, IMG submission 89674) | Wastewater microbial communities from Netherlands to study Microbial Dark Matter (Phase II) - VDW unchlorinated drinking water | ecosystem: Environmental > Aquatic > Freshwater > Drinking...
CGGGTTCACTGTTTCCGATAGAGTTATGGCAAAATTAGTGAATGAGTTAAAAAAAACACTTAAGGGGAAGAGAGGTCGCGTTACAAATTGGCAGCATATAAAAAAATTAATAGGAAATGTTACGCAACGGCGAATATTTAAAGAATTTCGCCACAGTCCCTTCGTTCTCCCGGTTGTAATAGAAGTCTAACTCGCTACGTGATAGAATAATTCTATGGCTAGGCGTTACAGGCATAAGCTCAAGTTTAAGCTCAAAAAAAACACAATTTATTCAATTTTTTCTTTTGGCCTAATCCTAACAGGTCTTCTTTTTCTTCTTTCATTCTCTCGAAGCGGAGAAACATTTTCTAAATTAAATAATTCACTGGATAAATATTTTGGTGTACTTTCGATTCTTTCCACTTTTGTTTTAATTTTGTTTGGGTTTTTATTTTTGAGACTGCGACTTTTTTTATCAAGACCAAATGTTGCGATCGGATTTTTAATCTTCTTTTTAAGCGCTTCGGCACTTTCGAAAAGCGGTTTGGCGGGACAATATTTATTTCTCTTTCTTTCAGATGTTCTAACTTCGCTTGGAGCTTACTTGGTTTACACAATAGGTGTTTTAATTGGCGTTATTGTTCTTTTTGATACATCAATAGATGAGATCATTGCATCAATTTTATTTATTAAGAAAAATATTTCAAGAATTATTCCGACAAGTTTATTTGCTTTTTTAAAGACAAGCAAATCCCCAATTGTCAAAAAACAAATGACCATAAAAGGGATGGAAAGTCAGACAGCTTTTCCAAAACCTTCTTCTGTTGTTAAAAAAGAATTGCCGATTATTGCCGATACTTTGGCGACAAATTCAAAAGGACAAACTCAAATTTGGGAATATCCGCCGCTTTCTCTTTTGTCCGATGCGTCGTCTCAAAAAGCAGACAGGGGAGATGTAAATAAAATTGCAGCAACAATTGAAAGCACACTCCAAAGTTTTGGAATAGGAGCAAAAGTTACAGAAGTAAATTTGGGTCCTGCCGTTACACAGTACGCGTTAAATATTCCGCTTGGAACAAAAGTATCAAGAGTAACAGCTCTTGCCAATGATTTGGCATTGGCAACCGAAGCGCCGACTGGACAAATAAGAATAGAAGCTCCTATCCCCGGAAGAAATTTAGTTGGGATTGAAATTCCAAACAGAAGTTTGGAAATTGTTTCGCTTAGAACAATGCTTGGTTCCGAAATAATGGCTAAAAACAAATCAAAACTAGCAGTTTCCCTAGGACTTGATGTTTCGGGAAATCCGATAATAACAGATATTGCAAAAATGCCGCATGTTTTAATTGCAGGAACAACAGGATCCGGAAAATCCGTAATGATCAACTCTTTTATTTCGTCCCTTCTTTTTAGAGCATCTCCTGCAGAAATAAAATTAATTTTAATCGATCCAAAGAGAGTCGAGTTGACAGGCTATAACGGAATACCGCACCTTATGACACCGGTTATTGTTGAAGTTGACAAAATTCTTGCGTCTTTGAAATGGGCGATGGACGAAATGGACCGCCGTTACAAAAAATTTGCAGAAAATGGAGTTAGGAATATTGATTCGTTTAATGAGCTATCGGGTTTCCAGGCATATCCTTATGTTGTTATTCTTATAGATGAACTGGCAGACCTTATGGCTTATGCGCCGGTTCAGGTCGAAGACGCTGTAGCAAGACTTGCTCAAATGGCAAGGGCAACAGGAATTCACCTTGTTGTTTCAACTCAAAGACCATCAGTTGATGTTATTACAGGACTTATAAAAGCAAACATTCCCTGCCGAATTGCCTTTAATGTTTCGTCGATGATTGATTCAAGAGTAATTCTTGATACTCCAGGTGCTGAAAAACTTTTAGGACGGGGAGATATGCTTTATATTCCGCCTGACCAGGCAAAACCGACTCGTATTCAAGGATCTTACATCTCCGAAAAAGAAGTAAAAAAATTAGTCGATTTTCTAAAAAGTAAAGCTCCATCTGTCGAGTACACCGAGGAAGTTACGGCAGAACCTTTTATTCTTAAAAAGGGAAGTATATCTCAAGACTCATCGGGAAGAGACCCATTATTTGAAGAGGCAGTCAGAATTGTTTGCCAGTACGACAGAGCGTCTGCGTCTCTTTTGCAGCGTCGTCTTTCGATTGGATATTCAAGAGCTGCTCGAGTTTTGGACCAGCTTGAAGAATCAGGAGTTGTAGGACATGCAGAAGGTTCGAAACCAAGAGACGTACTCGTTCGAGATCCTGAAGAATTTATAAATAATTTACAAAAAAAGTAGGAATTAGGAGCAGCCGCCTGCCGCAACGTGAGAGAGCCGCTCGCTATTCGCATTAGAAGAATCGAGATTTACTCGCTCGCTAAGTGAACGCCGACTGTAAGCTTCAAAGAAAAAAAGATTTATCGAGTGTCGGCCTTCAGTTGCCTCTCAGTTGGGCAGTCGTCTTCTCTTAGTTAAAATATGATAAAAGCCGGACAAAGATTAAAAGAAGAAAGATTAAAACAAGCACTAACGCTTGAGGAAATTTCTCAAAGTACAAAAATAAAGATTGCATTCTTAGAAGCAATAGAAAAAGGGGAATACGATAAACTTCCGTCAAGCACTTTTGCCCAGGGGTTTGTAAGAAACTATACGATATTTTTGGGGTTACCTGAAAAAGAAGTATTGCCGCTTTTTAGACGGGAATTTGACGAGGAGAGAATTTACAAGGTTTTGCCCGAAGGCGTTGCAAAAACCGACTTTCCTGTTTCAAGAATTAAAAAGTCACAATTTATATTGATTTCGTTTTTATTTTTGGGTTTGTTTTTGTACCTTTTTTTCCAGTATAAAGACGCGATAGTAAATCCGAGTATAGAGATTTCGTCTCCAAAAGAAAACGAGGTTCTCTCCTCGACTCTGGTTTTGGTAGCAGGATCTACCAATCCTGAAAACGTTGTTTATGTTAATAACTTCCCGATTTCGGTTGATGAAAATGGAAAATTTAAAAAATCTATTTCACTTTTCAGCGGCAAAGCGCAAATTAAAATTAGAGTAGTCAATCGTTTTAACAAAGTCAGCGAGAAAACATTAAATATAACGGTTGCAGTCCCTTGACACTTATTCTCAATTGAGATACCTTATTTATAATGAGTAGCGACGTCCCGCAAATAATACTTATTGGAGTAATTGTAATTCTTGCAATTGTTCTTGTGATTTTAGGAGTTCAAATTTTCTTTCTCATAAAAGAATCAAAGGAAACACTCAAAAAAGTAAATAAAATATTAGACGGCGCGTCAGGTATTGTGGGGAATGCATCTTTTTTATCCAATCCTTTGGTTAAAATTTTGATCGGAACTGCATTAACATTTTTCGTTGGAAAGAAAAAAATAAAAGAGGAGAGATCAAAACCTCAGCAGATAAAAGAAGAAAAAGTTCGAAGATTCTTCAGAAGATCCTGAGTTCATTAATTTCGTTCACTCCACTCCATATTTTTGAATGTTGGCGTTATGTTCCTGGATAGTTTCCGCGTAGTGATTAACTCCTTTTTTGTCTGAAATATAATATAAGTAGTTAGTCTGCGCTGGATTGGCCGAGGCTTTTAACGCATCAAGACCCGGGTTTGAAATTGGCGCTATCGGAAGACCCGGATTTCTGTAAGTGTTATAAGGAGAACTAATTTTAAGGTCGTCGTGTGTTAAATTTTTCTTCCACCAGCGTTTTTCATTTTCCTGGAAGCCTAGAACATATTGGACAGTTGCGTCGATGTCGAGTTTCATTCCAATTTTTAATCTGTTGTATATAACCGATGCAACCAAAGGTCTGTCAGCGGAAAGCTTTGCTTCTCTCTCAACAAGAGATGCAACTTTTACAATTGTATCTCTGTCAAGGTCCGATCTTTTGTTTTTATCAATATCAACAAATTTGTTTTCAAAATTATTTTTGAGAATTGGCAAAATCAAACTTAGGTTTGATGTTTTTGGGAGAAGATAAGTATCCGGAAAAAGATAACCTTCGTTTTCCTCTAGGATTTTTCTCCAGGAATTATTGAAGCTTTTGATATTTCTCTGAAAAATATCTGCAATTTCCTGCGCTCTGAAACCCTCGGGTATTGTTATCCAAACGTCATTAGTTGCCAGTGTTAAGTTTCTTGCAATTTCGGCTGCCGACATTGTCTGGGAAAGTCTGTGGTCTCCGGCTTGGATTTTTTTATCTAAGCCCAATTTTTCAACCAGCAAGAAAAATACAATAGGGTCCTTAATAAAATTTTCTCTTTTAAGTGAATTTGCAATTTCTCTAACTCCTTCATTCTTCCTGATTACAAAAGTTTTTTGCGAAGTATTTTTTTTATCGACAGGAGCAACCCCATTTTTCCACCAAACGATTGAACCCAAACCAAATACTGCAATTGTAATAAGAACAATTAATAACTTATTCATCTCAGTATAAAAAACGGAAAGTTTTTTAACGAGTCCTTAGCTTCCTTAAGATTATACACATTTTCGCTGTAAAGTGTACAGACCGTCTCATTTTTTAGGATTTTCTCACCGATTTTTTTATTAAGATATATCCCTGCTTTTTTCTGGTCTGGTGCTCCCAAGAGTCTTGCGATATAAGTCAGGTTTTTGCTGTTCATGCTTTTTATTTGACTATTTTTTGTTGCTTTTATTTCCAAAAAATGTTTTGCGGGCAATAAGTGCTCACTGTCAACATTTGGATTTCCACCCTGAACTTTTATTATCTCTTGCATTTTTTCAAATGCCCGTCCTGATTTTAGGATTTCATTTGCCCAGCCAAAAGAATTTCCGTAGTTTTTTTCGACATAATCATTTAAGTGTTTAGAAGAATCTTTAAGACAAAGTTCCAGGAGATTCGCTGCTAAATTTATTCCTCTTATTTCCAAATCCAAGGGTCTATTTTTTTTCTGCTGCAAAACTCTTAGAGCTTCCCGAGTTTCCAAAACAGGGCCTATTCCGCGTCCTGCGGGCTGGTCGGTTTTGTGGATCAAGACTCTTATTTTTATTTTAAATTTATAAGCTAAATATTCGAATTTACCTTTTAGAATTTGCGCATCTTTTAAAGTATTAACTTTGACCATTCCACCGTAGGGAAGGTCGATTACTACATGATTTGAACCAAACGCAATTTTTTTTGCTATTATAGAAACTAGGATTTTATCGAAGCTTTCAAAAAGCAAAGGTTTCTCAACCTGAATAATCACATCGTCAGCAGGCGCGACATTTACGCTTCCTCCCCAAACAATACACGCGTTAGTTTTTTTAACAGCTCGATAAATTTTTTCTTTAGATAAAATAACAGGAGCAAGTATTTCCATGTCGTCTGCCGTTCCGTCAGGAGTTGTTATTGCGCGGGAAGATGACTTTGGAATTTTAAAACCTGCAGCAGCAACAATTGGGACTACAATAAAGGTAGTTCTTGTTCCAGGAACTCCTCCTATTGAATGTTTGTCTGCGACTATTCCTCTGAAATGGAGTTTTTCTCCGGTCTCAACCATAGCTTTTGTTAGAAAGTAAAGTTCTTCGTTTGAAAATCCTTCGGAGTACCCAGAGGCGGCAAAGTATGTTGTTAAGACATCACCAAATTTAGACGTTGAGATCTCGTCCATAATCGCGTAGATCTCTTTATAGGTTAGTTTTTTTCCTAGAAGTTTTTTTCTTATAGCATTTAGTGCCAAAGCTTTATTATCCATTTCATTGATCGCCCGATCGTAACTTGCTTATATTTTTGAAAGCTGGGATTTTATAACAAGCCTCTTCCAAACCGTACCAGGTGGAGTACATGTTATTAAAGTTAGGAAACTGTCGCGGGTATCTTGTTCTAAAACCGAAGTGTCTGTTGGGTCAACAACAATAATTGATGTGACCTTATATTTGTATGTAATTTTTTGGAAATTTACGAAAACTTCATCGCCAGTCTTTATTTTGTATGCGTTTGCAAAAATTGTTTTGTAATCTTTAGGGTTATAGAGCTGAGGGAGAGTTGAGTGACCAAAAATAACAGCGTTTCCCAAATTCGGCGGAACTGCTGTCCCTGTAAAATTTACTAAATGCTCTGCAAGATTTATGTCGTTTGTAGCAACTTGTGCGTTTTGAATTCCAATTGACGGTATCGATATGGAATAAAACTCGTCTTCTTTTCTTTGTGAATTAGCTCTCGGGTTAAAGGTTGGGAACCAGTTATAAGCGTTTGTATAGTCGACAGACAAGCTGCTCCCTACAGAATTTATAAGTTTTGATATTTCTTTTTTATTTAATACTGTAGTTTTGGGAATAGGAGCGTTTACACTTTGGGCTGCAAAACTTTCCGAGAAATATAACTGCCAGGAAAAAAGAGGAAGGAAGGTGTAAAAGGAAATAGCAAGGCCTGAAACTAAAAGTAAAATTGATATTGACCTTAAAATTATTTTTAAAGTTTTACCCCTTTTTTTGTAATAGTATTTAGTCATTCTCCAAAATTATAATTTTTATGTTTTTGCTGATTCTTGGAAGATTTTTTGGAAGAAAACCAATATTCGGAGAAAATTTTATCTCAACATCTTTAACTTGGTCTATTGCCGTAAGTTCATTCTTTGCTTTAACAAAAGACCCACCCGTAATTTTTTTAGAAAGGCTTTGGATATCAATTTTTGGAATAATTTTGACTTTAACATTCATTTTTGCCGAGACTTGGCCGCCACTTTTCTTTAAATTTTCAAAACTGAGAATAACGTTATCTCTATCTATAGATTGATCCTGGGAAAAAATTGTTTTTAAGAAAAAGAGAAATTCATTTTTATCATAAGACAAGGTCTCGTAAGAGACAGTACCTGTTAATGTTACTGTTTTTGCCTCAACGTCTGCTTCTTTATCTAGTGATTTTTTATCCAAGCTCTCGCTTGTAAAATTCGGAAGCAGATCAAGTCCTGCCGCAAGTTTTCCTTTTATATCGTTTTTTGCTTTTTCTTCAAGACTTTTTATTAAATCGTTTTGAACTTTTGCAATATCATCTTTTGAAATAACTGTTATTTCTTTTTTTGTACCGCCCGAAAAAGGGTTATCGTTTTTGGCAGCAATTAAAGAATTACTGCCTATTGAAAATTTTGTTCCCGATGGTAAATTGTTTTCTGTTCCAAAATTTAAGGATTCAACATTTACATTTGTTTTCCCAGGAGTTTTTGAAGAAAATACATCTCCTGACTGTGATGCAATAGTTGCTTTATCCAGCGTTAAAAATGTTAAATTATTCGAAGATATTAATTTGGACGCAGCAGGAAAAGTAACAGTTGTGTCGGTGCTGTTGAAGATTGTGACTGTTCCTTTTGCTTTGTCTCCGGTTTCTTTTGTGCCGGTTGCATTTGTCGATGAAGTTCCGTCTTCTGTTGCTAAAACAAAGTCTCCTTTTATCGTGTTATTTTTAAAATCCGAGGAGGTTGTTGAAAAAACTATGTCCTGGTTTTTTTCAACTATTCTTGGTTTTACAAAAATTTTAACGTTTGCACTAAGATAGAAAAAATAATAAACAATAAGAAGTAAAAGAACAAGAAGTGGTGCTGCTAGAAATAAGATTCCTCTGTTTTTAATTGGAAAATCTTGAGAAAGGCGAAGTGAAATTTTTTTAATCCTCGATAAAAGCTGAATAAGAAAGTTTTTTATCTTTGGTAGAACAACAAATAAATCTGCGGGAAGTGTTTGTTTTTGTGTTTCCTCAAGTTTTACCTCCTCAGGTATTTCTTCAAAAACTTGCGATTCAACATTTTCAACTTTTTCTGTTTTTGGAGGCTGAGAATCTGCCACATCTTTGTTTGTGAACCCAAAATAATCAGGAGAATTAATAAATTGAATTTGTGATTCAACAGGTTCAATCGGTTCACCCGGTTCAATGGGTTCAGGTTCGGTAATCGGATTTTGATCTAGCTGTTCTTTATGTTCATCTGTCTCTTCAAAAGCTGTTCCACCTCTGTCTTCGCTGTCGCTCGCAGGCGGGCTCGGTTCAAACTCCATTAGAACCTCCGCCCCTGTTTGGTTTGCAATTCCTATAACAAACGCTTTTCCAATTGAATCATTCTGCAAACTTACTATCTGGGGAAGATGCAAAAAAGGCAGGCTTTTACTCCATTGATGAGAAATAAATCCCTGCACCAATTCCTCGTCCTCGTTTAGCAGAACCACTTTTGATGGAAGTATTTCGATTGCCGCAAAATGTTTTAAAAGAGTGTCTACTGTAAAAACAGGAGTTTGGTGAATCTCGGCAGTTTTTGCTTCGATAACTTTTCCTGCCCTAACCAAAGAAACAGTAAGCGAATTTTTTCCAACGTCAACCAGAATTGCAGATGGAGGCGCACCTTCTTCTTTTTGCAAAAGCGAAACAACCGCCTCACTTATTGTCAGAAAACCAACGGGAATAAGACCCAGACTATTTGATAATCTTTTTAAAACATCGAGGTATTCTTTTTTAATCTTAGCGTCTTTGACCCAGGTTTCTTTTAAACCAAAAACAGTTTTTTGTATCTCGATTGGAAGATCGAGTTCATCCTCTGCCTGGGATATTATTTTATCCGAGGCGTCTAATAATTCTTCAAAAGAAGTTTTGTCCAAAGAGTCTACAAAAAATTCTTCCTGTGAATTTACAATTTTTATAACACTTGCTTTTTGCTCAAAAACAAATGAGTTGAGTTTCTCGTCTCTAAAAACCAAAGAAATAAAGTACTCTACTTTTTCTTTTTTTTCAAAAAACGGAATGCTTGGAAATTTCATGTTTCAATTCTAGCTCTTAAATTTCTTCTTTGCACCTTCTCTTGATTTTTCCTGGTGACCTTCCATTTTCTTTGCGAATTCCTGCTCGTTAAAAATGAACCCCAGACTTTTTATTTGAGTGGGGGAAAGTCCGTGAGTTGTATATAAATTAAACGCGTCGTCTGATGAAATCTCAACAGTTCCCATCAGCTCATCGCCGATTTTTGTGTACTTTTTTTGGATAAACTTTTTTGCCTCATGCAAGGATGTTTGATATTTAGCAACTTCTGCAAGAATTGTATTTTTAATAAATTCAAAATTCTCTAAAAGTTTTGGATCAGTGTCTTTATAACTTTCAACGATTGATCTTAAAATCGAAGTTACATCATTATTTTCTAAATTATCAATCGCCCGCCTTATTAATCTTCTTAAAATATAACCTTGCTCTTTGTTCGAAGGCACAACTTTATCAGAGGTAATATAAACTGCCGAACGCAAATGGTCTGCAATTATTCTCATCCCTTGTTTTTCGTCTTCGTACTTCTTGTTCATAACTTTTTCAATAGAGTTAATAACAGGAGAAAAAAGGGAAGTTTGGAAAATATCTTCTTTTTCCTCAACTGCTGCCAAAAGCCTTTCTAATCCTCCTCCAAAATCAACATTTTTCTGCGGAAGTTCATTAAATGAATCTTTAGATTTTTTGTAAGTCATAAAAACGCTGTTGCCAATCTCCAAAAGTCTACGGCTTTCTGTGTATTTTCTTAAATTATCGGGAACAATTTTTTCATCGTTTGGTTTAAGATCAAAATAAACCTCTGAATCCGGGCCGCCTGGTTCGCCTTCGGGCATTTCGTGCGGAGTTCCGGAGCGCGACCACCAGTTATCGTTTACTCCGCAATAAAAAATTCGACCTTCAGGTTCAATATTTTCTTTTTTGAACAGTTCACTCCAAATCGCAGCTGATTCCTCATCGCGCTTGATATTCTTGTAGCCCTCGAATACGCTTATATATAATCTCTTCGGATCTAGCTTTAATTCATTAACCAAAAACTCCCAGAACCAGGGGATTTGTTCGCTCTTAAAATAATCTCCCAAACTCCAGTTTCCAAGCATTCTGAAAAAAGTTGTGTGGCGGTTATCTCCGACTTCGTCTATATCCTGCGCTCTAAAACAATTTTGGACATTAACCAATCTTTTTCCATCTGGATGGGGTTTGCCCAAAAGATAGGGGACTAAAGGCTGCATGCCGAAGCCGGTAAAAAGGGTAGTAGGATCATTTTGAGGAACTAAACTCGAATTCTCAATTCTCTTATGCCCTCTTTTCTCAAAAAAAGAAATATACACGTTAAGTATGTCTAGCGCGCTCATCTATACCATTATACCAATTTTGGCTTCGTTTAGAAGCGTTCTGTCCTTATTCTCAAATTCTCAAGAAAATTGGAATAATTAAAATCACCATTTAATTTTTGATACAATGGCTTTCTATGGATGAGGGAAGATTTAGAAAATTAGTTAAAGAAGCGATTGATTCCTTGCCCGAAGAGTTTGCAAAAAGACTGAATAATGTCTCGGTTGTAGTTGAGGATGATCCAAGCTTGGAGCTTCTTAAAAGTTTAAAACTTGCACCGTGGGCGCTTCTTTTCGGGCTTTATCAAGGAGCCCCTCAGACTAAAAGAGGATTTTATTCGGGAGTTCTTCCTGATAAGATTACTATTTTTAAAAATCCGATCGAAAGAGTTGCAAGAACAGAAGAAGAAATAAGAGCACAAGTTAGAGCAACAGTCATTCATGAAGTAGGCCACCACTTCGGCCTGTCAGACGCGGATCTAAGAAAATAGCCTATCATTACATTGATCCTCGCTTTATTTTGTAGCTCCAAATTTATAAAGTTCATACTTATAAACTTGAGAATGTTGATTTATTGTGTATAATAAAATTGTGGGTAAAATAAAAACTTCAAAACAAATGGAACGTCATCTCAAAGGAATTTCAAACCACTACCGTATTGAAATTCTTCTTTTAATCGCACATAGCGCAGGTATAACTCTTGGAGGTATTATTGAGAAGATTAAGGCCAATGAAAAAACACTCGGGGAACATACGCGCCGACTTTACCTGGCTGGACTTATAAATAAGAAATACCAAGGCAAATACGTTGAGCACTCGCTCTCCCCTTATGGCAAAGCGTTTGTTCGCTTTATAAAATCTTTTGCAACATCAAACTAACAAACTTAAGTATATTAGTATGAGGTTATGAATAAAAATATTAGAACTAAGAAAATTATTAGAGAATTAAACCAAAGCAGAAAGGATATTAGAAAAGGAAAGGGGAAAGTATTGAAATCTCTTGCAGATCTTAGATTTAAGAAAATGGTTGATGGTTTTATGGATGAGCATAAGGATGTTTTTAAGGAGCTTTCGAACAGATAGGCTTATTCAATGTTTAAAGGAAGACTCAAGAGAAGGTAAGTTCTTAAAATCTCTCAAAGATCTTCGGTAACTCATAATTATCCCAATTTGACTTTTGGAAGGAAAAAATCCCCGTCAAACCCTAGAAATTATACTTAAATTTAAAGCAAAGCTTGCGACCTTCTAAAAAAGTGCTAGGAACTCATACTTATAAACTTGAGGATGTTAGTATGAGTTTGTGTTGAGGGATATTTATTATTTGTTCCAAGCTTTATCTCTCACAGCCCCCGGGGGAAAGCTGCAGAAGACGCGCTATTATATAGTACAATTTTCCAAAACGCCTCCCAGGTATAATTCATCATTCACTTGTCCTTCCGAAGTTTTAACGCAGGGGGATCCTTCATCATTTATAACTTCGCGCGATTATGCTTAAATTTCCAAAAGTGCTAGAAACTCATACTTATAAACTTGAGGATGTTGGTATGAGTTGTGGTGTGGGGTGTTTGGATATACCTTTCAGCTTGAATGGAGCGACTCCGGGAAAAATTCTCTAAAAAGTGCTAGAATCCAGTTAACTTTAATGAGTATTCTTCAAAGGAGTAAACCTTCAATTAAAAAATATATAAATGC
>Ga0105164_10002337_pt1 | contig 11764 bp, 7 predicted proteins | sample VDWuncwatermetaG_FD_89674 | JGI IMG/M metagenome (GOLD analysis project Ga0105164, IMG submission 89674) | Wastewater microbial communities from Netherlands to study Microbial Dark Matter (Phase II) - VDW unchlorinated drinking water | ecosystem: Environmental > Aquatic > Freshwater > Drinking...
AGGATGATGAACGGCGTCAGGATGGCGTAGGGGATCCGCATGATCGAAGCGAGCAGCGGGACCGCCGCGAGGCAGATGAGGAACGTCATGAGGTGCCCGAGGTAGATGCTCGCGATCAGCCCCCACACGAAGTCGTGGTGCTCGACGAAGAGCAGCGGCCCCGGCGTGAGGCCCCAGATGAACAGGCCCGCCATGATCACGGCCGACGTCGGCGACCCGGGCACGCCGAGCGAGATCATCGGCACGAGCGATCCGACCGCGGCGGCGTCCGCGGCGGCCTGCGGGGCCATGATCCCGGAGATTTCGCCCTTCCCGAAGTCCTCCTTGTTCTTGGAATACGACCGCGCCAGGCCGTAGCCGAGGAACGAGCCGGCGGTCGCGCCGTGCCCGGGCAGGACGCCGAAGAAGAAGCCGATGATCCCGGTCGAGATCACGAGTCCGAGGCGCTTCCGAAGCTCGCCGAGCGTCTCGACGATGTCCCTGAAGCCCACGTGCGCGCTCAGGCGCTCGACGAATCCGATGCCCGACTCCTCGGCCGAGGCGATGATCTCGCCGATGCCGAAGAGCCCGATCGTCACCGGCACGAACCCGATCCCCGCGAGAATGCCGATCTGCCCGAAGGTGAGCCGCGGCTGGCCCGTGATCGTGTCGAAGCCGATCGCGGCGAGGAGCAGGCCGAAGCCGATCATCATCACGGCTTTCGCGGGCGACTCGGCGCCCAGGCCGATCAGCGTCGCGAAGGACATGATGAACACGGCGAAGAGCTCCGGCGGACCGAACGAGAGCGCGAAGTCGGCGAGCGCGCGCGATAAGAAGGTGAACAGCACCGTCGCGAAGAGCGCGCCGATGAAGGACGCGAAGAATGAAGACGCGAGGGCCACGCCGGGCTTGCCCTTGCGCTTCGCGAGCGGGAAGCCGTCGAAGAGCAGCACGACCGACCACGGCTCGCCGGGGATGTTGAAGAGGATCGAGGTCACGACGCCGCCGAAGAGCGCGCCCCAGTACACGCCGGCGAGCAGGATGACCGCGCTCGTGGGGCTGGTGCGCGCGATGATGACCGTGATCGGCAGGAGGATCGCGACGGCGCTGGTGCCCCCGAGACCCGGCAGGACACCGACGACCAGGCCGAGCACGATCCCCACGAACAACATGAGGAGGTTGAAGGGTTGGAGCGCGGTGCTGAAGCCTCCGCCGAGGTCGCCGAAAACGTTGAAGAAATCCATCGAGCCGACCTAGGAGGTGAGCGGCCGGCCTAGAACGGGAGCATCCCGGCGTCGTAGAAGAAGCTCTTCGGCAGACTGACCCGGAAGCCGAACTCGAAGCCGGCGTAGATCGCCGCCGGCATCGCGACGGTCACGCCGGCGACCAAGATCCACCGGTAGCGGCCGATCCACCGGGCGAACAGCCCCATGTAGAGCCCGGACACGAGATAGAAGCCCAGCTTCGGGATCGCAAGCGTGGCGACGAGCATCGGGACGACCAGCTTCAGCACGGCGATGACCTGCTCGCGGCCCTCGAAGACCCGAACGCGAGGCTGCGGCGTGACCCAGGTGCGGTAGGCGACCGCCCCGGCGCAGACGAACACGAGCCCCGCGGACCAGAAGGGATAGAAGCCCGCCCCGATCCCGCCGGGCTCGGAGCCGGTGCGATCGACCAAGGCACCTGCGCGCGAGTCCACCATCGCGACGGCGGCGAGGAGCATGAACGCGACCGCCGTCGCGATCTGGTAGGACCCGATCACGCTACTGCGCCCAATTGAACTGCTTTGCGATGTCCTCGTGCAGCTTCTGGTAGTCGGCGACCATCTTCTGGAACTCCGCGCCGGAGCGGAAGTCGGGCTTGAGCTCGTTCTCGCCCATGAACTTCGTCCAGTCAGCCGAGTCGTAGACCTTCTTGAAGAGGTCAACCCAGAATGCCTGCTGTCCGGCCGAGATCCCGGGTGCCGCCATGATCGCCCGCATGACGAAGTAGTCGTCGATGGCGAGTCCTTGCGCCTTGCAGGTCGCCAGGCCGGAGAACGTGCCGGCGGTCAGCGCGTTCGGTTCGAAGGTGCAGAGCGGACGGAGCTTGCGCGGCGCTCCAAGGTAGAGACCCTTGCCTTCGCTCGGGTTGTTCACCGTCGCGACCACCCCACCCTGGTGCCCCGCGAGCGCGGCGGCCACGGTGCCGCCGCCCGACTGCGGGACGTACTTGAAGGGTTTCGTGCCGGCGAGCGTCTGGATCCGGCGGAACAGCGCCTCGTCCTCCTGCTTGGATCCGGTGCCGGCGACGACGAGCTCGTCCGCCTTCGCCGCGGCGACGAAGTCCGCCGCCGTCTTCCAGGGGCTGTCCTCGTTCACCCAGAGGTAGAAGGGGTCGAGCGCGAGGTTGGCGATCGGCGTGAAGTCCGTGCCCTTGAAGGGCAGCTTCTGCACGATCAGAGTCGTGAAGAACGAGTTGAGGGTGATCATGATCGCGCTGGGATCACCCTTCTTGTCGAAGACGTACTGGAACGCGACCGCTCCCGATCCGCCGTCCTTGTTCAGCGGTGTGAGCGGCTGTGGCGAGAGCTTCAGGGTGTCGATGATCGACTGCATCTTGCGTGCGTAGATGTCCGAGCCGCCACCCGGCGCCGTGCTGATGACGAATTCGACCGGTTTGGTCGGCGGGATCGCCGTGACCGCGGCGACCGTGGCTGGCGCCGTGGCGGCCGTCGCCGGAGCCGCCGACTTCGAGGCCGCCGCCGCGGGCGCCGGAGAGGCGGTGCCGCCCGCTCCGCCACAGGCCGCCGCGGTGAGCATCGCCGCCGCGAAGATCGCGCTGACCCTGACCCTCGAGTGACGAGCCATCTTTCATCCCCCCACGCGATCTCGCGATCCGTCGCATGACCGCTGCTGCCTCGCGGTCGGACCAGCGGACCGTTCTGACCAGCGACGCGGATGGTAGGTCTGCTCCACCAGCGGGGCAAGAGGTCTGCCGAACCAGCGGGGCAAGAGGTCTGCAGAGCCAGCGGGGCAAGAGGTCTGCCGAACCAGCGGGGCACGTGCGTTCCGCGGACCGGCGGCGATCCGTGGCAGAATCCATCCGTGGTGAAGGAACTGGCCCGCCCCGGGACCCTCCGTCCCGGCGCCGCGCCCGACACCGCATGGGCCTTCTTCGGCGGCGAGATCGTGCCGCTCAAGGACGCGCGGATCAACGTCATGACGCACGCCTTCAACTACGGCACCGGCTGCTTCGAGGGCATCCGGGCCTACTGGAATGAGGACGAGCGCCAGCTCTACGGGCTCTACCTCCGCGAGCACTACGACAGGCTCCTCCGGTCGTGCAAAGTGCTCCGGATCTCCCTCCCGTACACCGCCGCCCGGCTGGTCGACCTCACGGTCGAGGTCCTCCGCCGCTGCGGCTACGAGCAGGACGCCTACGTGCGGCCGCTCGCCTACAAGGCCGACCCGGTCATCGGCGTGCGCCTCCACGACCTCCAGGACGCGCTCACGATCTTCGCGGTCCCCTTCGGCACCTACATCGACATCGAGAAGGGCCTCAAGGTCGGCATCTCGTCGTGGCGCCGCACCGACGACAACGCGATCCCGGCCCGCGCGAAGATCACCGGCGCCTACGTGAACGCCGCCCTCGCGAAGACCGAGGCGCAGGACGCCGGCTACGACGAGGCGATCGTCCTCACCCAGGACGGCCACGTCTCGGAGGGCTCGGCCGAGAATCTCTTCATGGTCCGCGACGGGCTCCTCGTGACGCCGCCCGCGAGCGACAACATCCTGGAGGGCATCACGCGCGCGTCGGTCCTCCGGCTCGCCGGCGACCTCGGAATCCCGACGGTCGTCCGCTCGATCGACCGGACCGAGCTCTACATCTGCGAGGAGCTCTTCCTGTGCGGCACCGGCGCGCAGATCTCGCCGGTGACGAGCGTGGACCATCGCGCGGTGGGCGACGGGACGATCGGGCCGGTCACGACCCGGATCAAGGACGTCTACTACGCCGCGGTGAAGGGGAAGCTCGCCCGCTACAAGGACTGGTGCACGCCGATCTACGGCCGATAGGCCGAGCTCTGGCTACCCCACGTAGCTCGGCTCCGGACTCCCCGCTCAGTTCGTCTCGAAGTGTGACGACCTCGCAGGAGCTCTCTCAGCGCCCGAGGTCGCTCGCGAGCCCCCGGTAGTCGGTGCCGATCACCACGACCACGTCGGCGCCGCTCGCGTCGCCGGCCGGCAGCGGCGTGGCGCCCGTGAGGCCGAGCTGCGCCGCCAGCGCGTCGGCGGTGTACCGCTTCGCCTGGTTCCGCACGAGCACCGCGGTCCGCGCCGCTACCGCCACGGGCGCCTCCGTCGTCGCGAGGACCGTGTAGGCCCGCGCCGCGATCCGCTCGCTCGCGGCGGCGGCGACCTCCTTCTTCACCCCCGCGCCGCGGACCTCGACGAGCGCCGCCTCCTGCTTCACCCTCGGGTCGTAGAACACCTGCGCGACGAGGTCGGCGATCTTCGCCCGATCGGGGAAGAGGTAGAAGCCGCCGGGATCGTTCTGCTCCTTGAGCTCGCAGTGCGCGAAGTCCCCGCCGCAGGGGTAGAGGACATCGGCGCGGATCGCGCCGCGCTCGATCGCCGAGCCCAGCCGCGCCACCGGCAGGACGTTCGCGGGGTCGAAGCTCGTGCGGACGGCCGGGCCGACCTGATCCATGATCGCGGGGAGCCGGAGGAGCAGGTCGCCACCGGCGAGCCTCGCCCGGAGCGCGCCGATGACGTCCTGCTGGCGCGCCGAGCGGTCGTAGTCGGTCGAGGCGTGCCGCGTCCGGGCGTAGCGCAGGGCGGTCTCGCCGCGCATGAGCTGCGGCCCGGCGAGGATATCGAGCCGCTGGACGCCGAACGCCGCCGTCGGGTACGCCTCGTCGCGGAGCGGCCGCTTCACGTCGACGAGCACGCCCCCTACGGCGTCGACGATCTTCGTGAACGCATCGAAGTCGAGGAGGCCGTAGGCGTTGATCCGGATGCCGAGGAGATCCTCGACGAGTCGCCGCGAGAGGTTCGGCCCGCCGAAGGAGTACGCCGCGTTGATCTTCTCCTTGAACACGCCCGGCCGGTCGATGTAGACGTCGCGCGGGATCGAGAGCATGCCGGCCGTCCGGTTGAGCGGGTCGAGCGTCAGGACGATCATCGTGTCGGTGTTGCGGTCCGTGTCGGTCGGGCCACGCGAGTCGATGCCGAGGACGAGGACGTTCAGCCGTTCCGTGCCGCTCCAGGCCGGCGGCGGCGTGAGGGCGGCCTGCGCCGGGCCGGGCGGTGCCGCGGCCGGCGTGAAGAGCGTGGTGGCGAGGCCGGCCCAGGCCGAGGACTGCCGGTAGACCGCGCCGTAGGTCGTGACGAGCGCGAGGGCGATGACCGCCAGCGCGGCGTACTCCCGCGGCCGCCGTCCCGCCAGCCCTGTGAGGCCGCGCGCGCCGGCGAAGGCGTCGCCGACCGCCGCGAGGTGGTAGACGAGCCCGCCGCCGAGCGCGATCGCGACGACGAGCTGCGCGCGGCGGATGAGCGCGCCCGTCACCAGGTCGATGCCGAGCGTGAGCGCCGCGACGACCGCGAGGGCACCGACCGGCGCGGCCGCGAGCGCCGCGCCGCGCAGCCAGCGACCGCGGTAGAGCTGGCCCAGGCCCGGGAGGAGCGCCGAGAGCACGGCGGCGAGCGACCCCGAGCCGTACTCGGCCGGCTCGGGGTCGAACCTGCGGCGCTCCGCAGTCGGTGGTCGCATGAAGGGCATTCTGGCCTCTGGAGCGCTCTCCGCGCTTGACACGCCGCGGCGCGCGCCCGCATCGTGCTCCCGTGCCCTCGATCATCGCGGTGACGGACCTCGTGAAGCGCTACGGCCCGCTCGAGGCCGTGCGCGGGATCTCCTTCGAGGTCGGGGAAGGCGAGATCTTCGGGCTCCTCGGTCCGAACGGAGCGGGGAAGACCACCACCGTGGAGATCCTCGAGGGTCTCCGCCGGGCGGACGGCGGCAGCGCGGTCGTCGCCGGCGTCGACGTGATGCGCGACCCGCAGGCCGTGAAGGACCGGATCGGGGTGCAGCTGCAGGCGAGCGCCTTCCCCGAGAACTTCCTCGCGAAGGAGGTCATCGACCTCTTCGCGCTCTTCTACGGCCGCCGGGTGGACGCGATGGCGCTCCTCGCGGCGGTCGATCTCACCGACAAGGCGCACTCGCGCCAGGAGAAGCTCTCGGGCGGGCAGCGCCAGCGGCTCTCGATCGCCGTCGCGATGGTGAACGAGCCGCGGGTGCTGTTCCTCGACGAGCCGACGACCGGCCTCGACCCGCAGGCGCGGCGCAACCTCTGGGAGCTCATCCGGAGGATCCGCGCGCGCGGCACGACGGTCTTCCTCACGACCCACTACCTCGACGAGGCCGAGATCCTCTGCGACCGCGTCGCGGTCATGGACGGCGGCCGGATCATCGCGCTCGACGCGCCGGGCGCGCTCGTGGCGGCGCTCCTCGCGCGCGGCTTCACGAAGCCCGCGCTCCAGCAGCAGGCGAACCTCGAGGACGTCTTCCTCGACCTCACCGGCCACGAGCTGCGGGAGGACTAGGGTGGCCCCGAGCGGCACGGGCGAGGTCTGAGCAGGGTGGTCGGGCAGGTCACGCGCTACACGCTCATGCTCCTTCGCGCGTACCTCCGCGACCGGAGCGCGCTCTTCTTCAGCGTGGTCCTCCCGCTCATGTTCATGCTCATCTTCGGCGCGCTGAACTTCGGTGCGTTCGGGCACGTGAGCGTCGGCGTCGACGACGAGGCGCAGAACGCCGACAGCGCCCGCTTCACCACGATCCTCCAGGGCGTCGCGACGTTCTCGATCAGGACGGGCGCGGTGGCCGACGAGAAGGCGAGCCTCTTGAAGGGCGATCGCGACCTCGTCATCGTCATCCCGAAGGACTTCCGCCTGGCGCCCACCCCCGCGGGCCTGGCGGCCACGGCGCCGGCGCTCACGGTCTACGCGAACGCCGGGCGTGCCCAGCAGGCGAGCGTCGGCCAGGCGATCCTCGCGCAGGTCATCGATCAGCTCACGTTCGCGGTGAACCGGACCTCGCCGATCGTCGCGATGCGGGTCGAGAGCGTGAACGCGAGGGAGCTCCGCTACGTGGACTTCCTCGTCCCGGGGATCCTCGCCATGACGATCATGCAGCTCGGCATCTCGGGCGTCGCCTTCGGGCTCGTCGCCGCCAAGCAGCGCGGCGTGCTCCGGCGGATCATGGCCACGCCGTTCCCGCCGCGCCGGTTCCTCGCGGCGCAGGTGGTCGAGCGGCTGATCCTCGCGGTCGTCCAGACGCTCATCCTTCTGGGCGTCGCGGTTCTCGTGTTCAAGGTGCAGGTCGTGGGCTCGCTCCCCGAGCTGCTCGCGGTGACGATCCTCGGCTCGGTCGTGTTCCTCTGCCTCGGCTTCGCGCTCGCCGGCTGGGCGACCACCGAGAACCAGGTCGCGCCGCTCACGCAGATCGTCACGCTCCCGCAGCTCTTCCTGTCGGGCGTCTTCTTCGCGACCGACGCCGTGCCGGCGGTCGTGCGGCCGCTCACGAACCTCCTGCCACTCACGTTCCTCGCCGACGCGCTCCGCGAGATCAGCACGAGCGGCGCGACGCTCTGGGACGTCCGCGGCGCGGTGCTCGGTCTCCTGGTCTGGAGCGCGATCGGCTTCGCCCTCGCGGTGCGCCTCTTCCGTTTCGAGACCGGCTGACCGCCGCACGGCGTCTCGGCCGCGTTCGCCGCACCCGCGCCGAGCCGGCGAGACCCTCATGGGCGTGCGGGATCAGCCGCTCCCCGCGGGCCGCTACGAGTACGAGGTCTGCCCGGACGCCGTGTTCGTCGCGATCCTGGCCTTCGAGGTGCGGGAGCGACGGCAGCCGGCCGCGGTCCCGGGTGGCCGCCCCGCGCCGCTCAGCCGCGAGCCAGCGCGCGGTGCACGGCGCGGTGAGCCACCGCGCGGAAGCGGCCCCAGGGTGCCCAGTCGCCGCCGATCTCCGGCGCGTCCGCGCTGCCGATCGCGTCGAGCGTCGCGGCGACGGTGAGGAGCTCGTCCGGCTCGACTTCCCGGAACGCCTCGATGCGCTCGGCCACGTCCTTCGCCGCGAGCGTGCCGCCGGTCTCGCCGACGAGGAAGCAGAAGGTGTGGAAGACGGGCCGCGTCCGGCCCGCGGCGCGGTACTCGATCACGGCGAGGAAGCGCTCGATCACGTGCTCGAGCCCCGTCTCCTCGTCGATCTCTCGGACGAGCGCGGCCTCGATCGACTCACCGGGCCGGATGCCGCCGGTGGGCAGCCGCCAGCCGGTGCGCGGATAGAAGGTCTTGATCGAGAGGAGCAGCCGCCCGTTCGGGCGCCGCACGACCATGAGGACCTCGCCGGTGCGGGTGGGGTCCCGTACCGGATCGAACGCCACGTCGTCGAGCTCCGCGATGACGCGGAGCGGCGTGCCCCAGCGCCCGGCGAGGCCGGCCAGCTCGACGCCGAAGTCCACCTCGGGGCGCTCGACCATGGGCGAGTGAGTATGTCGGCTACACTTCGACCTCACAAGCGCCGAGGGGCCATCCACCCCGAGCTTCCGCGAGAACGCCGGGCATGCGCCGTCCCGACGCGGGACGGCGCTTCGCTGTGCACGGAGGTGGCGTCATGGCGGGCGAGAAGCGGGCGCGGTTCGCGGCGGTGGGATCGACGCTCGACCTGCCGGTGCTCGAGCGCGAGATCCTGGCGCTCTGGGAGCGCGAGGGTTCGTTCGAGGCGCTCCGCCGGAAGAACGCCGGCGGCCCCGTCTTCTCCTTCGTCGACGGCCCGATCACCGCGAACGTCGCCGCGATGGGCGTCCATCACGCCTGGGGCCGCACGTACAAGGACGTCTTCCAGCGGTACAAGGCGATGCGCGGCTTCGACCAGCGGTACCAGAACGGCTTCGACTGCCAGGGGCTCTGGGTCGAGGTGGAGGTCGAGCGCGAGCTCAAGCTGAACAGCAAGCGGGAGATCGAGGCCTACGGGCTCGACCGCTTCGCCGACGCGTGCATCCGGCGCGTGCGCCAGTCCGCCGACGCGATCACGACCCAGTCGGCGCGGCTCGGCATGTGGATGGACTGGCCGAGCTCCTACTACACGTACTCCGACGCGAACATCTCGCACATCTGGGGGGTCCTGAAGCTCTGCCACGAGAAGGGCTGGCTCTACAAGGGCCACCGCTCGATGCCGTGGTGCGCGCGGTGCGGCACCGCGCTCTCGCAGCACGAGATGATCGACTCGTACCGGGAGATGACGCATACGAGCGTCACCGTCCGGATGCCGGTCGAGGGGCGGTCGAAGGAATCGTTCCTCGTGTGGACCACGACCCCGTGGACGCTCACCGCGAACGTCGCGCTCGCGGTGAACCCCGCCCTCGAGTACGTCCGGGCGAAGGTCGCCGGCGAGGTGCTCATCGTCGGGCGGAAGGTCTACGAGCGGGCGGGCTGGCATGACGCGAGCGTCGTCGAGACGGTGAAGGGCGCCGACCTCCTCGGCCTGCGCTACCGCGGTCCGTTCGACCACCTCGATGCGGCGAAGGTCGCGGTCGAGCACCACCGCGTCATCGCCTGGGACGAGGTCGGCGAGGAGGAGGGCACCGGGATCGTGCACATCGCGCCGGGCTGCGGCGAGGCCGACTTCCAGCTCGGGGAGCGCGAGGCGTTCCCCGTGCTCGTGCCGATCGACGACAGCGCGCGATACGTGGACGGCTTCGGCGCGTTCACCGGGCGGGAGGCGCGCGGCGTCGCCGACGACGTCGTCGCCGCGCTCGACGTGCAGGGGCTCCTCTTCCGCGCCGCGCCGTACACGCACCGCTACCCGGAGTGCTGGCGCTGCCACGAGGAGATCGTCTTCCGGGTGGACGACGAGTGGTTCCTCGCCATGGACGAGATCAGGCCGAAGCTGAAGGACGCGGCGGCCGCGGTCAACTGGGTCCCCGACTCCGCGGGGAAGCGGATGCAGGACTGGCTCCTCAACATGGGCGACTGGAACATCTCGCGGAAGCGCTACTGGGGCCTCCCGCTCCCCTTCTACACCTGCGCGCGCGAGCACTTCTTCGTCATCGGCTCCGCCGAGGAGCTCCGCGAGCGCGCGAAGAGCGGGCTGGAGGGGCTGCGCGAGCTCCACCGGCCGTGGATCGACGAGGTCGTCGTCGGCTGCCCGGAGTGCGGCGCCGACGCGCGCCGCGTGAAGGAGGTCGGCGACTGCTGGCTCGACGCCGGCATCGTGCCGTTCTCGACGCTCGACTGGCTCCACGACAAGGCGGGCTGGGAGAAGTGGTTCCCGGCGGAGCTCGTCACCGAGATGCGCGAGCAGATCAGGCTCTGGTTCTATTCGCAGCTCTTCTTCAGCGTCGTGCTGACCGGGCGCGCGCCGTACCGCAACGTCCTCGCGTTCGAGAAGCTCCTCGACGAGAACGGGCGCGCGATGCACCGCTCGTGGGGCAACGTGATCGTCTTCCCCGAGGCGGCCGAGAAGGTCGGCGCCGACGCGATGCGCTGGCTGTTCGGCCGGCAGAACGTCCAGGAGAACATCCTCTTCGGCTACGGCCCGCTCGACCTGGTGAAGCGGCGCCTCCTCACGCTCTGGAACACCTACTCCTTCTTCGTTACCTACGCGAACCTCGACGGGTTCGACCCGGACGAGCCCGCGCCGCCCGTCGCCGCGCGCGGGACCCTCGACCGCTGGATCCTCTCGCGCCTCGCCGGCCTCGTCCGGGAGGTCACGGCCGACCTCGAAGCGTACGAGCCGCAGGGGCCCGCGCTCGCGATCGAGCGCTTCTGGGACGAGCTCTCCGACTGGTACGTCCGCCTGAGCCGGCGCCGCTTCTGGAAGTCCACGGCCGACCTCGACAAGCGTGCCGCGGAGCACACGCTGTACGAGGTGCTCACCACGCTGGCGCGTCTCCTCGCCCCGTACTTGCCGTTCCTCGCGGAGTCGATGTACCAGAACCTCGAGCGCGGTGCCCGTGGCGGCTCGGCGCCGGCGAGCGTCCACCACACGGCCTGGCCGGAGAGCGACCGCCACGCGGCGGTGGACGAGGCGCTCGAGCGTCGGATGCGGGCGGCGATGCGGGTCGTGTCGCTCGGCCGGTCGGCGAGAGGCGAGGCACGGATGAAGGTGCGCATGCCCCTCTCCAAGCTGACCGCGGTGTTCGCGGAAGACGACGCGGATCGCGGCCAGCTGCACGAGTCCGATGAGCTGACCTCGATCATCTGCGACGAGCTGAACGTGAAGAAGCTCGAGATCCGCGAGCACGCGAAAGGCCTCGTCGAGGAAGTGGTCCAACCCGATCTGAAGAAGCTGGGGCCGAAGCTCGGCACGCGGATGCCGGAGGTGCAGCGGCGGCTACGCGAGGGGCGCTTCACCACCAATGACGATTCCTCCCTGCAGGTCGGCGACGTGCGACTCGCCCCGGATGAGGTCCTCGTGCGAAAGGTCGGCGCGCCCGGGTTGGCCATCGGCTGGGATGGCGGCGCGGCGGTGGCCATCGAGACGGCGCTCACGCCCGAGCTCGAGGCGGAGGGCCTCGCGCGCGAGCTCGCGCACCGCGTCAACGTCATGCGCAAGGAGGCCGGGCTGCGGGTCGAGGACCGGATCGCGCTCCGCTACGCGGGTGCGATCGCGCCGACCATCGAGCGCTTCCGCGAGATGCTCGCGGGCGAAGCGCTCGCCACCGCGCTCACTCCCGGGGTCGTGGGCCAGGGGTACGCCTGGAGCGGTGCGCTCAACGGCGTGGCGGCCGAGATCGAGATCGAGA
>Ga0105164_10002338_pt1 | contig 11764 bp, 6 predicted proteins | sample VDWuncwatermetaG_FD_89674 | JGI IMG/M metagenome (GOLD analysis project Ga0105164, IMG submission 89674) | Wastewater microbial communities from Netherlands to study Microbial Dark Matter (Phase II) - VDW unchlorinated drinking water | ecosystem: Environmental > Aquatic > Freshwater > Drinking...
AGTTTATATTCAATTAATTCAACATAATAAATTACTTTAATCTCCCATTTAAAATATAACACGGAATTCAACAATCGTCAAGGGCAGTACGATTTTTTCTGGGCTTTCTTGATACGCCCAGACAGTTCCTCAAAACTTCCCGGTCCATTTCCTGGAATTTCTCCTCAATGACAAGAATCGCTTCCTGCCAGGAATCAAATTTTGCTATAGCTAAAGGAGGCGCCCAGATTCGCTTATTTAGAAAAATAGAATTTCCCTCCATTTTACTTTTTCTCTACGTAAGTAGGATAATCCCGTTAATAACTTTAATGCTGCTCAACCAGAGGCGGAAGTAATCCCAAGTCAATCAAGGCATTTCTTTCTTCCTCGATCTCTCTCAGGCGATTATACTTGGTAGTGCGCTCCCCGCGTGAAGAACCGGATTTAATCTGTAAGGCCCCAAATTTACTTAGCGCTACCACCAAATCGGCAATGGTCGTATCGGGAGTTTCTCCGGAGCGATGTGAAATCATCGAGCCATAGCCATGCGCTCCCGCATATTTAACTACCTCGATGGCTCCCGAGAGCGTTCCGTTCTGATTGAGTTTGATTAAGATATCCGTTCCGATACCGGCGGCAATTAAGCGCTTGGTTAGGCCCAAATTAGTCACGTCAATATCATCGAGCACTAACTGAATTCTCCCTTTAAATCCTGCGGCTTGGGCAAACTCTTGCGTAATCGCCTTAATCTCACGGGTTAAATCTTCCCAGCCGTGATGACCGTATGCGGCCCAGTCAAACTCGGACATTCCGTCTTCAATGGAACGGATAATCGGAGTCCCGTCTTCGGCGATGTAGGAATTGACTAATTTCTTATAGTAATCAATCATGTATTCGTTGGTGCGTGTTTCTCCTTCAAAGAAATATCCTCCCTGATATTTATCCGCTTCCACACCTGCCTTTTCAGCAGCCTTTTCCCAAAGCGTGGTGGCGGCCACATCCAAAGCCACAGCAATATCTATCCCGGGCTTATAACCGGCCTGTTTTATCGCCTCGACAACTAAATCAATCGCCTCTTTATTGGAATTTAACTTGGGAGCAAATCCGCCTTCATCACCCACGGCGGTGCTTAAACCTTTTTTGGTAAGCATTTCTTTTAATTTCTTAAATACCTTCTCACCCATCTCTTCACGTTCGGCATAGGTGCGGGTCATTCCCGGGTCAATCATCAGCATAAATTCCTGAATATCCAGAAGAAAATTTCCTTTCTCATCTTTAGGTCCGTGAGCACCGCCGTTAATAACATTCTTACAGGGCACCGGCATAATAAAGGTATCCGTGTTGCCGGCGATTTTGCCCTGATATCTCCAGAGAAGCGGCCGGGGCGGATTTAATCTGGTTTCAATCTGGGTATTCGAAACGGCTTTGGCAAGGGCATTGGAAACGCCCACCACGGTATTTCCGCCCAGACGGGAAAAATTGGGCGTGCCGTCGAGCTGGCGCATAAATTCATCAATCGCGTACTGATTCTCCAAATCCACACCCAGGGCTTTTAATTTTTGCATAATTTCAGCTACCTTCGCAGGAACCTGGTCTACGGGTAAAACCTTGGGCTCCAGGCTACCTAAAGAGGCACCGCCGGGAACCGAAAAATCTCCGCTTGTGCCGTCTTCCAGAGTAACCACTACTCTAACTGTCTTATTCATCCGCGAATCATAAATCGTTTTGGCCTCAATCTTATCAATAAACCATCCTTTTACTTGTTGAGAAATATCCTTAACACTACCCGGGTCAGGGGCTAAGGCGAGTTCAACCTTTTGAGGATCCAATTTCTTCAAAGCATTAGCAAGCCCAGCCAAGTCTTCAATCTCGTAGGTCTTAAGGTTGCCCGTAACCAGAGGTAAGCGGCCATTTTTCGGTCCAATCTCTTGTGCTACCTTAGCAATCGCTACCGCTTCCTCAGTCTTGGTAAAAGCACCCGCCACCAGAAGACCATCGTAACTCTCCATAAAAGAACGAGCATTTGCCGCTTTAACACTGCCTCCATAAAGGATGCGGATTTTCTGAGCAGCATCAGACCCAAACTTCTGTTTAATTACCCCGCGGATAAAATCGTGCATTTCCCTGGCTTCTTCCGGGGTAGGTATAAGGCCTGTTCCGATTGACCATTTTGGTTCATAGGCGATGTTGAGTTTAGACACCTGCTCGGCACTCAAGTCTTTAAAGCCGGCAAGGAGTTGCGTCTCCAATACTTCTTTAACTTCTTCTATGCCTTTAGCACGCGTATCTTTTTCTTCACCAACACACATAATAATCGTCTTAAGTTTGCGTTCAATTGCGGCTTTAATCTGTTTGTTTACCTGGGCATAATCTTCACCTTGGAAGTTCTTCTGGGCTTCCGAATGGCCAGCAATAATCCCGCTAATCCCTGCCCTTATTGCATCATCGATATGCCAGAACCCAGTAAATTGTCCGCGTTCCGTGGTTACTCTCTGGGCCAGGACTCCGATACGATTCACCGGAGTCAATCCTGCCATCTGGGGTAACACTTCTCCTGCCTTCACCCGACGCAAAATTTGATTAGCCCGGATTTCCGTTTTGAACACCGGCTGAGAAATTGATAGGGAAATCAGTACCCCTATCAAACCCAACCCAAACCTAATTTTATTTGACATCTTTCCCCTCCCCTTGTAAAGTTACAGTGATTTTATTTTAAAAATGCTCAGGCCCCTTTTTAGTCCTAAGCCTGCCGGTTACGTTCTGTAGTTTAACCAAGACAACTCTTTAAAAACGCCTTATCCAGTTCTCTGAATTTTTCATCCACTATCCAGAACGCCTGCTTTAATTCTAACTGTTTGAACTCCTCGGCACTCAGGCGAGAAATTATCTTCTGCCTTTCTCTATGTGCATTAAGCCTGTTAGACTGCATAATATTTTTCCCTTCAGTTTACCCTTCGACTATCCCCGCTCTAAAGAGCGGGGTTTTGCTCAGGGTTAACTCTGAGTGGCGCCTTTCCCCCCATCCTAAAAGGACGGGACTTAGGCGTCGTCGAATGAGTTAACAAAATCAGCCATGCTGAAAATGTTAATGAATATTCATTTTAAAGATAAATACGGCAGGGCTGTCGCTTGCTGTTAACGTAAACAGCCCTGCGCAAATAATTGTAACTTTGGCCGGTGATACTTAAATAAATGGCCTTATTTCTTTGCAGGCATACGGGCTTCAACTGCCTGCTTAAGCCAATCTACCCAAAGAACCTCATCGGCAATCCTTGTAGCCGCCCCGAAATCGGTTAAACCTAACATTCCCAGATAAGCCGTACCGTTTTCGGGAATGACGTCATCTTCCTGAGGAACGGCCATATAAATCTGCACCATATCTTTTCCTAAGGGGTCGACCTGGACAAACACCAAATAGCCTCGGTTATTATCGGTAATGAGGTTTTTGACATTATCATACAATTTTGCGGTGTCAAAACCCCCTCCCGGCATCTGAATTAGAGCAATGCGCGGCTCATTGGCTAAAAGGGCTTTGACTTTATCTACCGTTATCCCTTCTCCCTGTAATTTAATATTGTGAAGATGAAAATGGGAAAAGGGTAATAGTTGAACATTGACTTTCATTATTGCCGCTAATCTATCCTTTTCGGCCTGGGATAAATAGGAAGCAGTAGACAGCACGTCAGGTATATATTTGGGACCAGGACCGGCCAACACTGAATCTACTCTTCCTTCGCCTTTCCCGGGATCGCCCGATCTCCTCTCTAAGTCGGCAATAAATGATTTAATAGTCGTACCTAACTCCCGGTACAGTTTCCCGAATGTGCGACTCAGACCAGTGGTATTGCAGGAAACAACGCGCACTTTCTTGGCCTCTAATAGCTTACTAAAAACCCCTAAAGTTGAAGTAAAAGACATATCGAAGTTATTGGCCTTTTCTCCTCCCTGCCCAACCTGTTTTAAGTTGGGATATTGATCATAAAGCTCCGCATTATGCGCGAACATTCCACCCTCTTCGGAATCGGAGGCATCCACTACCAATTCCACATTCTGGTCGAGAAGGTCTTTTAGTATCCCCGCTACTGGAACACCATTTTTTTTGAACTCTTCGAGCCTTGCTTTTGCTTTATCATCAAGTGCGTGGTCATAGGTATATACGGTATAACCTTTGCGAATTGCCGTGCGAGCAACGTCATCCGCTTTACCCTTAGCCACGCCTACAACCTTGAGTCCCAATTCTCGCGCATGGTCAGCTGCTTGCACACCGATTGTACCATAGCCATTTACAGCTATATTAATCACGCGTGGAAGAACAAGCAAGGAGAAGTGGCTTGCTGAATCCTCGCCTGCCAGAGGGTCGGTAGAACGTTTGAAAACCACTATCTGTTTTGAACCATCACCAACCTGATATTCTCCCTGGAAGAAACGGTCTTCACCATAAAGGTAGTTGGTCCCCTTAATGTTGCCCAAAGTCGCGCTCTGCTCCAACACATTGGGATTATTTTTTGAATCCGCATATTTACCTGGGCCACGACTCTCTACTACACCCCTAAAAGCACTGTCATTGGCTATAACCAAATCTATAGCGCGTCCGGTCTTTTGACTTAAAAGCATAGTCAAGCTTACCGAATCACTATAGAATTGCGCCTTACCAATTGTGTCGTTTACTGCCATTTCTTTAACCGGAGCAACTACTAAACTAGCATCGCCTCGCGCTGCTCTCAGTTTGGCATAAGCAAATACCTCACCGTTCTGTTTCAGGTTAAAATAAATCTCTCTCTCCTTTGCCACTTCTCCAAAAGCCTTCACAGCCTCGGCTGAAGCAGAGCTAAGTTCTATGCTATATCTTTGACCTAAGGATGTTCCTGAACCTATTAAGTCAGCCAGAGAATTTTTCACATCCCGCTCTCTATCCACTGCTGCCCAGTTAACCGGTGCTGTTGGTGCTTTTAGATCAATGTAGTTAAGGGCATTAAGCATCTTTCCTGCCATGGCATCAAAGGCCGCTCCACCAGCAGTAAGAGTTTTAATTCCTACCGTAGAGCCATCAATACCCCGGCTGTTAAGACGGGTGACTATAGATGTGGCGCCTTCACCACCTATATAAAGGGTATTGCCGGGATTATCAATCATGGCGTCAGCAATGGCATTGTCGGGACCGGCAAACTGCTCTAATTCATTCTGGCCCATGGTTCCGTTTCCCAGTCTATTTTTTTCCTTAGCAATCAACTCTTTATAGAATTTTTCCGTAGCGGGACCGATGGTTTTTATCGCCATATTCTCAGGGACATCGGCAATTTTGCGTCCTTGTTCATCAAACAGAACCAAGACTTCCTCTTTACCTATGGGATTCCCTTTATCATCTACTGCAACTACAATTACGTCTCGGGGGGTATAAACCGGAATACCCTTCCCTGCCGTTAAAGGGGATAACGTTTTGAAGGATTCAACATTCTGAGTGCGCTCTTCATCGTTAGCACCATAGTTTGACTTACCCACTTTTACTCCCTGGGTAACTAAACCCGCAGTTCCCATGCCGCCACCAAAAGCAAGCTGTTTAAATTTGTCAATTTTAATCAACTCAATTATTGCCGGCATTTTATCAACAAGCTTTATACCGCCCAAGACCCCTAAAACCGCAGGGCCTTTCATAAATTCTTCTATGGCCTTCAATTCCTCCACTACTAAATTCCCAATGACATGGGGCCCATCAATAAAAGTGGTTATGGGTCCCATGGAGGCCTCAGCTTTTCGAGGATTCTTTTTCTGCTCAGAATTCAAATTACCCGAAGCAAGGTTTACGTATGCCTGGGCCTTTGTACTTTCTGCCAACTTCAAAGCAAAGCTATTCTGTTCATCGTCGTTTTGTTCGCCCGGATAGAAGCGTAAATTTTCCAACATCAATACATCAGCGTCTTTCAATCTGTCTACGGCAGCACTTACCTTACTTCCAATTGCGGCATCTACAAATTTTACCTCCTTACCGAGAAGTTCTCCCAAGCGCCTGGCAATAGGCGCAGTGCTTAAAAGCGGATCCACCCCTTTCGGACGACCAAAATGGAAACCAATCACTACTTTTGCTCCTTTGCTAATCAAATATTGAATATCCGGCAAAGCCGCTCTGATGCGGTTATCACCCAGAAGCTTACCATCTTTGGTCGGTTCGTTAAAATCCGGCCGCACAAAAACTACCTTACTTGTCAATGCACTATCCGGCAAATCCCTAAGTTTACTTAACTCATCTAGGTTGAAAGCCATGGGATTCTGCTGCGCTAAAACTGAACTTTTTACCCTGCGAAAGGAATCGTTTACCAAAGCCGCATTGACTGCTGAAACAGAAACCAACAACACAACTGCCACCAACCCCACTACTTTAATAATACGTTTACTCATTTCTACTCCACCTCCTCAAATGAGGCCACAACTTATGGAGCGATAGCGAACATAAGTTGTTCGGCCGAATTTGACCCCACACCCAGAAACCAATAGCTCTGTTTATTAGTGCTGGGTGCGGGGTGTTAATATTAGTTCATTATAAGAACTAAACTTCACAAAACCAGCGTCACTCGAAGTATGAAGTTTAGGGATTAAAGATTTAATGATTTATTTGGAATCAATATAAATCGGTTGACCCTCACCATATATTAAAGCATATATCGCTCTTTTTATCCTGTCATAATAATTCTCTCTATCCATGCCAAAGTAACGACCCATTAAAGTAGCTATCTTAACCTTATCGCCAACTCCTAAATCCTCTATTTTCTTTTGTACGGTTAACAAAAATTCCGGGGATTTCTGGGTTGGGCTATCCCTGCCGTCTAAAAATGGATGCAGATATGTTTCAATACCTTCGCGCCTGACCACCTCTAAGAATCCATCCATAAGATGCTCCATAGCAGAATGTATATTGCCATCGGAAAGCAGACCCAAAAGGTGTAATCTGCCTCCTCTTTTCTTTAACTCCTCTAATGCCGTCTTCAGCTTGGGATTTGTGGAGAAAGAACCATCTCTTATAGATTTATCGATAACTAAAATCGGCTGGTCCACTGCCCCTCCCCGGCCCAGAACTCGATGTCCAATTTCTGAAGTCCCCATATCGCCTTCGCGAATCCCAACGGCCTCACCGGAAGCCTTTAATAGCGTAGTAGGATATTGCCCGCTATCCCATAATTCATCAAAAAACGGAGTATTTGCCTGGGCGATGGCATTCCATTCCTTTTCTTCGCTATAACCCCAACCATCTAGAACCACTAATAGTACCTTTCTATCCTTATCCGTGGCTTTAGGTACATAATTTTCTAATAGACTGGTGCCGCTCATTTCTTTCGGCTTCTCTTTCCCCTTGAGCTGTAAAACTGTTGCCGCTACATCGCCAAGAGTTCCACCTTTCCTTAAGGAAACTTTCTGGTCTAATCCATAAATAATCAACGGAACCGGATTAGTTGTGTGCTGGGTAAAAAGTCCTCCGTCATTAGCCCGCATTTTCTCGGCATTGCCATGATCTGCAGTAACTACCAAAGTCCAGCCATTCTTAACTGCTTCTTCAGCTAAACGCTTTAGATTCTTATCTACCGTCTCCACTGCCTTTATTGCCGCTTCCCAGTTGCCGGTGTGCCCCACCATATCCGCATTGGCAAAATTAACTAAACCGAATTTGTATTTGCTGTCTTGGGAGAATTTTATCGCGGCATCCGTAACTCCCGCTGCATTCATCTCGGGCGCCAAATCATAGGTCGCCACAGCAGGAGAAGGTGCTTGTACCCTGTCTTCTAACGGAAAAGGAGCATTTTGTTCTTGATTGAAGAAGAAGGTGGTATGAGGATATTTGGCAGTCTCAGCAACTCTGAACTGTGGTTCAGTACTTACAATCTCCCCTAAACTATTTTTAGTTTCGGTTACGGGAGAAACCATAAAGGGATAGGTAAAATTTTCATCGGCACGGGTTAGTCCTAAAAATTCAATCTCAGGAATTTTATCGCGGGAAAAATCACTTTCGAATTGAGCAAATCTTTCCTCATTGAGTTCGCGGAATTTATTTCCCTTAAATTGCTCCGAAAGGACATAAGCGAGTTCTTTTATACGGTCCGTGCGGAAATTAAAATGTATTACCAAATCCCCTTTCTGAATGCGGCCGATAGGTTTACCTGTTCTTTTATCTACCGCAACTAAAGGAGCAACATATTCATCCGAGGGCCCAATTAATTCTTTAACATTTTGTGCGGCCCGAACGTAAAAATCTTTCAGGGCTTCTATCCACGGGGTAAGTTTTCTTTCTGCCGTGATCAGAGATGTAGCTTTCACCCGGCGGTAAACATTTGTGTGGAAGGATTGGAAAAGAGGTATATTAGGCTGGAAATAGTTTATTAAATTAAAAATAATAAGGTTGTGGAATATTAAAATAAAAATACCCACAAATATACTCTTTCTTGGCACCATAATTGCTTATTTTTCTAGAAGGCAGTTAGTCGATATTGATTAAATATCAATGAATATAACTTTATTAATATGTTATATTATAACTTACCAGCATTTATTCTTCCATTTTAAATATAACACGATTCCCTGATTTTGTCAAGAGTTCCCAAATTTTGCCTGCTCGCCTACGGCAGGCGTGCAAAATTTGGGTTTATACAATATCGATCGCCGCCTACTCATTCACCCACCCCGACATATCGTCGGGGTGGAACTCTGGTAACGGGATTAATATTCCTTTGCCGGGCATCGTTTCCTTCCCCTGCCAGACTCAAGCTCGGCATCGCAATAACGCCAGTTTCTCAGCGCCGCAGAAGGTTTAATACATAACTTTGCTGCTGTTGCTCGATTTCAAGAAGCCGGCGCATCTGTTCTTCCGGCGCCAGCGTGTATTTCTGGCCGAAAATCTCTGCCTTGCGTTTCTCCAGACCCGTTTCAAGCGCGGCCTGGGCATATGCCCTGATGACGGCTGACTCGGAAAATCCTGTCTCCCGGGCAGTCTTTAGAACATAATCAAAGCCGGCGTTATAAACCACAGTTGCGGCTATATATTTGCTTACCGTAGCCTGAAGACGGCTCTGGGGAATGGAACCAAGGCGAGAAATCACCTCCGGCATATCGGGATAATAGTTCTTAAGATATGCCTCGATTAGTCCCGGCGGGAAGGAGGCAAAACTGTCCTCGATAACCCTGGAAAGGCGCACAATCTCCTTCGACACCGCCGGGGATATCTCGGTAACGGTAAACTGGCCGGGATGGCGCCGCTTTTCCAGCATAAGTGCCCAATTCTTTTTTACGGCATTTGCCTGGAGTTTTTCCAGGACACGGGCAAAATACTGCGGCATGAGATTCCTCATCTCGCCCAGCGCAAAGAAAAGATTCCCGTCTACTTCCGTCCGTGAGGAGACCTCAACTCCTACGCTATTTGCCTTCTCATCCGGGATAACCAATATCCCTTTTGATTCCAGGAAATTATTCGCCCCTGGCGTCGTGAATACGTTTGCTCCGTAAACAACTGTTTTGGCCATCGGCCTGCCGTCGAGGTCAAAAAATAAATCCATGTTCTTCTCGCTGATCGTGTCCCTCAGGCCTCCTCCCGGGACAAAGGCATCGGCATAAGCGAGAAAGAAAATAGTATCCCGAAGAAGGTCGCTTTTTATTTTCACCCGTGTGGGAATCTGGCCACTCTTCTCCAGAATCTCAACACCCGCTCCGGCATAAAAGTTAAGCGCCTTGACATTGAAATTTTCGAGGACCTCCGGACCCAATTCTACGAAATCCGAAGAGGCCGGGGCCAAAAAAGCGGTCTTTCCCAATTTCCTGCGGTCGAAATTAACGATCGAGGTGTCGGCGTTGTACAGGCGCATCAATTCCTCATGATCCAGGCCATTCTCATCATAGGCGGTTCCGGTGGAGTCAGTTACGGAGATAATCTTGGCGTTCTTGCCGTATTTGCGGATGGCGATTTCGATATCCCCGCTTCCCACGTCTCCGTGCGGACCTCCGGTAAAGTTAATCCTCACCGGTTGATTTAAGGGGTTTATTCCCAGAAATTTCCAGGCCTCGTCAAGATGAATCATCACCCCTTGAGAGGTAACCCGGTTTCCTATAACCGGAGGATTCAGGAGGTTGTTGTCTTTGTGCGGAACACCCCCCAGAAGGGGAAGTTTGGCGGTCATAAACTGCCGCCAGCCGGATAACCCTTTCATTTTTGCCTGGACACTAGCAAGGGTGGAAATCACATCTGTTCCTTCGTCCGGGCCCAATTCCAGAGGGTCAACGGCGTATTGCTCCTTACCATAGTAGACCATCTTATCCGAACCTTGCATAAAATTAATCAGGCTATCTAAATAACCAATGGCTACGGCCACGGGATTTAGCCCCCCGTCAAAAATAAATGTTCCCTTAGAGCCGCCTTCAGGTATATCCACATTTTTAAACTGCTGGGTTAAAACCAAGGCATAGTTTTCCGTTAATACCGCATTTCTTAACTGCGGTATATTTTTCAATTCCCGGATTCCTCCCCTGGCTACGTCCTGAAATCTTATGTGCGAGCCGTAGGCTCCGTAAGGCACATGAACCCAGATAACGGCAAAAGGCCATTCCGGAAATCTCCTTTTATCGTAAAAAGCGGAAATTTTGGCGGGGTCTAAACGCAGGCCCAGAGAAATACGGTCTTCTAAATAATAATCGGTCTTAAGGGTTCCGGAAAATAATTCTAAGGCGAGTTTCAAGATCTGCTTGTCAGACTCTGCTACTCTTTGCGCTTTTTCAAGGAATTCTCCTCTTATCCCATTTGAGTTCACTATGCGCTGGGTAAGGTCAAACTGGGGATTGAAAAGCGCCTCAAAATATTTAATCAAAAGCTGGGATAACTCTTTATTACGCAGAAAAACCGCTTTGATTTGTTCTAAACTCAGGTCTTTCTCAAATTGAAAGATAAACTCGCTTGCCGCCTTGAGAATGTCTACCTGACGAATATCATCAATCACCAGACTGCTCAACTCATCTTTGACCCGGATATCCTTAATCAGTCCCTTAACCTGGCTGATCCAGGCGCCTACTTCGGCAATGACCTCTTCGGAGGTAACGGAGCCGTTCTGTGTCCGGGCCTTTATTTTCTCATAGTAGTCATAGAGAAACGGCTTGGTAAGAATTGCGTTCAGTTTAGAAGTAAGGGCCTCCCTTTCCGAGGAAGATATAAGCTTAACGGTTGCAGATTCCTTTACCCTGCGGTAGCCTTCGTTCAAAGAAGCGACAGATGTGCCGGTTTCAGGCAAACCCGGAAACGCCATGCCCAACACCATAAACCATAACACATTGCGATTCATTGGTCTTGAAACAATCACGGTAGCCTCCTTTCTCTTATAGCAGTGACAATTAAGTTTATTAATAGTATTTCCAAAGAATTCGGTAAAACCCAATAAAATAATACCAATAACTACTACTTTATTAATGTGTTATATGATGACTTACCAATATTTATTCTTTGATTTTAAATATAGCACGATTTCCTGAGTTTGTCAACACTTTCGAATACCCCGATGGCACTTCGTACAAAGCACTCAGTGTAACCAAGCATCGGGGCTTGTCGCCGAATGTGTCAAGATTTTTTGTTTATAGGTCAATTATAAACCGCTTGGGATGAGATAATTTGCTATATATAGCCGAGATTGGATTCGGGAATTACGATAATTCTTTCTCTATTTAGTTAACCCTGAAAAACCCTCTCTTTTTATCGTCGAGGCTCATAGAATTTCATTAAATTTTTTTCCTCAAACTGCAAGGGATTTGGTATAATATATTCGATAAC
>Ga0105164_10002339_pt1 | contig 11763 bp, 8 predicted proteins | sample VDWuncwatermetaG_FD_89674 | JGI IMG/M metagenome (GOLD analysis project Ga0105164, IMG submission 89674) | Wastewater microbial communities from Netherlands to study Microbial Dark Matter (Phase II) - VDW unchlorinated drinking water | ecosystem: Environmental > Aquatic > Freshwater > Drinking...
GAGTTGAAGGGCCTCCAGTTTTTCCGCATCGATCCAGACCCGCAAATTTCGTTCGAGAAATCCACCTAAAAAGATTTCGCCGACGCCGCTAATGGTCTGAAACTGATCCTTCAGATGGTCTTGCACATACTCCATGAGGTCTCGGACCGGCACATCCCCGGAGACGCCGATCCACATGATCGGTTGGTCCTGGGGGTTCACCTTGACGACGACCGGCGGATCGAGTTCCCGCGGAAGACGGAGCTGCGCCTGCGCAATCTTTGTCTGGACTTCTTGGAGGGCTGCGTCGATATCCCGATCGAGCTCGAATTCGATGGTGAGGGTCGCCTGTCCCTGGCGTGTCGTGGAGGAGACATTCCGAATTCCCTGAATGCTCATCACCGCATCCTCGACGATATCGACGACATCCGTTTCCATGACCTCGGGGGCGGCCCCTTCCCAGGTGAGTGTGACGGAGACGACCGGGAAATCGACATCCGGCATCTGACTGACCCCCATCCCGCGGAAACTGATCATGCCGAACACAATGAGGGCCGTCATCAGCATCCAGGCGAAGACCGGATTCTTAATAGATAAATCAGATAATGTCATAGCGTTTCTCCCGTTGCGATTCGCAGCTGCCAGTAGAGCCGCTTCGCTTCATAGGTTGCATGAAGGTATTCCCTGCGGGCCTCCTGAAGGGCCTGAAGGGCCTGGAGGACATCGAGATTATTGACAAGACTTAAACGATAGTCTTCCACCTGGAATCGATAATCCTCTTCAGAGGCCTTCATCGCCTTTTCAAGGGCGGCACTTCTTGCGACGGCCGCCTTAAGCCTCGCAGTGGCGTCTCGGATATCGAGGGAGGCGGCGCGTTCTGCCTTTTGATATTGCAGTTTGGCCTGGCGTTCGCGGGCGGTCGCCTCCTTCATAGCACCCGCATGATCCCCGCCCTGGAAAATCGGTGCATCTACTTTCAGCGCGACATCCCAGTTCACATCTTCGGCGGCACCGGCCCGTTCGACATAATAGTTTCCTTCCAATGCAACGGTCGGGAAAAGAGCGCCTCGCGCCACAGAGACCTTTTTTTGAGCCGCCCGCCACGCCTCCTCCGCGGCCTGGACATCAGGACGCTTTCCCGCTTTCGTCAAATGCTTCTCTTCCGTTTCTAAAGAGGGAAGGGAGGGTTCGGAATCGGTAATCTCTTCAATAGGATCACGGCCGGTCAGAAATTCCAAAAGTTGTCGAGCGATCACTTTTTGGCTCCGCACCCTTTCGATCTCCGCCTCGACACGGCGTAACTGCGCCTCGGCACTCACCACTTCACTGGGACGGGAGCGTCCGAGTTTCTCCCGCTCTTTCAGTTCCTCCATCCGCTCCAAAAGTGTTGTGCGGGTCGTCCCAAGGGTTTCGAGGTCTTCGTGCTGTTCGAGGAGAAGATAAAAAGCGTTTGCCACGTCGACGAGGAGGAGCTGCTCAGCACGGGTCTTTTCATGGGTCCGTTGTTTTTTCTCCGCCCGGACACTTGCCATCGCCGCAATCTCCTTGAAACCGGAGAAAAGGTTCTGATTCAAAACGAATTTGCGTTCCGGGACTTCTTTGAGGGTAAAGGCAGATCCGCCGCTTCCATCCTGCCGCTTGTCCGAAGAAGAAAACGAGGCATGGGGAAGCACAACACTCAACGCCCGAAGAAAACGGCCCTCAGCCTCTTCAATGAGTTCTTTTTGAATCGCGATCGTTTCACTTTGTTTGAGGGAAAGCGCGTAACAGTCGGCAAGGGTAAGCCCTCCTTCCTGCGTCGCGAAGGAAGCATGCTGAATGACCATGAGGAGAATCAAAAATTGTAAGAGAATCGTCATCGATTCAGAATCCCAACCACCCGTTCAAGCGTTCCAAGATACTGTGCCCGGTCCTTCGGTGAAATGCGTCCGAAGACCTGAACCACCATCCGCCGTTTCTGCTCCCAGATATTGTTGATAATCCGCTGGCCCTTGGCGGTGATGTTTACCCGAACAATGCGCCGGTCTTTTGCATCCCCCTCCCGGCGCACGAGTCCTTGGACGATCAGGCGATCCATGAGCCCTGTTGCCGCGGGACGCGTCACTCTTAAAAAAGAGGCGAGTTCATGCATCGCGGTATTCTTATGGCGGGAGAGGTATTCGAGGACCCAAAGTTGCGGAAGCGTGATCTTTCCGCGCGAAAGGTAATTGGACTCATACCGCGCGAACCCCCGGATGAGTTGCGGCAACAGTTCAATCATCCGCCGGCCAAACCGCCCGATCTCCATCGATCCTCCTTTAGATAGTTTATATCATGAACTATTAACTATAAGAAGTATACAGGATGGAAAAGAGGTTGTCAAGGGGGAAGTTTGGTGTTACAGTAACGTCATGGGAGGCGTTGCGGGATGAAAAAGTCATCAGAGGGAGGATAACCAGAGGGAGGATAACCATGGATTGGAAGATTTTTTTGGCGACATTTGGAGCCATTTTTTTTGCCGAACTTGCGGATAAGACCCAACTCGTTGGAATCGGCATGGCGTCGAAATCAGGAAAACCTTTTTCTGTGTGGCTCGGTTCTGTCTGCGCCTACCTCATTGTGACAGCGATCTCGGTTTTTCTGGGGGCGGCCCTCGGAAAGTATCTTCGGCCCGACTGGATCCGCTACGGCGGTGGCGCCCTATTTATCCTTCTTGGATTTCTTATGTTTTTAGGGAAGATGTAGCAAATCTGGTATAATCATCGCCATGAGTGCAAAAAAGGTGTGCGATTCCAGGACCGAAATGAGCCAGCTCATGCTCCCGCAGCATGTGAATCTGGCCGGCACGGTCTACGGCGGGGCGATCCTTGCGATTGCGGATAGCGTGGCCTATGTCTGTGCCTCGCGCCATGCGGGCCCCAACTGTGTGACCGTTGCAGTCGACCGGGTCGATTTCCGTGAGCCGATCCGGGTCGGGGAACTCGTCACTTTTTTGGCTTCTGTTAATTTTGTGGGAAGATCCTCCATGGAAATCGGCATCAAGCTCTTCGCGGAGGATCTTAAGACCGGAAAAAAGAGACACACCAACTCCTGTTATTTCACGATGGTCTCTCTGGATGAGAAAGGGCGTCCCAAAGAGGTTCCTCGCCTTATCCCTGAAACAGAGGAGGAGAAGCGCCGTTTCCGGGCAGGGGAGAAACGCCGCGAGCTCGCCCGCTCCTCGCTCAAAAGATCATGAGAAAAAAGTTACTCATGATTTTTCTGAGCGGATTGATCCTTGGAAATGTGGAGTTGGCATTTTCGGAAGGAAACACCCAAAAGATGGAAACGAAGGCGGAGCAACTGGAAAAGGCGACATTTGCGGGAGGCTGTTTCTGGTGCATGCAGCCTCCTTATGACACATTGAAGGGGGTTGTCTCGACCGAGGTCGGTTATGCCGGCGGAACAAAACCGAATCCGACCTACGAAGAGGTCTCTACCGGAACGACCGGACACGCGGAAGCGGTTCAGATTACGTATGATCCCTCGAAGATCAGTTACTCCGAACTCCTGGATGTTTTCTTTAAAAGTATCGATCCCACCACGCGCAATCAACAGTTTGCCGATCTCGGGACACAATACCGGACCGCGATCTTTTATCATAACGAGGAGCAAAAGAAATTCGCCATCGCCTCAAAAGAAAAGTTTGAAAGATCCGGAAAATTCGGAAAGCCGATTGTCACCGAAATCGTTCCCGCCCCCACTTTTTACCCGGCTGAGGAGCACCATCAAGGCTATTATAAAAAATGCCCCCTCCCCTATCAGTTGTACAAAGCCGGCTCCGGTCGGGAAGGGTATTTGAAAAAAACGTGGGGGGAGGAGGCGCGATGAGTTCGATAGAAGTTCTACTGAAGGAAGGTCGGAAGTTTCCACCCCTTAAGGAGTTTCGGGATAGGGCACACGCCCAGGACGAATCCATCTATCAAAAGGCTGCTTCCGATCCTGAGGCGTACTGGGCAGAATGGGCGCGCGAACTCACTTGGATGAAACCTTGGAAAAAGGTCCTTGAATGGGAGGCTCCCCATGCGAAATGGTTTGTCGGGGGGAAGTTGAACGCCTCTGTGAATTGCGTTGACCGCCACATCTTTTCTCAGAAAGGGTTTCATTCCCGACGGAACAAGGCTGCAGTGATCTGGGAAGGGGAGCCGGGAGATAAACGGACACTGACCTATTGGGACCTTTATCGGGAGGTGAGTCGTTTCGCAAATGTCTTAAAAAAACTGGGCGTTCAAAAAGGGGATCGTGTCGCGATGTATCTTCCGATGATCCCAGAGCTCATTATCGCCTGTCTGGCCTGTGCCCGGATCGGTGCCGCCCATAGTGTGGTGTTCGGCGGTTTTAGCGCCGAGGCGCTTCGCGATCGGATGAATGACGCAAAGGCAAAACTCCTCGTGACCGCCGATTTCGGATGGCGGCGCGGGAAACAGATCCTTCTTAAAAATGCGGCCGATGAGGCGCTCAAGGAATGCCCGTCGATCGAACATGTAGTCTTGGTACAGCGGGGCGGAATGGGCTCCGCACCTTGCCATGTGCAGGAAGGGCGTGACCATTGGTGGCACAGGCTTATGCAGGATGCCGAGCCCACTTGCGAGCCGTCTGAAAATGACGCAGAGGAGATGCTCTACATTTTGTATACCTCGGGGACCACAGGAAAACCGAAAGGGATTGTGCATACGACCGGCGGCTATCTTACGGGCGTCTACGCGACGATGAAATGGGTCTTCGATCTCAAAGAGGAAGATGTTTTCTGGTGCACCGCCGATATCGGATGGGTGACCGGGCATAGTTACGTCATTTACGGTCCCCTCTCAAACGGTGCAACGGTCTTTGTGTATGAAGGGGCGCCCGACTGGCCCGAGAAGGACCGATTTTGGAAACTCATCGAAAAATATGGCGTCACGGTTTTCTATACGGCACCGACTGCAATCCGTGCTTTTATGAAATGGGGGACTGAGTGGCCGCAGCGTGCCGATCTTTCGTCCCTTCGTCTTTTGGGAACGGTCGGTGAACCGATCAATCCTGAAGCATGGATCTGGTATCACGAGCATATTGGTCATGGCAAGCGTCCCATCGTCGATACCTGGTGGCAGACAGAAACGGGAATGATCATGATTACCCCGCTCCCCGGGATGACGACGACAAAACCGGGCTCTGCCACAAAACCTTTCCCGGGAATTTCCGCAGAAGTCTTGAACGAGAAAGGGGAGCGGGTCGAAGTCGGCGGAGGGTTTGTTGCGATCACGAAACCGTGGCCCGCCATGCTTCGTACCATTTACAACGATGACGAACGGTACGTGAAGCACTACTGGACAAAATGGAAAAAGAATATTTATTTTACAGGGGATGGGGCAAAACGTGACGAAGAGGGCGACTTCTGGTTTTTGGGCCGGGTCGACGATGTCATGAATGTGGCGGGTCATCGGATCGGGACGATGGAGGTCGAAAGCGCCCTTGTCGATCACCCATCCGTCGCCGAGGCGGCCGTCGTCGGGAAGCCCCATGAGATTAAGGGTCAAGCGATGGTCGCATTTGTGACACTCAAGGAAGCCGTAACGTTTTCCCCTACCCTTGTTCAGGAACTCAAAGAGCATGTCGTCAAAAAAATCGGAGCCCTTGCAAGACCAGACGAAATTCTTTTCTCCGCCGATCTTCCAAAGACCCGCTCTGGCAAGATCATGCGCCGTCTTCTCCGGGACATTGCCGAAGGAAAAGTGCTCGGGGACACCACGACCCTTGCGGATGCCTCCGTCGTCGAGCGGTTGAGACAGCAGTACGAAGAGGCAGAAGGGAATTGAGATGAAAAAAATCATAATCCTCTTTTTGATTTTTGTTGTTGTACTGGCAGCCTTTTCTCTTCTTAAAAACGGAATTGCAAGTCTCGCTCTTTCAGGGGGAGTCAAAGCGATGACCGGGCTCGGGGTTCAGGTACGTGGGATGGATGTCGGGATCCTCAAAACGCTGATCGGCATTCGGGAGCTCAAGGTATCCAATCCCCGCGGATTTCCGGATCGGGTGATGGCGGATATTCCGGAACTCTATGTCGATTACGACCTTGGTGCATTTCTCAAGGGGAAAGTCCATCTTGAGGAGGTGAGGCTGTACCTCAAAGAATTAATTGTTGTGAAGAACGCGAAGGGTGAACTCAATCTCGATGCCTTAAAACCGGTGCAGGCCAGGAAAGAGGAAGGAAAGTCGCAGGAGGAAAAGAAAGAAGCCAAAATGCCAGAGATGCAGATCGACCTTTTAAAACTCAAAATCGGAAAGGTCATTTACAAAGACTATACGCAGAATCCGCCGGCGGTTACGGCATTTGATGTGAATATCGATGAACAATACGAAAACATCAATGATCCTTATATTTTTGCAAGCCTCATCGTCAGTCGCGCCCTTCTCAAGACCACCATTGCGCGCCTTGCCAATTTTGACGTTCAAGCCCTTCAAGGGGACGTGACAGCAGCTCTCAAAAAATATCGCGGATTGGGGAAAGGGGCGGTTCAGGAGACGACCGAGGTGCTTAAGAAAATCTTTCCATTCGGAAAGTCAGAGGAGTAATCTCGTCATGAAAATCGTCTTAAGCGGGGGAACCGGATTTATCGGAAGTGCCCTCCTTAAACGGCTCCTTGAGGCGGGACATACCCTCGTTCTCCCGACAAGAAATCCTGCCAAAGCAAGATCCTTTGCTGAGAGTCGCGTCATCCTTGTGCAATGGGACGGGAGGAATCTGGGTGTGTGGGCAAAAGAGGTCGATGGGGCGGATGCGGTCGTCAATCTTGCAGGCGAGCCGGTTGTCGGAAAGCGATGGACGGATGAACAGAAATCGCAGATCCTGGGAAGCCGCGTGGATGCCACAAAGGCGATTGTTGCAGCCATCGAACAGGCTTCGATGCGACCTTCGGTCTTGGTGAACGCCTCAGCGGTCGGTTACTATGGGCACGTTGCAAGTGGGGATGTCACCGAATCCCATCCGAGGGGGAGAGGATTTCTTGCGGATACGTGCGAGCAGTGGGAAAGGGCGGCACGCGAAGCAGAGAAACTTGGGGTGCGGGTGGTCTCTCTTCGGACCGGAATCGTCCTCGAAAAGGATGGAGGTGCACTTTCCAAAATGATTCCCCCGTTTCAAATGTTTGCCGGAGGACCGCTCGGCTCGGGTCGGCAATGGGTCCCTTGGATTCATCGCGACGATCTCATCGGTATCGTTCTTGCTGCACTTGAAAATAAAAATCTTTCGGGACCGGTGAACGCCACAGCCCCTGAACCTGCCACCATGAAGGCATTCTGCGCCGCGCTTGGGAGAGCGATGCATCGTCCATCGTGGGCGCCTGTCCCCGCATTTGTCCTTCGGATCCTCTTGGGTGAGTCCTCCGAAGTTCTTCTGACCGGACAGCGCGCTATTCCACAGAAGTTACAGGCTTCCGGCTATACCTTCCGCTATTCCAATCTCGACTCCGCCCTCTCCGCTGTTTTTAGAAGGTAGGTTAATCGACGCAAAAGTAATATATTCTATCTTGTCTTTGGCCCGTTCTTGAGGCATACTTATAAGATAAGATAGGAGGGCTATTTTTTTACCCTCTTTCTTACAACTTAATACAAAGATATGAAAAAAGTTAACGCCATTCCACACTCCACACTCCGCATTCCACACTCTCGAAGGGTTCTTTCTCTCCTTTTGGCAGAGCTCTTTCTCTGCTCAAGTCTATCCCCCGTCTGGGCAGATCCTACCGACTCCTTACGTCCAAGGCCGGCAGAGAAGTCTACGTTGACTCAGGCGTTGGGTCAACCATCACATCGGGGTGTGCAGGCGCGGGACGGGGGAGAAAGATCGTCCATCATGGATGAGATTGTGTCAGGATTGCGGAGGACCTACAATCGGCTTGCTCCTGAGTGGGCAGGAAACTTTAGCCCGATGTTCCATCCACAGGAAGTCACAGCACACAGGGAACGATTCTTTGCGCAGCTCCCTCCCACGGGTGCCATCTTGGATATCGGTACAGGGACAGGAGAAGATGCAGGGTGGTTCCAAGGAGAGGGCCGAGCGACGATCGGCGTGGATCTCTCAGAAGAGATGATTCAACGGGCACGTCAACTTTACCCGGACGTTCATTTTGAAGTGATGGATCTGCGCCATCTTGAGCTGTCGCCAGAGCTGACACCGCTTGCAGGGATATGGAGTAACGCATCCTTCCATGACCTACCCCCAGAAGTTGCTGGTAAGATTCTTAACCGAATGTATCATCTCCTTCAACCGGGGGGTCTCCTTTTCCTTCGCGTGGTGCGTGGGGATCGTGTAGAACTCGAACGAAATCCGAGAGTTCCGGATGAATTACGCTACCTCAAACCTTACCAGGAAAGAGAACTTGGAAATCTTGTGACGGCACATGGGTTCGAGGTCGTTGAGACAGGTGTAGAACCCGATCCTGTTGCATCGACAAGACTCCAACGTGATGTTGCGTGGGTCTATCTCTTAGCCAAAAAACCTCTGCAGGCGAAGGATGGGGGAGAGCGATCGGCGGTCCTTGAGGGGGTGAAGACGCTTCTGGACCTGGAGAGAGAAGGGTACGACTTTCATGGAAAACGGGTTTTTGTGACCGTCGATTTCAATGTGCTGAGTGAAAAGGGAGAAGTTGTCAATAAAGATCGCATCCGAAAAGCGCTTCCAACCCTTCGGTTTTTAATCGACCAAGGGGCGAAGGTCATCCTCCTTTCCCACCAAGCCGTGGAGGTGAAGGAGGGGGAGCAGAAGATAAGACGCGTCCTCTCCCTTAAACCGGTCAGGGATGAACTTTCTCAACAATTAGGGAAAGAGGTTTATTTTGATGAGAACTCTGTGGCAGAAGAGGGTGTTAACCTGACAGCGGTTGAGCATCTGGAACCCGGAGAGGTTCTTCTGCTTCAGAATACAGAAAAACACGTCGGTGAAAGATCCCAAGAGGAAACCGTGAGAAACGCCTTTGCCGAATCTCTTTTCGAAAAGGCGGACCTTTTTGTTTTTGACGGTTTTGGCGTCGCACATAGAAAATATGCTTCTGTCGTGAACATTCCCGCACGCATTCCACAGGCCATCGGGTTTTTAGTGGAGGAAGAGGTCGCTTCATTGAGTCGCGCAATTGAGAATCCTGAGCGACCGCTGGTCCTGATTGTGGGAGGGAAAAAATTGGATGAGAAGGTGGGGCTCCTCAAGACGTTTGTAAAACAGATGAAGCGAGGCGACACAATCCTTGTGGGAGGACTCGCCGCAGGGCCTTTCTTAAGCGTTGAAGAATTTCCCCCCTCTGGAGAGAGACTTCCGGAAGAGGTGTTGGCTGGACTGGAAACCCGTCTTGCTCCTGTCCCGATTTCTGATGCGATGAAGGCCGCCTACATCGTTCAGGAACTTGCCAAAGAGAGGAAGGTTGATCTCCTCGTCGCCGATATGTTGCAAACAGACGGCGCAGCGAATGTCTCTTTGCGGAAAGACATCCTTCCTGCGGATCAACAGGCATTTTCCGAAAGGATTCATTCCGCGAAAACGATTGTCTGGGTCGGGCCGATGGGCCAATTTGAGGATCCCTCTCATGCCGAGGGGACCAAGGCGATCGCTCAGGCCGTCGCGGAGGCGACCGAAAGGGGCGCCCTCTCTATTATCGGCGGCGGGGATACCGGAGCCGCGCTTGAAAAGTTTGGTCTTGCAGACCGGGTGACGCTCAACTCAACCGGTGGCGGCGCAGCCCTTACCTTTTTAAGCGAATGGGACCTTCCTGTATTGGAACGCCTGAGAGAACTCGCTTCCGCCGCCGACGGCGGCAAGGTAAGGGATGGTGGAAAGATTGATCAGCGTAAACTCACGATCATCCACGACCTGATATCTAAAAACTCACAGCGGGCCATCGCTGCCTTCCGCCAGGCGTCCGAGTTGGGATATCGGTACGGCACCTTGCAAGCCATTCGGAGCCTTCCCGGCAGAGAAGAGCAAATCATAAGCCTCATGATCTACCTCTTTGATGGCCAGATTCTGGAGGAGCAGTGGCCGCTCTTCAATATCCAGAAGGAGCGGGGAGAAGACGCCAGGAACTATCTTGACCGAGAAGGGATTATCTCCTTCAACGGGCTGCGGTGGCGCTTCCATCCGAGGAATACCCGCTTGCCACGGGGGGTCTTCCGCTCGCTGAACGCCCGGCAAGGATTGATGCTCAATTACGGGCGCCGTCTTGAGCGCTTGGAAAACCAGCTAACCCCGCAGGAACGTGCCACATTGGAGCGCGAGGTGTCCTTTCGCCAGACCGTACTGGATCAAGTAGCTGGGGAGACCTCGTTTGGAGAACTGAGTCTGGATTGTCTCAAAACGCAGCCCCGGTGGTTTACGTTATTCCAGCCTGAGGCTCTTGACGACATTTGGGCGCAGGTCGGTGACCGCCTCAATCCAGATCACAGGGCCGTGTCTTTGGCGGAACAACTCCACCTATTGGCAACCGACGCCGAGGGAAGGCAATGGGTGCGAGAGGCGCTTTTGCATCCTCGTTTCGCCACGCACCCCCAGGATCTCTCGATCGTTGACCAAACCCTGAAGGGACTGCTTCACGCCAAAGGGGAGGACCCTCCTCAGAGTGTGGTCTTGGACATGGGTGCTGGCAAGTTGCATACCTCAGAAGCTCTCCAGCAGACCCTCGGCGGCACCGTAATCGCTCTGGATCACGAAGCCAAGCTCACGGCGGACGAGGCACAGAGACTCCGGCAGAACCCGCGCGTGGAATTCTACCCCTACCACCCCGCCAACGATTTCCTGCATGCCCACGCACGCCGCGTCAACGTCATTCGACACCTGAACCTCCAGCGGTTTTTCAAAGTGGGAGAGTTCGATAAAGCGATCGAGCAGGTCTTTCGATATGCTCAAGCCAGAGAAGGCCGTGGGGTTCTCTTTGCCGTGACCAAACCGGACCTTGGAGAACCCAGTTTGTTCGATGCCTTCATCTTTGATGTCCGCGGTCCAGACAAGGACAGTTGGAAGCTCAAGTATGTCGGCTACCTGGGTTCGGCCTCAGCCAAAGAACAAAATCCACAGTTCTCGTCGGAGGCGCTCGCCGAGAGGGAGCAGGCGCTGTCAGAACGAATACTGGCCATTCGGGAGAGGGCGATTGAGCTGTTGGAACGGATCTACCACCGGCAGCCGGTACAGATCTTCGACCGATTCGGCCGAGTCCACCGAGACGTCCGTGAGCGACTGGTGCACCACCTCTTTACCGCACAACCGAGGACCATTGAAGAAGAACTCATGGGCGCCATCTTAGCAGATATCCTTTTGATTAGCCCCTGGACTTATCCTGATGACTACACCAGTAACTACTACCTCGACAACCGGGTCTTGGTGCCGCATGAACTCGCCTGGGGATTTGTGGAAGCCCCGCGAGATCTTGGGCAACTCCTAGAACAACTCCTGCAACGCATCCAGAAGGCCCTTGGTGCCGCACCGCCAATCGGCCCTGAACCCCTGGTTCAATCTGCAGCCGCCAACACCGTTCGTTTGAGTCGGAGGAAATTGGAATCCTTACGCGTGCTTCACCAGGAATCCCCACATGTCGCCCATGTTGCCGTCACGACAGCGACTATGCTCACCGCGCCGGATCAGTCACAGCTCCTCTTAGTCGAAGGGCCAGAGGATCGTTGGCAGCTGCCCGAACGCTACATCATTGCCGGTGAGGATTACCGCGAGGCAGGACCCAAGACCCTGGAAGCCGTCCTTCACACGACGGCCTTAAGCCCGCCCCACGTTCTCGGGGTCTTAGGCAGCTCCAC